>Ga0181612_146014_pt1 | contig 11417 bp, 8 predicted proteins | sample HoacroProtozoa21_FD_119630 | JGI IMG/M metagenome (GOLD analysis project Ga0181612, IMG submission 119630) | Hoatzin crop microbial communities from Cojedes, Venezuel. Combined Assembly of Gp0051906, Gp0051904, Gp0051908
AAGGTGTCCCTGCCCATGGCAGGGGAGGTGGAACTGGATGATCTTTAAGGTCCCTTCCAACTTAAACCATTCTATGATTCTCTTCATCTGATCACTTTTCATCACAGCCGAACATATATTCTGTTTTAATTCTTCCCTTAAAGAATCTACAGCATGCTTCTGGTATGCCTCTGCTTATCTACCCACCCAAAGTGCAGAAGACATGACAGTATGGTATGAGATAGAAGTTTTATTGGCCTGTAGTTTGGATGATCAAATTACTCATGAGCAGTTGAATAAGTTATAGAAGTCATTACAACAAGTGCCAATAAAAGCTTTTTATACAAGATTGTTGTATATTCTACATATGCAACTTATTTTACAGGAAGGAAAAAAACTCTATATAAGACACTTTTTAGAGAGTGTTAAAAAATTTTATGGGGACCATTTCTTCTATCCTTCCAACTGCAAACCAGACTTTAATTAAAATAAGCCACGCTGTACAGTGCTCATAGGTATAGAAAATTTTAAACATCTCTCAAACTTACTGCTATAGCTTTTACTTTCTCAGAACTCACGACCCACCAGAGCTTGAAGTGTTGTCCCACTGAAAGATTATAGCTTCCCCTTTCCCAAAAGTGAAAAACTTCAAAGAACAATTCTGGATGGTCACACAGACATTTTAGGTTTATCAATAATCCAGAACCAAATACTGTCTATTATGAACATTAATCACTATAGTTTCCTATAAAACATGCCACTTTAGTTAACCAAATTGTGAGAGTGAGGATATTTCCCAATACGCTAATTTATCCAGTATTATTCTCATTTACATGCTTGCAGGTATTTTTTTTCCTCCCATAAACGTAAAACAAAGGCTCAAATCCCCAGGAGCTGGTAACTGACATTTTTTTTCAGGCGAGATTTGGGCACACGGGGTGCGATTCATTTGTCTAAATATAGACTTCTCCATCTGAATGGCTTGTCTACGTACTTTTATTCCTTCCTGAAGAAAAAAAAAGAGCTTAATCAGCACCCAAAATAGAATAATTTGAAGTAAACTATTAGCACTCTGCAAGTGCTTTCTTTCCCACCAACAACAGAGGCGCTCTCAATAGCTTTCCGCTTGCCTTTCAGGCATTCACAGGCAGGCAGAGATTAATCCAACTCACAGCATCTAATGCTGGCTGCCAACTTCTCTACTGGTTTGCTCCGTACACAGCCACTTATACACATGAAAAATCAGTCAAACATCTTTTTAACTTGGTAACATGTTTAATTCAGACTCTGTTAGGTCAGTGACTCTGCAGAGTGCGCATCAGCAGTTAATTTGTCCATAATTTTCTTTCTAGTGAGAGCAGCACTCCAGTCAATGACGTGGCTTCTGCTGATGCGGGGTCTGCAATTTGGACCGCATTTTGACACACTTGCCAGATATGTAAACATGTTTTCTGGTCATTTTTTTTTTTAATTATTTTCAATTATCAGTTGCAATATTGAAATACTCTCTGCTTGCCTATGTTGATTTCTGAAGAGATTTGCCACTGTTGTCAAAAAACCCATGAATCAAAGAGTGAGAGTGTAGACATTGGCACTCCTCGCTGATTGTTAATTGTGTCCCCAGCACAATTCTTCCTCAAGAAGTTTACAGGCACAATTCACTTTAGCTATGAGTACTTGTGCTTTGCCTTACTACCTTTCAAATCACTGAGATGCTTAACTGGGCTCTTGTGCTCTTGCCCAGTGAATTTCAAGATAGAATATATTCAGACAGTGGGGGAAAAGAAAGAAATGCCAAACATGCACCATACTCCTACTGTTCTCCTGACTGCTGTATGGAGCAAAATCTCCATCTTCCTGCCAGAGAGCCCAGGGTTCTGCTGTGGAACAGGCTCCTCATAAAGTAAGAAGGGGCAAGATATAACAGGTGATAAAAGAAGAGCACGATGTATCCAACAGCTAAATAAATAAAAGACTTGGGAAAGCACTCCCTCTGCCCAGGCTAACAGTCAGACAGCCTGGCAAGGCAGCCAAGGCCCTTAAGCCCTAGAAAAACCTGTGCTGCTGACTAAAGAGCCAGCTGATACCATCCTCCCTCGATCCGGAGCAGAAAATTTTGAGTTCGCAGCACTGGACAGCAGGTACAAGTTTTACAACAGGATCTAGTCTGCTATGAAGCAGCAATCTGGCTCTACTCTGTGGCATATTGGCATGGATTGAACTCTACTGGCCAATTCTTTATATGCTTTGATGAATCTTGGCTGACCATCATTTAAATCCAATGCATGTCCTTTAAGTTAGCAATAGGAGGCAGTCAGGATTAACGTGCCAGAGCAACACAGCATCTAAGCCATGAGCATGTGGAGTAATTTCCATTATTTTCATAATGGCTATTCCCCCAAATTGTTCTGAAAAAGTGATCTCTAATCCTAGGATTTTTCTTCCAACCTGCTGCCTCTTATCCCATGCTTTGCCTCTTGATCTCCATCACCTGTCAGCTAAGATAGCCACACTCTACCTCATAAGCAAGGCAGGTGACTGCTTTAGGAATTTTTTTTTTTCATTTCCAGCTGAAGCAAAACAACAGGGTACTGCACAACAGGAGAACACAGTAGAGCCCTGATGGCACTGGACTGCAAAAGCTGGAAAGCACCTGGAAAAAGGGTTTCTTCAAGCACCTGTCGCAGCAAGGTCTCGTCACCTATGATTTAAATACTTGCATCTAACATCTCTGTGAAAGAGAAACAGCAACATGAAACATGTCCAAGTTGCAGAGCTTTAATAGAAATTAAAACAGCAGGTACAAAAATTGTTAGTGAGAATAGAAGAACAGTAGTGAATTTGACAGCTGGGGAAAAGAACATTTATACTACCCAGCAAACAAACAAAAAGTTCAAATTTTTCAATTACATTTTCTAGGTGCACACCACCAACTTAAGTAAAAAAACCACAACTAAACTTCAAAAAGCAGATTCTACAGGAACCACACGATGTGGCTCAAGAATATCTGTGCATCTTAAATATTAGGTATTATCTCCAAAGCCCTACTGATATTTGGAATGGTGTCCTACCCTCTGGGTCCTAAGCCCACTGACTTCAAGAACGCAGAAAAAAGAAATGCAAACAACCACTCTCTCAGGGTAGGGAGAACTAGGCTGGACTAGCACCTGAGCAGAGGCCAGGTACCACCATCTTCCGGTGTTCCCTGGCAGCAGCAGGTTGGAGCTGCCTGCACCACGCAGGGCATGGGGCAACTCTCAGGCTGCCTTAATGCCTGCAGAGGGTCAGAGCAGCCTCCAGCTACCCCTAGGTCTAGCAATTTGCAAAGGTAGTTTAAAGAGATCATAGCCAGCCTGAACAGGGCTTTTTCTTTCTGTCTAGTTTTAATAGCCTCTCCAATAGTCACAATAAAATGCAGCTCATCCAGTAACTCAGGATCTTACTGTAAGCTGAGTAATAAAGTCCCCAAGCATACTTGGAGCACTGGCTCGAACATCACACCTTTCCACTATAACTCAAAAGTTGCAGTAATTGGCCTGGCCGTACGACACGTTCAAGTTCCCAAGGCTGAACCTGTGTTATTTAAATGAGGGCGTGCCCAGGTAAGAAACTGAAAGCATACGCAATTTTCTTCTTTTGTGTGCTGACTTTGTACTGCAACACCATCCATTTCCCACTGCTCTTTGTGTTCTTGTTCAGGTACAGAAGGGTAGCAAAGCGAGGCATGCTGTCTGCAGTGTAGTTTAGAAATGCCCAGCCTCATCTAACCGATCTGGTGCAAATTCAGGCACTAACCAAGACACCAAAGCAGGAAGCTCAGTATCAGCTAATTTACCCCGGACTTAAAGTTCAAAGCTAAACTACAATAGCCTGCACCCCAGATATTTGCGTTGCATTTCTCAGTCATAAAACACTGTTGTCTAGTTTTCCCTTACGGCTTTTACTTGCCCTGATCTGAAGTGTAGCCATCAAGATGGAAAAGGAGTTTGAGAACACAGAAAGAATGTTTACATTTTAGTTATGCCAGTTTCATTTATACCACGGTGACCCAAAATAACTTCTGCATATAAATGTGGCTGTAAACACGAAGTGTATGTATGCCAATTACTCTGCCTGAATCATTGAGTTTAAATTAATTCTTCATGGCTTTAGCACTCCCCTGAACTTTTCTAAAATCCAAGTCCTGTCTGTCAGCAGTGTCATCCACTGCCTTACTCGTCAGGGTAAGCTACTAAGGTACCAGAACTGAAGTAACAAAAACAAAAAAGATCTAATGAGAAAGGAGAACCACCTCCTTGCCATTAAGGCAATATACTGAGAATTGCTCAGCCAGATTACCCTGACCCAGCTTGTGATCATAGCCTATGGTCAGACCCCAGCAACGCAGCAGTACTGTTTTAGGAAAGACAGTCCTGCTTCGGAGATCCTCCCAACCCTTGTCAAAGCATAAGCAACTCAGGGAAGGGCAAATCATCCTTACAGGAGGCTGATAAGGAGGCAAGTATTGAAAACACACGATACACCCCCTATCTAGGGCAGCAGCTTTACACCACACGAAGGTTTTTCCAGCCCCTGGAGCAGAGAGCAGGCTGAGACAGGCGTGGTAGGCAGCAGCTCTGCCTGATGTTTCTGGGGACAAGTAACTAACCTCTGCTTACTGCTGCTCTAGATCTGGGGCAGTTTATTTATTTGTCCAAACTGAATACAAATCTCAGCCCAGAAACCTAGACCTAGCAACACTCTGGTCATGCTACTGGAAGGCAGCTCTTTTGTGACAGAGCGTATATAGGTACATGTGGTAGAAACAAATTGGATTAAATCAAGTGTTTGCCTGGAGTCTAGAAAGCCCAGTGAATTAGTCCAGACAAAGCATGTTGTCTTGAATAGCTACATCCAGTGATGTTTCACTCCTGGGTCTGAACCACCAGCCATACCCATAAGGCTCAGCTGGAGGCAGTTCTCACGAGCTCAGCACCAGACTTGCACTCAAACCACCGGATCTCAGCTACCATGTCTTCATGTCTTTGTGCTTGAGCAGCACCCCAGACTGTGCAACAGATGGCCAAGAACAGCTGTCCATGAAACACTCTGAGAAACAAGGATGAGCAGCAGAAGGAAAATATAAATTCCCAAGGACTTCTTCCTCAGTGAAGAGGTAAGTTACTACTTGGTCTTCCAAGAACCAAAAGATAGCTCGCAAACTCTTCTGCTCTCCAGTAAAAAAGCTGTTACAAACTTCTTGAAAAGCAGGCATACAGTTTTATGAAGTGACCCAACTGGTGAACAGACTTTGCAACAAAATTCTGAAGAGAAAAGGCAAGCAAGAAAACAAGTATACGTTTTACCACTCAGAATATGGTTTCAATTCAAAATCATTTTATAGCGTAGCATAAGGTGCGACATAATGCTTGAAAGATGTGCCTGAAACATCATCCTGGAGAATATTTTCACTGACTTCCTTAGCAGAAAAATCTCAGTTACCAAACACCATATCAATGAAACTAGATAATTTTAAAAGCTTAAATTTAAAGCAGAACCATTGATTTTTTTATGGCCTTCTCAGCAGACAAAAAGAAAGATAAAGAAAGAAGAGAAAAAGCTGAAAAATGCCTTTGATAGAAGTAGTGTAATTTTTTTACAGAGTTATGTTTCTATATGCCTGAACAAAATACAAAGTTAAATCATTGTTCAACATAGGCAGACGTCAGCCTACGACAGCCCAGGGAAGTCAGTTTATGCCTTTGGTAACACAGCAGAGAAGATTGCCTCCAAAAACCTCCAAAGGACAGGGTCCCGGTGCAGAAGGGAATGCATCCGTTGCAGCAGCTTTGGGAAACTGAGGATAAGTTACAAACCTCATCCAGCAGCACGTTATGTTTGCAGTGGGGATTTAAACTGATCCCTACACCAGCCGAAAGATAGCAGCCAGCAAGGCTTCAAAAGGTGCTTCTGCGGGCTGCGAGTGCGGAATTGGCAGCCATACCACTGGCACAGAGCGCTGGCTACTGGGTTGGCTACAAGTGGGGTGGGCTGTTGGACGAGGTCAGCTGTAATGAAGCAGCAGTGTGTTGGCTGCAGCAAGGCTGCCAAAATGGGAGAGCTACGACAAGAACTCACACATACGCCTTCCTAAAGGTCAGATTATTTCAGCTGGTGTAAAGTGGCAGAAACACTGGAAATAGTGCATTGCTTAGAGCAGGAGAGCAGTCTGCACAGCAGTGAGATTCTCCTGGCCTCAGGATTTAAGCATAGTTAGCAAGGTCCTCAGGCAGGCACAGCTGCAGGAAAAGTACCAGGCGGATGATGTAGCTTAAGCACGTGAAATATGCTTACCTAACACAGAGGCTCCTGGATCCATTTCCTGGATTTTAGTGCATTTTCGTGTTCCGCCACTCTGGAGTGCTTTTGTTCTTCTAACTCTTCTGAGTAAATTAACGAACGTCAGGTAGGGAAGTCCTTGGCTTTGATATCACTGTATATTGTCCATTTAGTTCTTAAGTTTCTGGGTGGTGATAACTCTAGTTGTATTGAAGATCTTCAACAGAAACCCCTAGAAATGGAATCTCACTCACCTTACAGCCAGCCATTTCCCAGCAAGAAACTACTTCCTCATCTATAATAAAATATGCATTTAGCCAGCTAACATATATGATTTACTTAACACAGTAGTCAACATATTGAGGATTCAGTGAGTATTCTTGACATCTATGAAGAGATTTGCTTGATAAATAGCAATGCTCTAAGTGTTTCTGCCATATGCTTTTTGCTACAATTTTAAGCAACAGACTGGGATGTTTCATTCCTAATTAAAGTTTGGATACCTCTCTAACAGGCGAGAGACCACAGAGCACTGAGGAGGCAAAGAGTCAGGCTGTTTAGCTTGCATGATGCTCCTTGAAAGATCTTGTAATTTCACTTTTTGTCTTCAAGGAGAACATTCGCTGAGAAAAAAAGATTGACTTCTCTGGCCAGCTCTAATTGCCAGCTCTGCCACCGACCCTGCTATGAAACCTTTTGCAAGGCTTTGCCCCTCAGGGTCATTTCTTACTCTTCATCAGTTTTTCTTATTTAGAATCAAGTTCTTCAGGAGGCTATTTCTTACCACAGATTTTTGCAAGTCTTGCCACAATTCATCTTTGACCTCTGGATCATGTCATAACAACACAACCGTGACACTGCAGTGTCGAGAGCAGAAAGGCCAGCCCCAGACAAGGGGACTTCCACCAAAAACTCCCACCAGCATCACTTCCAGCCCCCAGGCTGGGTTCCAGCACTGACACTTTCCCATTTGTTAGGAGCCCACTCTTTTCAGCAGCAGTCCAAACACCCTCTCGGGTGGTGTTAGCATTTAACTGAATGGCAGAGGAGGGGAAGGGGCAGCCAGCCAAAGCCCCCCAAGCCTGCAGAGCGCCTTGGAGACACGTTCCCAGAGACAAGTCCTTCCCTACAGCTTCTTTCTGCGGCTGCCCTCCTTAGTTATCCCATTTATTACTTTGGGGGACACACAGATAACCCGTGCATCTTCTGAAGTTACTTGAATGTGGTTATTTTTATACTAATAGCACTTATCCAGAAATATAGTACTGGTACATGGTTGACCAAAAAAAGGCGATTACTGTGGGTTACATCCAGAATGAATGCAGTAAAGCACAGCAGACCTAATTTGGCTTCATTGTGTGCATGCAGATCAGATTGCCTTCATTTTGGCAGGAATTAGCCCAACACTGGGAATACTGAAGCCTGTCACTTTGCATAAACAACCCTGGGCAAGAGTGTAACATCAACATTGCGCTTCTGTACTTGACAAAGCCAACAAGAATCTGCATATTTTACTTCCATGCAAAAGGTGCAAAAAGACATACCTCTATTTAAAGGAAAATTAATGGCACCTTTATCCCTCCCACCAGTTCGTTGGTTACTTTAAGAGCAGACTGCAGTGATGTGTTCAGTAGCTCTGCTTGTAGCCAGGGTCTTTGGAAGCCCAGGACAAGAGAAGGCTGCAAAGGTAAGCAGAGAACTGTCATTAAGTGCAATAGGATTTCTTCTCTCCCTTCTCCTGCTCAGAGCATTCTTTTCCCCACACTCCTGTTTGACATAAAAGCAGTAAGGTCTTATGTAAATAAAGTTAAACACTTTTTTTTTATTATTATTAATAGAACTCTTAAAAGAACCATTTACTCACACAGACTACCAGCTTTACCTCCGTAACAGTTCAGGACGGAAGAACTTCTTTTCTTCAGCCACCCCTATCTCTGGCAAGAATGTCAGTGCAAGATTGTTGTGCTTTCAAACAGCCCTTCCTGAAGCAGAGGAAAAAAAATAATCTAATTTCCATTACAAGTGCTTTCCGTTTTTTTTTTCTTTGAAACTCTAAGTACCACCTGAATAGTTTGTGCAATTCTTCTGAGAAAGTAGACACTTTAGTAATGCCTTTCATGTTGCAAAGATGGCTAAGGCAGAATGTTGGATAACTTAGTTCTAATTAACAAGAAACAGTTTATATTGCAAAATGGTATGTTACTTATTACAGTCTTTGCAGATGATTGCTATATACTCAGGAATGTGCAAGAGCCAAAAGCAGCATGGCGGGGACAAAATATTTTCTACAACTCTGATGTCCCTGTTTCCTTCATTATCTGACCAAACTAAGAATTCTGCACCTGGACGTACATTTTCCTCATGACTTACATTACCCATTAAGCACCTTCAGGAATTTCTGAATCTATAGTAAAGAAAATTGTGACTAGACAAGTTTCAAATTTGAACTCGCATGTCTCTCAGACAGAAACGCAGAAGAGAACAAGTCATGGAAGATTAATATTTATTGTTGCTGCATTTCTCTAGGGCGATTCTTTTTCTGCCCCCAGGTTGCACTCACACATCGATCAGCAAAAATTTTCACTGTGTGATCAACAAGCTAGAAGTGAGGTGACTTATTCTGATTGCTTACCCTCCTGTTGTATTTTAACAAAAGCACAGATTTGCAAAGACGATCTGGAATGCTAAATGCCCATATTCCTTTCAGCTTTTCACAATGTAAATGATCTAAGCCAGGCAGCATGGAAAAGCATATTACTGTCCGTCTTTATGCATATTCTAAAACGCACCCACTTGCAAAGATCAATGGATTATTTGCCATCTTCTGATTGCAGCTCATCTACTAATGCCTGTGACCACTGACTGCACCAAAGCTCCGCCAGTGATTTCTATAAGGCTGTTTTATTATTGCTTTGAAGAGAACACTTTTGTGCAGAGTGCTTTCTTAGAAGTTTTTAACTACACAGATTCTGCATTCTACTAATTTATAATTAAAATCCAGGAGGAAATGTACATAATTTAGCAAAGCACCCAAACCCCTTGATTTTTAACTGTTGTACAGTCCCTGGTACTAACATCCTTGAAATTCACTGGGAAGGCAATGTACCTAATCTCTGTGGTGGTAAGCATTCTCATCACTATGTTAAACTTGCTAAAATGGTTCATGCTTTGATCAGGCAATCATAAGAAAGAAATGAGCTTGGACTCAGTTGGGGATCAAGTCAGCGACCTGCAAGCTGAACAAGTAGCATGGCAGCCTCTTTTCCAATACATTCTAGCTACAGATCACCTACGGAGCTGAAATGAGCAACACCAAGCCTTCTTTCTTCCATCATTGCAAATTTCCCCATGACTTCTTTTAAATACTTTTCTTACTGCAGCAACTATTATTTTTGTGCTTTTCACAATAACTGAGAAAAATCACTGCAATTCCTTCCCTATGTGGGAGCTGCACAAGTGGGAAATATTGATTTCTTCACATATTGTTCTGCTTGGTATTACTGCTTGGCATGTTTCTTCTTTCATTTCTCATTCCCAGCTTACTCTGTTTCCAGTAGGCAAGCGCTATTGAGCTTTGTTATAGCTACATATAATATTACACTTAGTTCCAAATAAACCTTTTGGGCATCTGGACAGAGCGACTGCTTTTAGTAATGTATGTATTTACCATGGCCCCGAGTTGGCCAAAAGTGTGAAATGGATCATATTATAAACTTCTTCCACAGAGCTTTGCAAAAGAGCTAAAATAATTAACTTCTGAAATACATACAATCAAAGCAAGGTAGACTAAGGAAAAAGAGAAAAAAGAAAAAAGTGGGGGAGGGAGAAAAAAACAACTTGACCAGCTGTCCTGCTTTGTCTTTTCTGGCAAATTCGTTACTTGGTTTTATTCATTCAATAACTTTGTGTCACTAGACACAGTACAGTGCACTATCGGACCCTAATAAAGCCTTGCTATCACTTCTGAACCTAGTGTCATGGCTGCCCTCTCCTCCTCATTACATAATCTGCTGCAGCAAAAGTTAAACCACCCTGCTCTGTGCTGTGCACTTCCCATCCCCATGGTCTTTCCTTTTCTTCCCCCAGGCAGGCCCTGAAGATCCCCAGGTGTCCTGGGTTAGAAGCAGTTCTGCCATGCCCCGGCTCACCCTGCCGCTTGTGCAAGGGAGCACAGCATAATTGTGAGCAAAGCAGGTCATCAAAACATACTGTCATAGTCTTGGTGAACTATGTGTGTATCACAAGGAATAACATAGCCTGGGGCTTCCTGTCAAGAAGGAGAAAATACAGCCCACAATGAGTTTCAAAACCTTACAGAAATTAAATGCAATCAGGAAATAACAGCCTGCGCAAACAAGAAAGCTATCTTCCTTTACACCTCTGCACAGGCGACACTGTCTGTGCTTTGCTATACATGCAATAAAGAGGAAAAATTTTGTTCCTCTGCTGCAGTTGCCCCCCAGCATTATGATGTCTGAGAAACACTCATCTATTAGCCAAGACATGAGTAACATCCTCTACAAGATGTAGCCTAAGAGACTGAGAAGCTTCAGTGTTGATTTTACCTGCCAAAGAGAGGCCTTTCTTTCCTAAAAAGGATAGCAGAACATCAAAGCTCCTTCCAGTGCAGACATCTTGAGCCAATTGCCCCTATTAACTTTGGAGCAGAGTCAGGAAGCGAGAGCACATTTTCCAGCTCTCAAGGTAAATGTTTATTTGTTTGCCTAGATCCTGCAGGAGTGGGCTCTGACCCCACCCTCAGTCGATGCTGCAAGTACTGGGTAACACCCAATGCAAGCAGATTCCAAGGTCAATTCGTAGGTTCTCCATATTGCTCACAATCACCAGCAATATTCTATTTACCCTGGAATAAAACTCTCCAACTGCCATTCTCATAGAGATATTTCTGTTTGTCCTTTCAGGCATTTTTAAGTTCTTGAACCACATCTGTGCTGGATGCAGTCCATGCAAAAGGACTCTGCTTTGCCCTGGCATCACTGCCCAGCCCCAAACCAGTCGGTGCTGGGGTACCAGCTCACCAGGAGCAGACAAGGAGCTCTGCCACGGCACCATACTGCACCATGGCAATTACCAACATGCTCTTTGTTGATTTTGGCAAA
>Ga0181612_156691_pt1 | contig 11417 bp, 6 predicted proteins | sample HoacroProtozoa21_FD_119630 | JGI IMG/M metagenome (GOLD analysis project Ga0181612, IMG submission 119630) | Hoatzin crop microbial communities from Cojedes, Venezuel. Combined Assembly of Gp0051906, Gp0051904, Gp0051908
AAAACATTAAACAAAAAGAGAGAGAAAGAGAGAGAGAGAGAGAGGGAGAGTGACTGAGTTAGCTTTTCAAAGCATACTTCTCAATCCTACCTTATCAAAATGAGAGACAACTGGCCCTTTGAAGTCCAGCACACACACTTCTCTACCAGCCCATGTGGAAATAAAAGAAGCCAGCTTTATAAATCATACAGACTTCTAACATTGCCCACATCCAAATCAGGGACAGTGACCTTTAAAACTGAGATTTAAATGCCCCCAAAACAATCTCCATGAAAATTAGGAGAGTTCACATAAACAGTGTCTCCACGTGCCTGTCAGCTTTTCCGGCCTAAACCAGGAAACATTGATCCTTTGAACTGAGGAGTGGAGACTAACTACACTGTCAGCACTTGCGGCAATGAAATCTTCCATCAGCCTAACATATACCTAGCACTCAGTGGGGCAACTTTGCCATGGATGTACCTTTGCTTGCATCCTCGGCCAGTCCCAGTGTTGTAGGTCCTACAACAACACTATCATTAAGTAGCTCAAGGGATTTAGTAACACTGAAGCAAGGGTTTTTCATAATGAGAATTACTGAACCCAAACTTAAGTATCTAGTGGCTCAGAGGAAAAGCTAGCATTCTTGTGAGTTAAATCTTACCTGGGTTATAGTTGGGGAGCTTGGAAAGTCCTGGCCAGGTGTCCTCAGTTGGGGCTCCCAATACCTGTGCAATAGAAGAGAGAGTGATAAGAGCAATAACCTCTGTCTGCCAGTACCCTGCCTTGGTGTGGAGCTGGAGGAATTGCTCTCAATGGAAAGAAACTGTGGACTTTACTGCAAACCAGCACAATTCACACTGCCCTGGCTGGTACTGGATCTACCACTGTGCATAAAGGACACTGACATTTTAGCACTTGATTTTATAGTGGAAAGAAAAAAATCAACCTAGCTGATTTTGTTTAGTTTTGCTGGAAAGTTATATTTTAGGTTTTATGTAGAAAAGCCTTGTAGTCATTCATTTGGCACTTGTCACATGTTTGGCTCAGCCACAGCAGCACGCTGGTGGCATGCTGCAGCCTAATCCAGACCACATGAAGTCCCTCTCAGCAAAATGTTAATCAATAAGATGGAGTTTTTGAATGCAAAACCTATGCTTGATGTCTTGAAATTTGAATGATGGATCTTAAGTTTGGCAGGTTTGCTTCCTCTCTATGCCACGAGAGAACAGGAGACGCTGCAGTTCACATTCACTCAGGCCATACTTCCATAACTACCACCGCTGGCCTAAGCAGCTCCTTCCTCTTCATCCCCTTCCCATTTGGTCCTGCTCTTGCATCATCTCTTCATTAGTACTACCAGTCATTAGTGCTACTGTTTGGGCAGCCAGATAATGAACTGGGTAAATAAACTGTTCTCATTTAGAGTAATCCAGGGAGGAAACCAAGTTATAGGAACCCAAGTTCATGTAGCCCCAGATGTGAGGGGTGGCACAGGAGCAGGAATGAGCAGCCAGGGACAAGAGACAGGGGATGGAGACTGCTTTTAAGGTGGCAGCTGCCCCTAGAAAAAATGTTGATGAAATGACAGTCAGTCAGTCCTGATGATTCAACAGACCAAACGCTTTTCACAGAATGGGGATTTTCCAGCTACATATCTATACGGTGTTTGAACCAACAGTCCTATGTGGAGATAAGCAGGCTGGATGATATAGACTCATGCACGCAAATGCAGATGGTCTCTAAACCAGTGCACGGTGCCTCTATTACTAGTACATGAAAGGAACTGACTACTAGAAAACAGTAGGAATCCCCATTCTGAACCTCACACTCGGCAAAATATCTCAAGTTAGGCATTGAAAGCCCCTAAGGAGCTTTGAAATCTTGGTCTAACAGAGCCTCATCCCAGGCTGTATAATAACATAAAACCTTCTGTGAAAGGCACTAATTATTTCATGGCTCTTAAAGCTTCCTCATGATTTTTAAATAAGTTTTTTTTTGCCTTCTATAGCACAAATCCTATTAATCATGGTATTAGTTATAGTACCAGAGAAATGACAATAGGGCTATAGCCCTTCAAATGCAAAACCACAGGAAATGTATCCAGAGATTTCAGAGCTGCAAGTGGAAGGATACCCTTCATTCACGCTCTGGGAAGCTGGACCCTGCCCTGGCTTTGAACCCTGTTAATTGGCCAAGTACGGATTTTTTTTTCTAAATAATTCTCTTTTTTTTCACTATGAAAGAGAAATTCAGCATTTACTTAAATGGACTGAACTCAGTTCTAAGAACTGGACCACTTGTCTGCCTTTTTATCACATTCTAACTAAAAGCAGAGAGGAAAACCCTACCTGGCAGGAGTGTTTCTGGATGAAGGGATTAAGAAGGAAAAATCTGATTTATACAGACTTGAGGCTATAAACTCCTTTCTCACCGCTTTCCAAATTTCAGTTTTCTGTACTTTCTCCTTTGAAAATCCATGTTTGGGAAACAGTCTATGCAGAAGAGTAAATCCTTGGGAGGAGATGTGAAACAGCAGACACCTACCACAAAGCCCAATAGGAATCTATAGGTTGACCTTCCTGAAGGGTCAGTAACAGGGTCAGCAGCAAGCAGTAAGGAACATACAGAATCCGCTAGTGCTGGTGACTGCCTCAATTCTACCAAGCCACGTGAAAGATACGGCTCTGTGTTTCAGTTTCCCCAGCAGAAAAAATGGCTTAAGAAGCTCTTGAATATGTCTGCTCTCACTCACTGCTGCCTTTATAAAGTATTTTCACACTTTCCATTATGCCAAAGCAGTCTCTAGGGCTGCACTAGATACTGGGTGATACAAAATATTCCAAGTTAAAATGAAGAAGGATCTCTGAAAAACCTTAAGGTCTTGCCATTTTCAAGGTAGTTTAAGAGCAGTATTAGAGCTCCTTTGTGAGACTATGGTGTGCTGTATCCTACAGTATGTAAAGGATTTAACAAGAGGGAATAGAATTTGCAGTACCTGCATACCTTTTATGCCTTCTTCAATTTGAGATCAGTTTAATTGGCTTTAATTTTTTGACGAGATGACAAACATCAAAGGAAAGTCATTTGATTTACTTCTGTGTCTGTAAGAAAGTTGCCAAATATAAAATGGGGTACAAAGTCTGCTATGAACTTCGCAGATTGGACCAAATTATTTCTGCTATTCACAGGGCCTGTGCTTAGGACTTAATTTTAAGTAGGGGACTGGAGCAGCAACAGATTCATTCTCTTGCCCATTTCAGGGTATATTTTACTCACCGCCCAGATCTTCACCAGCTATTCATGAGTACCAGAGGTTCCTGCAAATATTTGCTGGCCCTGGATCATTTCAACAAATACACAGCCTGCACTCCTGCAAGAAGCTCAAGGTAGTAACTCATTCATGTACATGACATGCATAGTACAGTTGTTGGATGGGCAGGGGAGAAAGGAAGAGAGATAATAGTTGGAATGGAAATTCAGAAATCCTGATTTGTAAATGCAGAAATCCTGATATAAACTATAAACTATATATTTTGCAGCTCAAGTCTCTACCAATTGTGGGAAGACGGGAAGGTTTCCTTTGGGAAGGGTCATCTTATACGTTGCTGGTCTTGCAGCACTGTTCTAAGCACTTGCAGCTGGCCTTTGTTGCAAGTTGTACGTAGTATCATTAACCTCATACAAGTTCTACAGACTGAAACACTTAAATTAAAAAGCTGACAAGTCGGATAGAACAGGAGCAGACTAGAAATTTGTCACATTCACATCCCTCCAGGATTTTAGAAAAAAATAAAGCCATCAAAGTTCCATACAAGTCTGTTCCTATCTCCTTTTTCTCATCAGCACCATCCACTGAAAAAACCCCACCCTTCAGCCAGACAAGATAGCTGATATCCATGGAAAAAAAACCCACTAAGCACCATCCTTTTTTCCCAGCACCAAACAATTTCTTTCAGGCCTCTTTCACTTTACCCTGTTACAAACTCATCTAAAAAGATGGTTGTGGCAGAAGCCTGTGGAATACTTGGTTGTTTTCCATGAGAAAAAGGTGAAAACTTGGAGTGATAGCAGTAGGAAAGACAAACAGGGAACTACTACACAGTATATTGGCTTGAAGGATACATTAGACGCAGAAAGAACCCAGAGGCACTAACCACTAGAGCAATTTTTCCTTCAAAAGGCAGTAGCTCTTCACTGGAAAACTGAAGGCAAGATTTTGTAGCATAAAGAACTCTGTGACAACAGCAAGTATTCTTATTTTTATGCCATCCCTTGCTCTGCACTTGTGCCAAAGCAAACCAGCCAGCTTAAAAAAACCCCACCGAACCCTGAAAAAACACTTAATTTTACTAAGGTGGGTTAGTCCTGCTAGCAATAAGGATGAGATAGTTGCGGTCAGGGCACACTTACCTATTTGCAAGTATTTCCATCTCTTATTGTATGGTGTAACACTCTGCTCATTTACTTTTTAATCTTTTTCCTCCAAGTTTTTTCTAGGTTTCCTGTCTTTTCATTAGGCCCCATCCCAACTTTTCAGGTTTCAGTCTCAATCTTCTTTGGTTATAGCCAATTTGAGTCCTTTCAGCTTAAAAGCTGAAAACCCAGCTTTGTCAGACAGGCTCTGAAAGTATTATTTTCACTTGCTGAACAACAACTGGTAATCTCTTCTGGTCATCTGTACTGCTATGTTACCCCTTGCACCTTGTTTTTTGCAATATTGTAGATGCTTTTCCCACCTGGCTGTGGTCAGCTGAAAGCCTGACATGCAACTCATCTGTGGTATTAATTTTGGTCATCTTTGCACATCAGGTGATGCCAAGCCTGTTTGCAGATCTGAATCTAATGCTGTTTTCACAAACATCTCTGTTGCACTTTCCCTTAGCTTCCTGTACCTTGGGTCTTGCAAGCTTAGCTCCTTACTTGTCTAGTATGTTCTTACAGGGTCCAGACGTCATAAAACTTAAACCACAACTTTTGTGACATAGATTTTTTCATGTTTCATAGCACTGCCACATCACACAATATTATTTTGGAGCCCACAGATTGAGTCTACTGAGACTAGTGTCACACCAACCCTCCGTTTTCACAGCTGATACGTGTGCCCCAATGGCTCACCTTGTTTTGCAACCAGAGGGGCTGCTGTAATTGTGCATTGCACAATTTTAACTGTATGTGGTCAAAGCAATTTAGGTACTCTTGATTTGTAGGCAGAAGAGAATCAGCTGTATGTGGTTTTGGAGCAAATGATCCTGACGTTCACCCACAGTTTGCATTCTGATATCCTAGCTAGAAAAAATGGCCATTACACTGGCAACAGCAGAAACTTCTTTTTTCTAGATTCAGCTAGCATTTGTTGAGAATTACGCATGAGAAAAGAGTTCAAAAACTCAAATCTAATGAAACAGTCTTTTCACTAATGGGCAAGCCATCAGTTTGAGGAGAGGAACAACTTGTGGGTTATTACAAACATACCTTCTGGTAGAGCTTTCTTTTGTATTCCTGGTTTATTCCCATTATCTCTGGAAGCCTTTAAACCTCTAATAAGGACAAAACTATCAGACCAACCCTAACTGCTGGAAAGGAAGGGCTTTTTGTTTCCTGTTGCGAGACTCAGCTGACCAGCTGCCTCTAATGCCTGCTTGATACTGTATTGATTCATCAGTGGCAATTACGACTGCTTCTGTCTGTGTGTGTTTCCAGACGAAATACGCTTTTCTTTACAAAAAAAAGGCCAGAAGTAACTAGAACAACTGACATATGAGCACACCCCTCTTTCCCCGGGTATTTTTGTCTATCTGTTAAAGTAGGACTTTGGAAACTAGTGATGGTCATCATATTAGCCTTTCAGTAGAGGCCTCAACTTTCCTTCTGAGATACAGGATTTACAGTTACTGCTCTGATAGCATTATGAGGATCCTTCTGTTAATGGGGATGATTCAAAAACATTTACTTTAAAATATTTCTAAAGATTTAGATCTAGTGTTTTTTTGGTTTTCCCCTTTTCCTTCTTAGCCCTCTGATATTCAGTTTCGAGGTCATGTTACCCCTTCTATCCTACAAGTTTCTCAAAGGGTCTCAGTCCCATATAGCTGCCTCGGGAAGAGCTAGGGCAGAGGGAGGGGTCTTTTGGGAAGAGGCCTAGACATGATGTTTCAGCATGTGCTAGATAAGCACACAAAGCAAGACAGTGAATGCTAAAGTAATGGGAGAGATGTAACTGGTTATAGGGATATTTAGTTCCAATGCGCATAAGCAGAGCTGGTTCAGACAGCACGGTTGCATCTGCCTGCAATCCCTGGAGCAGGTTTGAACACTGCACTTACTCATCAGCCTGCAATGCTGCACCACACAGTGGAGAGACCACTTCGTCAGGATTAAGATCTCTGCAGCATCCCAGAGTTCCCTCTCCACAGTTTTTCTGGCACTGGGAGATTGCAATTTTGTATTTAACCAGAAATATGTCATTTCTCTTGTTTCTCACCAAGTGTGGTCTATACAGTGGAGCCCTTAGCTTATATCTCCCAGTTTGCCATAGCGGGGCAATGCAAACCAGGCTGGGGAGAAGGCTATAGAGGGCCTGGGAGGTCCATGTTAAATGACTGCACAGGAACTCCTATTCTACATGAATCTACCTGGGAAGAGTCCTGTGATTTTTTTTTTTTTTTAATTTTTTTTTTTAATGGAAGACTATACAAGTACAGCCTAACTGAAAAGAAGACATGACTTAAGCACTAGTGATGTTAGCAGCTACTGGTGTGCATAAAGCACTTAGTGTTTAAAAAAAAAAGTCTTTCTGATATGCCCTGTAATGCCCCTGAAACATTGGTCTCCCTGAAATCCCTTAATTCAGTCTTCTAAAGTCCTGAAGAGATAGAGGGAGAACGAGAGAGAAAAAACATACAGAGATTAAAGAAGCTTTCCTAGCTAGTCCAAGAGCAAGTGAGTCTCCTTCTATGTCTCTTTCTTCATCTATTCAAGGCCTCATTCACTTCCCATGTGCCTCCCACTGACAGTACTGCTGCTCAAGCACACTATGCATGAATTGCCATAATATTTTATTTTGTTATAATTGGTTTCTTTAAACCAAGGCTTTAACACCCACTGTCTCATGCCATTACCAAGGACATTCTGACCTGCCTTCATGTAAATTGCAGCATCCAAAAGACATCAGGTTTTTTTCCCTTTCTTCCCAATAGACAAGTAACATCTGTGTGAATTCACATTATTTCCTAATAGACAAAAATTGAACTTAAATGCAGTGTACGTCAGGATAATAAATGACTCTTGTTAGAGGAAGTTACTGAATAGAGCTCACTGAAGTACTCTCTGTTTCTCTCCGTGTGACATCTTTCTTTAGGGCAAACACTTTGAATGTTGTTATTATAAGGAGGCATTATAACAAAGGTGCCTGTAGTGTGAACGTAGTTCAGTGGGACTGAGAGTACTGTGCTGTTGGAGCTGGTCAGAGTGCTAGATGGGATCTTTGTATACTACTCCTATGTTGCTATTCATTACACTAGAGCAGAGTTATGTAGTGGGGATGTTGGTTTTGCACAGGCAGAAATGCCAGGCTTTCTGCGCGTAGCCAGGGCTTTGGACAGGGGTCAACTTTCAGGAAAAAAAAAACCAGGCTTATACCCACGTCTGCCTAATACAAGCCCTCCAATCTGCTAGGCAGGCATCTTCAACTCTGCTGACATTCCTGAGAGACTGTCTGGAGGGGAGAGCTGGCAGGTAGTGAGGGACAGAAGACAGAACTATTTAGACTGGATTAGCAGCTGAAAGCCATTAGAATTTAGCAAGGTTCTCCTCCTTGGAGAAATCTTTATGCAATTAAATTAGCAGCAGGCCTACCGAAGTGAACAAATTAAAAAATCCTGTTTCCCTGAACTGCCCTCCAGACTTAGGCCATCGGAGTGTCTGATAAGCCACAGATCTCTGGAGGGTGATACAGCCTGAGAAGCCCTGGAGCTTTGCTGTTTGTAAACTTACACAGCACTCTTGCACATTCTTCAGCCTGCTGTGCTCCCACCCTTTTCCAGCTTTTGACTCTGCAGATCAGTTAAGGAAAGTCCCAGTGTGACGCGCACAGGCAGAAAATTAACTGGTCTGAAGAAAGGGTGAAGCAGCAATACTATCTACAGATGTAAAATTGCCCAGAATAAGGGTGGACTTCTGCAAATTCATCAGCTGCATGTTGTCTGTGAGTAAATCAGGACTGTGTTGCTGGAAGCGGGCTCAGGCTGGCGCAGAAGTGAGCCATAAGCTGGATGAACCTCAGCGCCCAGCTACACATCCAGGCCAGCCCAAAAGGACCAATGGGACCCCTGTGAAGCCCTCATCTTCTCCTGCTTTCTGTGTGCTCTCAGAGACCCCTCTACCTTCAGCTCTGCAGCATGTTTCCTGTGATTCCCAGCCATGTTAAGATTTTGGGATAGAGTCCATAAGGTAAGAAGGCTTTAACAGAGCACAGCCCTCTCCTGTGTGAAATGCAGAGTGCATCTGAGACATTATTTGAGAAGAAGCACAAAGTATCACAGAAATAATGAAAATGTCAGGCACCTTTCTATGTCCAGACCCATTCAGAAACCCTTTAATGCCACCTTCGTTACCAAGTCATTGTTGGTGCAGTTGTGACTGGATCCATTGTTTCTTCACAAAGCCATTGCTGTAGAGAACTACCACTGACTCAGCCAACCACATAGTTACAAAACAGTAAGTGTAAAAGTGTTCTGTTGCAAGACCTGAAAATGCTTCATAAATGTTACCAAATGAGATGTACATATCTCATAAATATTATCAGATGAGGGTTATATAAATCCACAGCTGAGATGTAGTGACATCATTCCCCAAAACTCTACAAACCCAGCAGTACAAAACTCCCCACTGTTCACACATTTTCTGCTCACAGGTGTTAATTCCTCTACTTACAACTGTACCTACTGTAACTTGGTTGACTTAATTTAATTCAGATAAAGATGATTTTTCCCAAGCGACCCCAGATGCTTTGAAATTGGTCAGTACCAGATATCTAGATCAAAAGAATAATCTGTAGCTCCAAGCAACACATCAGGAGGACGGTACCAGAGTGTCAGCACTTCAGAGGAGTATGTCTGTCTGGGAATGGACTTGGCATGAGCAAGGCCTGTAAAAAAACAAAACAAAACAATACAAAACAAACTGCTGTGTTAGGACAGTCCTTCTACCTGTACAACACATAGATGATGATAATTGTAAACAGGACATTGCTTTCTCTTGGATTTTTAAACACTAACAATCCTAATGCAGTTTACAAGCAATTGACAAAGAAAGTGTGTCTGGAATATATCTCTGGGGCAGATCAGATCAAACAATATGCTGTGTTTTGCAGGGCTTTACCACTTGTGACTGAAGTAGCCTTCCCAAACAATGCCAAGAAAGCCTTCTAGTTCAGCACATTGTTGTGTACTCTTCATGTTACATTATATTCTGAAGAGAGAGGGGTTGATTCTCAGTTCTCTTGAATCAGTTTTATTGGCAGTAGTTGCTCTGACTTAAATGAGGTTACTCCCTGCTCCTATCAGAAGGCAAGAAAGGATGCACTTACCACAGAAATAGTTTCCTGAAGTCCAGTAAGAGGTTATGCTTCTATGCCTTGATTGGCTGTGGATACAGATCTCTATGCATGCTAAAGCTTTAATCTGAGCAGATATATTAGCAGTATCCAAACTGTGACTCACCAAAGTCGCCTAATTTGAGCTCACCAAGGCAACTGACGAGCAAGTTCTGGGGTTTCAGATCACGGTGAAGAATGTGTTGTTGGTGGATGTAAGCCAGGCCACGCAAAAGCTGGAACATGAAGAGCTAGAAAAAGCCAACAAAGAACTGAAATGATTTTGTGTTTCTTTGCTTTGATACATTAAGTCCGAACTTCAGGAGAACTCCTGGAACAAAGCACAGACAAAACAAGTAAGAAACCAGTAAAAATCCCAACAATTAGTACAGCTGGTTGAGGAAGAGAAAACTGCAGTGGGGTATGACTGCCCTGCAGCTTTCTGAGGTTTTCGGGGTGGAATATTTGGCCATGAGGGCAGTTACAGTGCAGTCCCTAAGTGCACATTTTGGAAATTTAACTTTTCTTTAGAAATGGCCTATGGATTTCAGGAGTAAGCGCAACTTGCCATAACACAGCCCCAGCTTTCAAAAGAGTAGATATTCTGATTTCAGTGTTCGAGGCAAAAAAAAATGTCAAGCAAAATGAAGGTTTAAGGAGCTGGAAGTTTTGCCCATTTGAACCAGCTGACATCAGCAGAGGGAGTTCTGCGGCCGTTGTACATACCACCTCTCTTCATGGTATAAGCTGGACCAGTGAATGGACTTACTTGACAATGTGAACCCTTACCTTCAAGCTGGGAGCAAACACAAAGACCTGATTTGAACAGATATAGCAAATAGGGTATTATGAATGAAGTAAGCAATCAAGAAAGCAGAAAAGCAAGCAAGGAATATCTAACTCCCACCACTGTGGCAGTGTAAACAAGCCTGGGGTAAAATAAGCTGGGCGGAAACAAGGTACGAAATGGGACAGTGGATAGAAACAAAACACGGCAAAAGTAATTAGACTTCAGCCCAGAAAATATATTTTTCACCAGAAGCTTAATCTGAAGAGCAGGAAAAACAGTGACACCCATAGGTCATTTTTTATACCAGAAAATTGTCCATGTAATATTCTGCATACTTGCACTATGTTCAATAGGAATCACTCAAAGAAAAACCAAACATTTGCCAGCAAAAATGAAGCAAGCTAGATGACTCTCCTGAAGGAGCAGCAAATAATTTTGCAGTTCAGTTCCTGCTGACAATGAGGATTTCAGACAGGAAAGCAGAACAGCTGGCTGGTCTTTACTCACAGAAATGCCAGTGAGTACATGTTACAGCCATATACTCCATGGGCTTTACAAGCCTGCCTGGTAGCAGAGTCCTGAGATCTGTGCCAAAACTACAACACTGAATCACGGACATATCTGAGCTTTAAGGATGTTTAAAATCTGGGGCCCCAAGAAACTTCATTAGAATTGTGTTGCTTAACAACTATCTGGAAAAAGATGTGAACAAGGTGGCAACATTTGAAGATGGCAGAAGTATTTAGATTAGCCGTGATAAGAAGTGACAGTAAGGAACTTCAGAGAGATCTGACAAAGTCAGATGAATAGGCAATTTTATAAGATACAAAGTTATTGTTGACAGCTGTAAGATAAATTAACTGAAGCTGATCAGGAAAAGGACCCAGGCATTCACTGAGGACATCTGCACTGAAACTTGAAGTCAGTGTGCAGCAACAATCCAGAAAGTTAATTAAATGTGAAAATGCATACTAAGAGGAGTAGGAGACTATTATAGCATCAGTCTATAAAGTAAGGGTACATCTTCAGCTATGCTCAGGTCCAGTCAACCAA
>Ga0181612_170631_pt1 | contig 11417 bp, 10 predicted proteins | sample HoacroProtozoa21_FD_119630 | JGI IMG/M metagenome (GOLD analysis project Ga0181612, IMG submission 119630) | Hoatzin crop microbial communities from Cojedes, Venezuel. Combined Assembly of Gp0051906, Gp0051904, Gp0051908
AACGGTCAGTTGGGTACCGCCCTAAGGGAAGTGTCCCGTTCTTCCGAAGACAGGTACATATTTTCCGACGTGAGCCAGGTCGGCTCGTGCGAAACCCTTTTCCTCGACATAACGAACATAGATGCGCTGAGGCTCGTCTGCGAATCCGAAGGTGTGGACGTCATAGTGAACTGCGCCGCCTACACCGCGGTCGACAAGGCCGAAGACGACAAGGACATGGCGGACCTCCTGAATAGGCAAGCGCCCGAAAACCTGGCCAAGGTTGCCGCAGAAAGGGGAGCCTTCCTAATCCACATATCCACTGATTATGTGCTCGGCGGAACCGCATGCACCCCCTACAGGGAAGACACACCCATAAGCCCCCTGGGAGTGTACGGTACGACAAAAGCGGCGGGCGAGAAGGTTGTCGGGGACATCCTCCCGTCGCGTCATGTTCTGATACGCACCGCTTGGCTATATTCCCCGTGGGGGAAGAATTTCGTGAGGACGATGATGAAACTCACCTCCGAGCGTGAGGCCCTGAAAGTGGTTTACGACCAGGTTGGAAGTCCCACATACGCCCCCGACCTTGCGGCTCTGATATTCGACATAATTTCGGGACGGAAGTTCGATGCGCCCGGAACCTACCACTTCACCGACGAAGGGGCCGTTTCATGGTACGATTTCGCATGTGCGATAAGGGACCTTTCCTCCAACGGAGGGTGCGACATCTTCCCTTGCAGGAGCGAAGAATATCCCACCAAGGCCACAAGGCCACATTACTCCGTCCTTGACAAGGCCAAAGTGAGGGAGACTTTCGGGGTGAAGATTCCCCACTGGTACGCTTCCCTGAAAGAGTGCGTTGAAAGGATAAACAAAGAATTCCCAATCCAGAAGTAGAACAATACAACCTGACTTAAAACATGAAAGGAATAGTCCTTGCCGGCGGAAGCGGAACCCGCCTTTACCCGATAACAAAGGGAGTGAGCAAACAACTACTTCCCGTATTCGACAAACCGATGGTCTACTACCCGATTTCCGTGCTGATGTTGGCGGGGATAAGGGATATCCTCATCATTTCGACACCAACCGACCTTCCGGCCTTCAAGAGGCTCCTTGGGGACGGCTCCGACTACGGGGTGTCTTTCACCTATGCCGAGCAGCCCTCTCCCGACGGATTGGCCCAGGCTTTCATTATAGGTGAACAGTTCGTCGGGGACGACAGCGTGACACTGGTCCTGGGCGACAACATCTTCCACGGCAACGGTCTTGAGGACCTCATGAAGGAAGCGGTGAAGGATGCGGACAACGGACTTGCCACAGTGTTCGGCTATTGGGTGAGCGATCCCCAGAGGTACGGAGTGGCGGAGTTCGACGAAAACGGCAAATGCCTCAGCATAGAGGAAAAGCCCAAGGATCCCAAGTCCAACTATGCGGTCGTGGGACTGTACGTCTATCCCAATAAGGTTGTTAGGGTGGCCCACGAAATCAAACCTTCCGCCAGAGGTGAGCTGGAGATAACGACAGTAAACCAAAGGTTCCTCTCCGACGGGGAACTGAAGGTGAAGACCTTGGGAAGGGGATTCGCATGGCTTGACACGGGAACCCACGATTCCCTTTCGGAAGCCTCCAACTACATTGAGGTCATAGAGAAGAGGCAGGGACTCAAGATAGCCTGCCTTGAAACCATAGCGTTCGCAAAGGGATGGATAGACTCAGATCGCCTACGCGCCCTTGCCGCACCGATGATAAAGAACCCTTACGGACAGTACCTGCAGAAGGTCGCCGACGGGGAAATTTCAGAAAACTGAAGCCATGGCCCTCGAAATAATAAAGACCCCCATCGAAGGCGTCCTCATAGTGGAGCCCAAACTTTTCAAGGATGAAAGGGGATACTTCATGGAAGTGTTCAACCTTCAGGAGTTCTCATCCAAGGCGGGATTCACCCCTTCCTTCGTGCAGGACAACGAAAGCCGCTCCCGCTACGGGGTGCTCAGGGGACTGCATTTCCAGAAGGGGAAGCATTCCCAAGCAAAGCTAGTGAGGGTAATCCACGGTAGTGTTCTGGACGTGGCGGTGGACCTCCGCAAAGGATCCCCCACTTTCGGGAAACACGTATCGGTGGAACTCTCCGGTGAAAACCACCGCATGTTCTACATCCCAAGGGGCTTCGCCCACGGGTTCTGCGTCCTGAGCGAAGACGTCCTCTTCCAGTACAAGTGCGACAATTACTACGCACCCTCTTCCGAAGGGGGACTCGCCTGGGACGACCCTGCGCTCGGCATCGATTGGAAAATACCCTCTTCCGATGTGATACTCTCCCCGAAGGACACTCTTCATCCCAGACTCTCAGACCTTGACGCCGAAAACCTTTGGGACTGACACCCCTGACTTCCAAGACTGAAAACAAAGACTCATCATACTAATGAAAACCATTCTCATAACCGGCGGAGCAGGCTTCATAGGGAGCCACGTCGTGCGCCTATTCGTGAACAAATATCCCGACTACCGCATAATAAACCTCGATAAGCTTACATATGCCGGAAATCTTGAAAACCTCACCGACATAAAGGACAAGCCCAACTACACCTTCGTCAAGGCGGACATATGCGATTACGAAACCGTCCTTGACCTCATGAGGAAGGAGCATGTGGGCGGGATAATCCACCTCGCGGCGGAAAGCCATGTGGACCGCTCGATAAACGAGCCCTTCCTTTTCGCAAAGACAAACGTCATGGGAACCCTCAGCATGCTCCAGGCTGCGAAAGTGTACTGGGAATCCCTTCCCGAGAAATACGAGGGGAAGAGGTTTTACCACATAAGCACCGATGAGGTTTACGGAGCGTTGGAGATAACCGCGCCCCAGGGGCTTAAAGGCTCCGGACACGACGCCAGCGAATTCGGAGGGGGTCCCTACGGTGACGAATTCTTCACGGAAGACAGGAAGTACCAGCCCCACAGTCCCTACAGTGCGGCAAAAGCCTCCAGCGACCATTTCGTGAGGGCGTACCACGACACCTACGGGATGCCCACGATAGTTACCAATTGCTCGAACAATTACGGTCCCTACCAGTTCCCCGAGAAGCTCATACCCCTTTTCATAAACAACATCCGTCACCGCAAACCGCTGCCCGTGTACGGAAAGGGCGAGAACATAAGGGACTGGCTGTACGTTGAGGACCATGCGAGGGCCATAGACCTCATATTCCACAAGGGGGCCGACGCCGAGACTTACAACATCGGAGGGTTCAACGAGTGGAAGAACATCGACCTCATCCATGTTCTTATAAAGGTTACTGACGAGATACTCGGAAGGCCCGAGGGTGCTGACGAGGACCTCATCACATTCGTAAAGGACAGGGCCGGTCACGACCTCAGGTATGCGATAGACTCCTCCAAACTGAAGAGGGAACTCGGCTGGGAGCCTTCCCTGCAGTTCGAAGAGGGTATACGGAAGACCGTGCAGTGGTACCTTGACAACCAGGCTTGGCTGGACAACGTCACGAGCGGAGAGTACAAGAAATACTACGACACGATGTACGGAAACAGGTAGGGAGGACCTGCCTGCGGCGGCATAGGGTTCCCGTAAACGTAGGGACCTTTTTGCTTTGCCGGACTTCAGCGTGCACTACGCCAATCGGCATGAGAAGGTAGTGGCGTGAGAAGTCCGGTCCCAATCGCCCAATTCGCCCAGATGACACTGAAAGAACTCATACAAGCACTTTTCACCCGTTTTCACGACATGATCGTATACGGGGTGATCGGGGTTTGTACCGCGATTCTCAACTTTCTCATATACACCATATTGGTTGAGTGGGTCGATATGCACTACATGACGGCCAACTACATCAGTGTCATATGCGGAATAACCGCAAGCTTTTTCCTCAACAGGAAGTACAATTTCAAAGTGGGGGACCATACGCTGCGAAGGTTGGTGGTGTTTTATGCGATAGGACTCTGCGGGCTTGCGCTCAGTAGCGCCATACTCTATTACTGCATAGCGGAACTCTCGATGGATAAGCTTCTGGGCAAACTGGTCAGCATAACGCTGGTCGGGTTCCTGCAGTTCGTCCTGCACAAATTCGTGACATTCAGAAAAGGGCGGTCAAAGGGATGAAAAGAAAATTAGTACAGAACCTTATCTATGCCCGTTTTTTATAAGTAAAATACAACAAAAAGAAATCAATTATGTGTCCGTAAACATGAGAATTTGCGGACTCTTGTGATATCCCTTTTGCCTATGAGACTTTAACGAACAACTTCGTACTGCATATGTTCAAATATTGTTGATAAAAATAATTTTAAAAGTTTTTGTATTTGGGCATTTTAAAATATATTTGCGAGCGAAAATTCCCATAAACTTGGGAACATAAAAATTATATATGATGACGCCGAATGACATCGGAAAACTTCTACAAGAAGAGTTAAAGCAACGGAGAACCTCACAAAAGACTTTTGCGAAGGCGGTTGGTTTACGTCCATCACATTTGAGTGAGATTATAAAAGGGAAACGTCAAATTCCTACTGGCATACTTCCGCATATAGCGTCTATCTTAGGCTTATCCATTGATCAAATCTTGGAGAGCCAAAGCAGTATCACCTTGACGAAAAAGAAGGATAGGATACTTTCACCAGAAGACGCGGAAGCCAGTGAAGAATTGAAAAAATATGATGCAATAGTTTCCGTCAAGAGTTTGTTAAAGCCTCTCAAAATGGAAACATCTTCAGAGAAAAGACGTTTGGATGAAATGGTGAAACAATACAATTTGCCTTCACCCGATATGTTGTCAGAAGATTTTAAAAATTTATGTCATAGATGTTTTCGCCGTTCTGCAAAAAATGGTCGAGACAATAGAATGATATATACTTGGACCTTAAAAGCACGGGAAAAAGCGAATGAAATTAATATTGAAGTCACCTATGATATGGCGAAGAATGATGAGTTGGCGAAAGAACTTAGTACGCTATTCCATCAAAATACAAATACGATGTATCGATTAAAGAATTTACTTTTGAATTATGGGATCGGATTTGACATCGTTGAGAAGGAAGAACACGCATCTATAGACGGATATTCTTTTTTTTACGAAGAACATCCATACATTATCATTACAAATCGATATAAACGCATAGACAATTTGGCATTTACAGTTATGCATGAACTTGGGCATATTGCCCTTGGGCACACAAATGGAACAGAGTCTATGATAAATATAGACGAAAGATTCGAGGATTTTGAGATTGACGAATTCCGCACAAAAAAAGAAATTGATGCTGATAAATATGCCACAGATAAACTGATTCCAGAAAGTATTTGGTGCTTGACGCCAAAGGTGCCTATCAACCCCTATGCGATACAAAGCACATTTACGAAATGGGCGGAAAAGAATAAACTTAATGAATGGATTGTCTTAGGACGGGTATCCTATGAGACTGGGATGTTCAGATTCAAGTCAACACCTAGTAGGAACATAAATTAGGAACAATTAAATTGGAGGAGATCGGGATGTGACATAAAAAAATAAAAATGCCCTAAACATCTGCCAATGAATAGGGCATGTCTCGTTAGTCGGGACGCGCGAGACGTTATCTTTGGTGAACAGAGATAATTTTCGTAAAGGTATGCTATTTTTCTTAAGAATACCAAACTTTTTTCGAAAAAAAACAAAGAAAGCACCCCATTTAATTATTAATTTAAAAATTATTATTATGGGGAAAGAACCCACTTTAATTATAGAGGAGGATTTATGGGGAAATATTACTTATTTGCCCGTTACAAGAGAGAAACAACCACAAGCGGTGGCAGAATCCGCATCTGATTGGGAGTACAGTTCCTCAACGGCCTCTACTCGTTTTGGAAACTATATGAACAAAAGATTTTTGCCGCCTGAAATCAAAGTGGAGGGCAAAGAAGAAATCCCATGTGTTCTACCTTTCATTGTAGACCTCCCACAAAACATTGTAGGAATCGATGAACGTATTCCCAGTGATTGCAGTAAAACAGCTGTTCACGGCTTTTGCTCCGATCGTGTATTGTGGCAGAAATGGAATAACTTAGGTAGGGCCATCGCTAAAGCGAAGCATTATTATTGTGCCTTCGGATTTCATTTTTCCGTATTAATGGATGGAAGTCGTTGTGAAGCAATAGAAGCGATAAGAATGAATCGTGTCGCGACATTAGCCATGCAATATCAAGGAATACCAACCATACCTACCGTATCACTTACATGCGCAAAATATTTTGAAATTGCTTATGATGGTTTGCCCACCAATAGTCCGATAGCATTCGAGAATATGTGCGTACTCAAAGATCCGCAATTGTCGCGCCTATATAGAATGGGAGTCGAACAACTCATTGAAAGGAAAAATCCTACAGTATTGGTGGTAGTCGGGAATCAACTCAATTTTGACCCTGGCATTCCTGTTGTGTATTATAAAAGCCGAATTCAAAAATTAAGGGATCATGACTATAGTAAATAACAAGGATTACCCTGAAGTCTTCATTAAAAATGAAGAGATGACAACCGAAGACATGCGGCTTTTCAGGGAAGTCTTGTCAAAAGACCTTCCTGAAAAGGAACGAATCTTCTTTGAGAAGATGAAGGAGAAAGAAGAAGGGGAATGCGCCCCTTCCGCAGATTTAATCATGGATGAAAGGGAAAACGATTATAATATTTTTGTCGTAAGATATTTTTTCGACGAATATAAAATAGGCCGGAGAGAACCGAGGCGTAATGAGTACATATATGCCTCATCTCTAAGCGAAGCTATTAATGCAGACATGTTTCCTCTTCTCGATGAGCATATCACATTCTTGGAGTGGCTCAAGCGCATCGATTTTGAGGGCGTAAATTACAACGGCAATTTTATTTTAAACAGATGATGATATGGGAGATGTAAAAAGATATATTGAAAGCGGCGGCTTTGATGAATATCTTTATCATCAAGTTGGAGAAACAATTACGGCGTCTAATGGTGTACAAGGGAAAGTCATTAATGGTAATGACGATCCAACGGATAAATCTTTCCATGATAGCCTACCATTATATTCCAATACGTCAGAAGTTTATTTTAAACGAAACGACCGACCACCGCACGAAATCGAACAAGCAAGAGTTTATCGTAATCGGAAGGCTGCTCTTGATTTTGATTGGGGGCACGCTCACGGTTCTCATGAAAAAGGTGTTGTACACGTTCAAGAATGGTACAGCAACAAGAAAGGAGAATGGGTGAGGAAAAAAGGGGAACGAGGTATGTCGAATGATGAGATTGCCAGATATGGCGAACTTTTTAAACTTGCCAATCTCAATGTCAAATTGCGATAGCGGAACTAAGATTTAAAAAGAGGTCATGTTGAAAAAACAGACCTCTTTTTGAGTCATTTGTTGTGTTAGACGCGGGCGACGTGTTTGACGCCCTTGACGTTGAGGATTTTCTTGATGAGGTTGTCCAGCAGGTCCAGGCTGGAGACGGTGACGGTGATGAAGCCCTCGAACATGCCGCCCTGGGACTGGATGGAGACGCCGCGCAGCTGGCAGTTGTCGGTGTGGTTGATGACCGACGTGATGGATGCCACGATGCCGATGTCGTCACGACCCACCACCTTGAGCGTGGCGCTGAACTGGGTGCCCTGCTTGCCCGTCCACTGGGCGCGGATGATGCGGTAGGGGTAACGCGATTGCAAGTGCTTGAAGTTGCCACAGTCGGTGCGGTGCACCTTGATGGCGCCGTCGCTGGCGATAAAGCCCGCGATGCGGTCGCCGTAGATGGGGTTGCAGCAGCGCGACAGCTTGTAGTTGACCCCCCGGATGTTGGCGCCCACCACCAGGATGTCGTCGGCAGCAGTGGCGTTGTCGGTCGCCGAGGGTTGCAGCACAAAGTCCTGTGCAGCGCCGTGCGAGGCTGCCTCGGGGTCGGGCGCGGCGAGTTGCTCGTAGTGCTCGACCACGCTGTTCACGTCAAGGGTGCCCTCGTGGATGGCAACCAGGAAGTCGGTCGAGGTCTTGTAGCCCAGCCGCTTGGTAAGCTTGGCCATGATGGAGTCATCCACCTGTATCTTGCGGTTCTTGAAGCGACGTTGCAGCGTCTCGCGTGCCAACTCGGCTTGCTTGACGCGCCGCTCGTTGACGGCCTGCTTGATCTTGTTGCGGGCGCGGTTGGTGACCACATAGTTCAGCCAGTCCAAGCGTGGCGACTGCGACGACGAGGTGAGCACCTCCACCGTGTCGCCGTTCTTGAGGCGATAGTTGAGCTTCTGGTTCTTGCCGTCCACCTTGCCGCCCATGCAGGAGCTGCCCACGCGGCTGTGGATGTGGTAGGCAAAATCCAGCAGCGTGGCACCCTGCGGCAGGCGTATCAGGTCGCCCTTGGGCGTGAACACAAACACCTCGTTGTCATACGGGTCGGCCTTCATGTCGCGTATCAGCGTGTTCATCTTGCCATCGTGGCTGCCTGCCTCCAGCACGTCGCGCACGTTGTTCATCCACACGTCCAGCGTGCCCTCGCTCTTCAGTCCCTTGTACTTCCAGTGGGCTGCCAGACCGCGCTCGGCGACCTCGTCCATTCGGCGGGTGCGTATCTGCACCTCCACCCACTTGTTGCCCGGTCCCTGCACGGTGATGTGCAGCGACTCATAGCCGTTGCTCTTGGGGATGGTGATCCAGTCCTTCAGTCGCGAGGGGTTGGCGGTGTAGATGTCGGTGACGATGCCGTAGGCCAGCCAGCACTCCTTCTTCTCGCTCTCGCGCGGGGTGTCCAGGATGATGCGTATGGCAAACAGGTCGTAGATGTCCTGTATGTCCACCCCCTTGTTGGTCATCTTGTGCCAGATGCTGTTGATGGACTTGGTGCGACCCTTGATTTCGTACTTGAGCCCCGTGCTCGACAGCGCCTCGTCGATGGGCTTGATGAAGTCCTGCATGTACTGCTCGCGAGCCTGGCGAGTGGCGCTCAGGCGCTGTGCAATCTGGGTATAGACCTTGCGGTTCAGGTACTTGAGCGACAGGTCTTCCAGCTCGCCCTTGACGGCATACAACCCCAGGCGATGGGCCAGCGGGGCATACAAGTAGCGCGCCTCGGTCGAGATTTGCTTGACAAACACCTCGTCGGGATGGTGATTGATGACGCGCATTAGCGCCAGGCGGTCGATAATCATGATGAGGATCACGCGGATGTCCTGGGCAAACGTCAACAGCAGCTTGTGGAAGTTCTCGTCCTCGACAGCCGCCTGCTTCTGGTACAGTTGCGACACATGCAGCAACCCGTCAACCAGTTGAGCCACATCCTCGTCAAACAGCTCGCTCACCCGCTGGCGCGTGAGCGTGGCGCTGTGGCACAGGCGATGCAGCAGCGTGGCAATCACCATGTTGCGGTCGGGGGCAATGCTGTGGCACAGCAGCAGCGCGGTGCTCAGGTTGTGCACCAGCGGGTTGATGCCGAAGCGGTCGCGCTGGTAGTCGCCCTGCTCCAGCCCCTGCGCGACGATGTCGTGCACGCGGTCGATGTCGTGTTGCGACACCTGGTCTTGCAGCAGTGTGAGCAGCGATTTCGCCATGCTGTTCACCTGGCGGCGCTCGTCGAGTGTAAAATAATTGTTCTGCATCGTGATAGCTGTTGTCACCCCCTGCCGAGTGACGGTTGTCGATAAAATCTCACACAAAGTTACGTTTTTTTGATAATTTGCTTGCAAGGGAACGCATAAAAAAGTAATTTTGGGGTCTATTTAAGAAGTATTAACGTTAAAAACTTTCAATATTTTGTCAGCGATTGATTTCAGTTTGAGTGACATCAAGCAGATGCAGAGCTTGGGTGTCACCTTGCCACAGGTGAAAGAACAGATCCAGAATTTCACCGACGGTTTCCCGTGGCTCAAGATAGAGGCTGCGGCAACGGTGGGTCATGGCATCTTGCAGTTGACCCCGCAGCAGCAGGCGCACTATGTTGACGTGTGGAAGGAGTTCCAGCGCCAGAGCGGAGTTCTCATCGAGAAGTTCCAGCCTGCCAGCGGTGCTGCCAGCCGCATGTTCAAGAACTTGTTTGCCTTTATCAACGAGGGCAAGACGGAGCCCGAGACCGACTTTGAAAAAACATTCTTCGGCCGCATCCGGTTGTTTGCCTTCTACCCCATGCTCAACGCCGCTTGCATCGAGCTCTACAAGCTGGATGTGATGGAGTTGATCGAGGCCAAGCGCTATGCCGACGTGCTGAAGGCGTTGCTCATGCCCGAGGGGATGAACTATGGCTCGCTGCCCAAGGCGTTGCTCAAGTTCCATCGCGCCGCGGGTGGCACCGTCCACACCCCGCTCGAGGAGCACCTGGAGGAGGGCGCACAGTATGCCATGGACAAGAAGAAGCGCGTGCGCGTGCACTTCACCGTGTCGCCCGAGCACCGCGAGGCGTTTGAGAAACTGCTGGAGGAGCGCGTGCCCGTGATGGAGAAAGTGTGGGGCGTGAACTACAAGGTGACGCTGAGCGAGCAGAAGACCTCGACCAACACCATCGCCGTGACCATGGACAACGAGCCCTATCGCGACGCCGAGGGTCGCCTGGTGTTCCGTCCCGGTGGCCACGGTGCCCTCATCGAGAACCTGAACGAGCGCAATGCCGACGTGATATTTATTAAAAATGTGGACAACGTGGTGCCCCTGCGCCTGCGTTCCACCACCACCCACTACAAGAAGGTGCTGGGTGGACTGCTGGTGTCGTTGCAGCAGCAGGTGAGCAAATACCTGCGCAAGCTGGATGCCCTGGACTACTCCCCCGAGGAGTTGCAACGGATCTTGAAGTGGGCCAACAAAGCCCTGTGTATCAGCAATCCCGCTACTGCCACGATGGACGACCCCACGCTGGCCTACTGGCTCACCAAGAAGCTGGACCGCCCCATCAGGGTGTGTGGCGTGGTGCGCAACGAGGGTGAACCCGGCGGAGGCCCCTATCTGGCATACAGCGCCGACGGGACCTGTGCCCCGCAAATCCTGGAGTCGGCACAAATCAACCCCGACGACCCCGACGCTGTGTCGATGATGAAGAACGGCACCCACTTTAACCCCGTGGACCTGGTGTGCTACATCAAGAACTACAAGAACGTCAAGTTTGACTTGCGCAAGTTTGTCGATCCGCAAACGGGCTTTATCAGCTCTAAATCCAAGGATGGCGTGGAGTTCAAGGCACTGGAGTTGCCGGGCCTGTGGAATGGCTCGATGAGCAACTGGAACACCGTGTTTGTCGAGGTCCCCATCGAGACGTTTAACCCCGTTAAAACAGTGAACGACCTGCTGCGTCCCAGCCATCAGCAATGAAGCATCTAATCAGGACATTGTGGGTGTCGCTGGCGATGTCGCTGGCGTTGACCGTTGCGGCTCAAACCACCGTGAGCGCTGCCGGTAGTGGTGACAACACCGCTGCCGCCAGCGTGCGCGACACGGTTTACACCCTGCATG
>Ga0181612_119397_pt1 | contig 11416 bp, 4 predicted proteins | sample HoacroProtozoa21_FD_119630 | JGI IMG/M metagenome (GOLD analysis project Ga0181612, IMG submission 119630) | Hoatzin crop microbial communities from Cojedes, Venezuel. Combined Assembly of Gp0051906, Gp0051904, Gp0051908
AATGTAAAAAAATATAAATATCTGTCAGATTTATTGAGGACAAAAGTTTTAACAGAAAATGTAATAATAAAATTTGTGTGCCAAGTATCCATGATTTTCTTTATTTTTCTTCTCTCCTGGAGAAATATTGCCGCTTCAGAAAAATCAAAGCTCTTTGAAGTTTATATGAATAAACAATTGATCTGTTCATGATTTTTCAGAATTGGAAGATGTCTTCATTGATATTTCAAGGTGAGACAGCTTAAGGTTAATAAGATTTCAGCAGCAGCAACTGAAGAACTGTCTGATTTTGACAAGACTTTGTTAGTCCTAAACAAGTATAGAAAATTAAAAATTTACATGTTAGTCTAGAGGTAGTAATTAAAACGATTAATTTATATTTTTTTAATATTTTAAAGTTTCTCTTGGCACTCGACTAGCTTTTAAAGGAGAAAAATGAGAAGTTTGGTTTGCATCACACTTTGCCAGGTAGTGTCTTATCTGACTACAGGCACTCTAAACACAAACCAGTAGTTTAGCATGATAACCAGCTCCAGATCGCATTGTTGGCAATACAAAAATCTGAACTTCAAATCAAGCATTATCTTGCTTTTATTTCCTCCCTGCCTTAATGGATGAAATTTCCCTAAAATTTCTGTAAGCTTTACCATCTCTGTCTCTAGAAGCCAGATCTGTTACATGAGAGATAGATATTACCATTCAACTTTTTCTTTCTTTTTCCTTCATTAACAAATACACCTCCTCTTCGTCAGGTACTGCTCAGATTCCCCTTCCTTCTGCTGTGAGAAGCAGAGGGAAGATTTCTTCTGGCCTCCCTCAGTGATCTCTGGCTTCTCCGAGACTGCAATGACGAAAGTGACCAGATGTATGGTGCTTTCTCCCTGGTCCAGATCTGTTCTCAGAACAATGGAGCTGCTGACCCTGGTGAGTCCAAGTGTCTCAGTAGTTCCCCTGGGGGACCAGCACCTTCAGCCAACCACCCATGTGCAGGGGCTCTGGGCACCTCCTTCATTGCTAGCATGTATTTGCCATTTCCTTCTGTCCCTTTTCTGTGCTCCTCCCAAGAACCAGGCTTGGGAATCTTACTGGACTGCTCATGTGAATGCACAGAGACTGCTCCTGAAAACGTGACCTGTAGTAGTGGAAAAGAAGCACAAATTTTGACAGTGGTCTTTTCTGCTCTCTCACACTAGAATGACAAGAGTGTTGCCTTATTGATTTGAACACATAAATTCACCAGTGTAAATAAGGAGAAATCAGGACTCTAAATTTCCTAGTGTCTACCTATGCCACAGTGAGACGTACTTCTTCAGGCACTGAATTTCTGAGTAAAATACGAAATTCCAAACCCCAGCCACAGGGGCTGGATTCTGCGTAACTCTTAGAATCAGTGGAGCTCATGATAGTTTACACTGTGTTTTCACACATTTATACTTGGGAAAGCTATTTTATTCCTGTGGTGTACTAAAAATTATTGCTGTTAAGTACAGTCACCAGAAGTCACTGATGCAGTGTGAAAAAGAATACAACCTTTGATCTCTTTCCAGACTACAAGTAGTTCTTCTGGATGAATCACAGGTAGTGTGGCATGAGCATAGTGAAGTTGATCTTGACTCAGATATTGTCAATTGGAAGCTCACCTAACATCATATACTCTCAGGTTATCTATCTTCTTTTCTCAGTAAATGAATTGTGCGTGATTCTATTTTATGGACTAATGCATTAACTGGATGTTAGATATTTCGAATTCCAGTCATGCACAGGCAGCTGATTACTTCAATGAGGCTGAAGCTGAAAAGATAAAAAGATTTAAAGTTGTGTAGGCAGCTTCTATCTCAGGTATAGCAGATCATGTATGCTTTAATAGCTTCTAAATGATCTCTTGTTTTATGTAATGTAGTAAAATAATTGCACTTTAGCATTCCATGTAAGTGTTCTATTTTTTTTTTATTTTCACTGATAAATCCAGTATGAATTTTTTCCATAGTTTTCAGTGCAATTTTCAGTGCAATTTTTAGAATAATTTGATAGATAATTCCAATTACAGTTTCTTCCGTGGTGATGATACAATATTGAATATTCTTAATTTTCTTGTACTATAGCCTGTGCTATTGCCTTAATCATCATAACACAGAAAATAACTGGTTATGTTTTCTTGCAGACTCTGACATTAGCAAAGTTCTCTTCTTAATGCTCTTAACAATGTACTTAAACAGCTATTTCTGGGTGCTCTGAATAATACATGGAAAATTGGAATGTTCCTAAAAATGCTCAACAACTACTTTTTGCATGATGGCCATATTAATGTTATCAATAGCACAGCAGTGCTATTAAAGAGGAGATCCGCTGCCTGAGAAGAATGGAAGATGAAGAAAGATGAATGAAAATTACAAAAACATGAACACACTAAGACTTGAGATGTGCTAGACTGTAACTGCCCTCTTTCCTCTATCTGTTTCTTTTTCTTCTCTTCACTTAGAAAACTATTGGCAATTTTCTAATACTACAAGGGCTAGTTATAGCTGATGTACAAGGGCTCTGCAGGATTAATGCATTATAGATAAAAACCCTCATCACACCCCTCAAATTCCCATTTTCACTTGCTCACATGGTATTCACCCATGTCTTGTAAACAATGGATTTCTTTGTTGAGTGAAGGAGACTCAGATTCAGTGTGAGCCTGGCAAAATTGTTTTTTCCCTTGCTCAATTTTAAAGCACAGTGCTTTAGAAAGTGTGAGGGAGAGTCTGCTAGAAAAAGTTTAACAGGTCATGTTTAGAAAGGAAAGAAAGGAAGACAAAGCTAACAAGGGCTTGCAGATGAGAAGTTAGAGGAATATAAATGAATAAGATGGAAGAAGAAAAACAACATAATTTAAAGGCTGCAGAGAGACAATACATTGCACCTATCCTTAAGATAGATGCTGTTCAATTTATTTTATAGGCTAGGAGACTAATATTCACTAATATTCACAGAAAGACATGAAAATCTGGGCATTTAAATGGAGAAATTTCCAGCATCTAGACCCAATTATTAAAACTCCTCATGTAGCATGAATTCTGTCACAAACATTTATTTAAAATATATTTTTTGGTTTTGTTTATTGAACTCGAACTGTGCACTTTGGAATTAACTCCCAAAGTGCACAGTGGCTTGGAGTGGAGCTGGCAGGCCATATGCTAACAGGAGAGTAAGTGTTTCTTAATATCTAGGAACTAGAACTAGCTGAAAGACATTTCAAACTTTTCATAGGAATTTCTTCTATCAAAACTTCAGATTTTGATCAGCAGTCCTATAGATGTTATAATGCAGATTTCTATCGAAGCATGGAATGAAGCCTGCACCAAAGTCATAGGATACGAATTTGCCATATGAAATGCACGGGGAGATACTGTTATCACCATAACTTATAATTAAAGAATGGACCAGAAAAATTGATTTTCTTAAATAAGGACTGCAAAATTGTTATTGACTTAATAATTGCTGTTACAGCCAATGGAGAACTTTTATTCAAAGTAAAAGAATAGTAAGTAATACCTTCTTAATGGAAAGTAAGATAAGTAAGTTCTACTGGTAAAAGTCAGAGACATCACAGAATATAATGCTTTCATATAAGGAAAATATGTTCTTTGGATACTAAATATCCAGCTGGATACTGGTATTAAAGTGACATATTCTTGAGTTCTGTAACTATTAGTAAATAAAATTCTAAATTAGCAAGGCATTTTATCATACTGGCAACTGGCTGTAATGAAGTTAAGCTTCATGACTGAAAACCGAATAGACTGCAGTACAAAATTTATTGTCATGGAGGATACTTGTACTTTGATTACCTGCCTTTCTCTATAGATTTGGTGTCTATTATTACATTTTAAACACCTGTAAGTCACAGAGATTTATTTGAAAGCTGTTACTGCTTTAGTCTCTGTCAAAATGGTGGAAGTTTAAGGGACCACTAGAAAATCCAATGAAATACTGCAGCAAAAGGTTTGTTTCTAAAGAGATGTTTGAACTACCATATACAGTTGGTGAAGGCTCACAAAGAAACAAAGAAATCTGTCTTAAATTTTATGAGAGAAGGGGAGACGGGAATTCTTTTGCATTTCCATTGTATATAACAAACATATAATTCTCCAGTCATCTATAAAGAAAATAATCTATTCCAGTGTGATTTTAATATTTATTTTAGCCTTCAATACACAGTGTATGCAATAGGATAACTTAAATAGCTGTGATATTGTTTATGGAATCGCATTTCAGCTCATATTGATGTGATACTTACAAGCGAATACTAAGAACATGCAACAGGAAGGATTTCTAAGTGAACGTATCATCTCAAAACCATATTTCCAGAGTTACACCAGAGGAAGAAATACTGGATTTTCTGTGTGATATTCTGATCTGCCCGTATGTCTTAAGATTTTTCATTTGTTTGACATCATTGTCACTTGATTGAGAAGCAGACACACCAGTCAAGCAAGATCCATTATTTTGCTGTTAAGGTCCCTGAGTTTTTCTCCATTGATTAGAAGAAATGCCAACTAAAACAGAGTCTGAAACCAGGATGGAGAGGAAAATCTTAGAAATGAAGTTGACCAGCAAGTTGAAGAAAGAACTCTCTATTTTTATTAGGTTGAAATATTTAAGTATTATTACCATGACCAACTCAATCAGAAAAATGGAGGAAGTCTACCAAAAATATCAACAAGACAAAGCTTAACTGAGAGTATGGGGAATGCAAACTGAAATTAGAGAACCAAAGTTAATGTGAAGTACCCAGCCCGTGTGGACTCCACATAAGTAAGAATTGCACGGACGTGTTTTGCTTTTGCAGTAAGATGTAGTAAGATGTGCTGTATTGAAGAAAACTAGCAGTTAACATGAACGGGTCACAAAGAAAGCTTGGATCTATTTCTTAGTGATCTTTTTGCCTTTGTGTAAATAAAACAAATTTGTCAGGATTTATAAAAGCTTAAAGGTGTAAGAACCAGCACTACCTTCCAGGATACCTCACTCAGCCATTTCTTATCTTGGAGAAGACCAAGGTAAACAAGACCAGTATTCATTGTCAGAAACTCTCTAACACTAGATCATTGTTCCAGCTATTTCTCAGTATTGCCCATTTCATTGATTTTTTTTCTGCTTTGCCTGACTCAGTTGGGAGTGTTCATTTGTGACTCATTACTTAATGAAGCAGCGTGAAAACAGGGACGAAGGACAAAAACTTTTGAGGATTTATCACATTGGTAGAGATGCTTACCCTGATGTTTATTGGAACGCGCTGAATCTACACCCAAAACGCATTGGGAGAAAGACTTCAGTAAATAAGCTAAGGCCACAACAGTGGGCACTTTTGGGAAGCTCTTGTCTGTCCCATATTGTCCACATGATGGCACTGCACGGGTATCTGAGGTACTTGATGGTGGCCACAGCATGTGTGGCATTTCCACACTATCGTGGACTTCCGCATAGAGAAACCGCAGATCCAAAGTCACCCTCTACCAGATGCCTGTCCTAGGCTTGCGGAAGAGTTTGGGCTTGCATCCAAGCAATGCATTCAAATATAGATATAACCAGAATCATAGACTATCAGTGCTGAGAGTTATTACAGCATCACAGTTACAGAACATCATTTCAGCATGAATGCAATATTAATAGCAGCAAGTTGATTGCTTTGTATTGCCTAAATACGTGCTTGCTGGGCCAAATACGCGTTGAATTCAGAGATGGTTACAATGTCTTCACTGTAAGCCTCTCCCAGTCACACTAAAGTCCAGTTAATGAGTCAGGGCATTGGCTATGTATAGAAAAGAGTGAACAGTGTGATGTAAAGCGTACCCTGAATTCTTTTTGTACCTCAGTGCAGTGGCAGTTTGTGTTATCCTCTTGGTCAAAGTTGATAACTACAACAAATGGCATTGAAAGTTGTGGGAATGCTGATCCTGAACGGAAAAGTTCTTTACCAAGGACTTCACAGAAAATAAACTGGGTATATATGGCAAGCTCACGTTATGAATTCTCCAGCATTTTCCCAGTTGATAATCACAGTTGGGCTTCCTGAGCTACCCTCATTCACCGAATAATCTGGCTTATTGTCATTACTTACCTGTCTTCAAGAAAAAAATTGAGACAGTAAAACTGACATGAATCAAGTAAAACAGAAAGGATGCTTGAATGATACAAAATTTTTATTTATTTCCTTGGGGACTCAGTTCTCCAGTCTGATGATGACTAATGTAGCTGGAGAAGGAAGGTCATAACGAGATAATGGAGACTGTTTAATATGTCTCCTGCTATTAGGATGAGCTATTTCCTCCAGTAGATGGTTTAGGATTTCTTAGGGATAGCATTTTCATAGCACATCTTGGTTTTTTCTTTTTTTTTATTTTTTTCCACGATAAGAGAAAAAACAGCATCCATGATCAAAAGAAGCAATTTAAAGCTAGAAAGTTTTTCTAAAGTGCATATACTCTCTAATATATCCTGGGAGCTGGTAAGTTTCTGTAACCACTGGGAGTGAATGACTTTATCAATCTCAGGCATGTTATGCCCATAAAGATTCTCTTCAGGGGTGAGTAATGGCAAGGAGCTTAAAAAACCTCTGTGTTACAGCCAAAAACACACACAGGAAGCACTCCACATTACATGTCATGTGCTTTACAGATATTGCTCCAAACTGCATACCTGTGGTCTGTCATGCCTGGAGGGGAGCAGGACCCTAGCTGCAACCTGCCCCACATTGCGCCTTGTAGTCCTAACACACTGCCAGGATTAACTGCTCAGAGCCAGAGTGTATTGGGCTGTGCCACAGGCTCGTTGCTACCTGTGCCTTTGGGAAGTGACAGGGAGATGTGAAGGAACCAGGGGCAGCTCTGTGCACTCTCCCCATTATGCAGGTTGAAGGCAGCTGGCATGCCTTAATGTAGGAGGCGAAGGTGTACAGTACTGTGTACGGGCTGGTCATTTCCACTCTGCAGAGCACTGAACCAAGCAGTAGGTGCATAGCGTCATGAAAAAGGTCAAGCCCTGGAAAATAATGAAGAAAGGAAGTGAAAAATCAGCACCAGAGGCAGAGTACGAGGCCTGTGAGCCTGCGGTGGGATGCCTCTAGTCTTCAATAGCTGCAAGGATGAACAAAAGCAGCTTTCATGTAGCAGTCTTGAGCTGTACAATAATCAGATTTATGATGGGTTTAAGACAACATATGCAGAATGCCACCAGATGAACTGTCTGCTTCCTCTCCCAGTGAAACAAGATGTTTTTTCCATCCCTTTTCCCAAACTTGGCCCTGCCTGATATGGAAAAAATATTTTATTTCAGCCATATCATTTCAAATATGATATGAGGTACAACCGCCAATGTTAGACAGTCTAAACAGAAATTTTCAATAGTGTCCCAAATTAAATGCTATCAAATTAAAGGTTGTATTTATGTAACAGATTTTTAAATTTATCAGTTTCGCATTTCCAGACAGAAAACACTAAACTGAAAACTATATCATGTCAATAATATTTGGAAACTGGCACAACACAGAAACATCTTAACCTTTATAACCCTAATGTTTTCTGGTGGGTGTTCCCTGATGCAATTTAGTACATGAAGGAAAAATGTATAAGATCTCACAAGAAGTAACTACTTCTACAGCTGTTTTTTTTAAGTTCCTCCACATATCATGCACTTGTTTATATATGAGTTTCTTACGATCCTGGGTGAATTACATCTGTAATCTTTTTCACATTTATGAGTCTCATCTTTTGCATATTTTGTCTCATCATGGTGAACAGGGATTAATTATGCCTTGGTAACAATTAATTCTACCATCCACTGTGCAGTAATGTTGACATTTGCTCAGGAGCAGCACTTAAGAAAATAGTCAGCACAAGTATGTAGAAGAAGCAAAACATGGAAAGAAATAGCAAAAAGTCACCATGCTAAAGTGAGTTAAACCCAGTAAGGTAAAAATGTAAAGTCTTATGATTTAAAAGGCACAGCTTACACTAGCAATAAAACTAGTTCATTTATTTTCGGAGAGAAAATGAGGGATGACAATTAGGAAATTGCATTTAGTATATTGCAGCCCATTGTCCTTCTGAGACCTTTGCTGCAATATTGTTAGCCTGATCTACCCATCTCAAGTTTATTCTCAGCTTTGAGCCTTTCCACCAAAAAAAAATGAAACTGCATATATCTTGATTCCTGTGATAAGAATGTTTTCTCCCAGACTTACTCTGCTAGCACAAGAAAGGAACACGGCATCATAGGACTACAAACACCTAGTTTGTGTGCAACTTTTGGTTAAGTGCAAGCTTTATTCATTTTTTACTGCTTTTGGCACTGTTTCTTAGTTCATTTGTGTGCTTTATGTATTAGGCAGTTACAAAGGTAATGTTTCTTCTCTAAAGGAAAAGACAGATATTATAGGATGAACAAACAGGTTTTAAATGACAGTGAGAATGTAACTCTTTTTAAATTTTGTGAAGTGTTGACAGTCAGCTAGTAGATGAACAGGAATGCTGTTTCCTTTTTTAATTCTGTTATTTCCTGCACTTTTAAAATCATGAGTAAATCTGGGTATTCATATGTAGAAGGTCCTATCTTTAATTTTTGCACCAGAATCCAAGACCAAATGAATACTGCTTGTGACAGTGTTAGAGAGAAGAAATACCAACTGCTAGTCATGATTAATCATCAGTGAGGGTTCAAATCTTCAAAACAGCAGTATTCAAATTAAATTAATTTTGCCTTGTTAGAAGTATTTATAGGAATCTCCATTAAGTACCATATTCTAGTGTTTTATACATCTAGAATGGTTCAAACAGCATAGGATGGGAAGGAATAAAAAAAATCTGTTCAAGAAGAGGTGGTATCCCCTTAGTGCTATCTAAAATGGAGGGTTACGGAGCTTAAAGAAGCTCTATTACCTGTCATCAGCCAGATATAATCCATCTCATGGAGTACACTGTCAATACCTATTTTTGTTAAATAGAAATAAGGAATAATCTGAGACTGCAAGGTCTTTCATCCACATGGTAGTAATCAAAACCAAAAGCATATAGAAAAGAGAACAGCTATTGCTCTCCACTGCTTTCCACTGATAAAACAAAAATAGAAAAGGTATTGTATACTCTGAAGCATTTAAGGAAATAAATTCAGGTGAGACTCATGTTTTTCATTCTAGTTGTGTCAGAATCTACCCTCAGCTTTCTGTTCGTGCTTATTTCTCACAGTAAATTGTCACTGTGTAAGGAAACATTTCCTTTGATTTCTGTCACCCAGAGAATCTATGCATAAATCCATATATATTTTCCTTCTTCTTGAGCTCATGAAGATAGAATCTGTCCTTCATGGTTCGGCAAACCAGTGTCTCACAGCTGTTTCCATAAATACTTTAGGACTTGCTATGCTAGAAAAAATGATCACTTAAAAGGAGATTTTTAAAAAATTCTGTAGCACAGGCCTTCCTTACTCTAATAGTACTGACTGATTTAAGAGTTTCATGAACAGATCTGCAATTTGGTAACACAGACTGTTATTACAAACTCCTCGACTCCACAGTATAGTTTACTAGAGAGCTTTGTAGAATTGCAATAACAGTGTGAATACAGAAGATAATGGAGACAAGACAGAAAAGGTACTGCATTGAGATAGCTGTATTAATTCAGTGATGCAGGAAAAGAATTTCAGGTTTAAGGGATTTTTTTCTTTTTGTTAAGGAAACGGAAAAATTTTAAATAATTTAAAACTAAATGAAACTTTTTCTTACTCAATGTACACAATTCACTGAGACTTCTTTTGCATTTGAACTAAAAAAGTAAATCTGAAGGAAATTAAAAATATAAACAATAATGTCATTAAAGCTATACAATGGTTTTGAATTTTCTGTGAATTCTTTGAATTTTTCTAACAAAGAACTCTCATAAAAGCAACATATATTCTTAAAAAGTTTTTGTGTCATGGAATGAGCAACTTTTCCATGGGAAGTTACCTAATTCTAATTTATCTTAGAAAATCACTAGGTATACTGAATCACTATGGGTGTAGCGTGCCTGCACCCCCTTTGGTAATAACTAACAATTTCTGACAGCCTTTTAGGACCATTAGATCAAATGTTATAAACAAAGCAATGTAAAGAATAAAAAGATGTGGAGCTATGCATAGGCAGTCTTAGCACACAAATGTCATTCAGCCTCAACAAGCTAGAGAAATGGGCCAATATTCTACTTTCAGTTTCTTTGCTGCTTTTGCAAGAGTTATGTGCGGCAGAACAATAGTCAACAGTCTTAAGGTAAGATGAGGACATCAACTGGGCACGAGGGGAAGACTTCTGCATCCAAGTGGTGAAACACTAAGCAGCCTGGTCTAACTTCAAGGCTGGTTTTGAGCATGACAGTGGACTACATGACCTCAAGGTTACGCCATGATTAAGACTCTCATTTCTCAATAAACATTACTTCTGTCACAGCAAAAATGTTTGGGGAGGGTTTGAAGAAAAAGGAGGCTGCTACTTAAGTTGTGAGAAAGTGTCTATCAAACCTGTGGAGTGTAAAAAGAAAGGAGAGGTGTATTTGAGGTGACTGCTACACATTCACGAAGATGTTAGGAAGATATGTCATCTTTTTAATATGACTAGAAGAAGGACATGAAATGGACGATCTATGAGTTTTCAGTGATAAAAAAGACAGTGCTTAATCTGTAGTTGCAGATGACAGTATGTGGAGATAAGGGCTGAACTGGAGAGATAAGAGTGCAAAGAGATATCTACAAAATCACCATGGAAAGCAGCTATATGTGATGACAGGAAATGTTACAAGGAAAAGTTAACGGAAGAATTAGTAAGTAAGTATAGGAGACCCAGGACTAGATTTTGAGAGAACTTGATCACAGAGATTAAAGACAGTTGACCAGATGAGAAGACGACAAAATTAAGGTTCTCTAGGAAGAGAAAATGAAGGAGCTGGAAGTCACTATAAAGGAACGAATGAAATGCTGGAGGGAGCCTTGAATGATTTAAAGACTACTTTAAAATAAGGAAAGAAAGAATGCCTAAACAGAATTGTAAATTGAAGTTGAAACATAAAAGAATATGTATTGACAGCTACAGAGAGGGTTAGGGCTGAAAGTCTGAGTTTGGTTTTGGAAAAGACGAGACTCAAATTTGTGAGTTGAGGAGCAGAAAACAGGAAAAAGTTGAAGGTAAAAGGTGACTCATACTGAAACTGATGTCAGAAAATTGCAGACTAAAGAAAATACTAGTAGCAATATAGCGGCATGGAATGCCATAGGCTTGGGGAAGAGTGGTTGGAAAGCCGCCCAGCAGAAAAGGATCTTGGGGTGCTGGTTGACATCTGGCTGAACACGAGCCAGAAGTGTGCCCAGGTGGCCAAGAAGGCCAGTGACATCCTGGCTTGTATCAGGA
>Ga0181612_134807_pt1 | contig 11416 bp, 6 predicted proteins | sample HoacroProtozoa21_FD_119630 | JGI IMG/M metagenome (GOLD analysis project Ga0181612, IMG submission 119630) | Hoatzin crop microbial communities from Cojedes, Venezuel. Combined Assembly of Gp0051906, Gp0051904, Gp0051908
ATTATTTAAGATTGAAGTCACTACTCTATGCTTAGTACATTACAACTAAAAGCATACCAGATTACAGCTTGAAAATACAATCTAGTTATTATCACAGTTCCTTCTGAACCAGTAGTAAACTGAAAAAAGGTATTATTTTCTTGATGGTCATACTTATTATTAAAGAAATAGAGTGAAGTCCTATAACCTGTGTATTTCCCAAACTTTGGAAGAGTTCAGATCCCTGATAAAAATGTGACTGGTTCAAATAATTTCTACTATTTAAATCATTTGTATAAGATACTCGATGAGACATTAATCTCTTAAAAGGTGACTACCAATGACTATCCAGTAAAACAGTCAACAAAAACTATGATAATAACTCAGATAAAATAGATGGGTTAGTTCCTTTAGGAAACAACAAGTGAGCAGAAAGAACATTGATACTATCATTGTCAGACATTAGTCAAGTTGGTTAACATGGTATCAAAAGTAGTCCAATAAGGAAGTGATGAAAGCTATAAACAATCTACAGAAACTATTGGTGAGATAACCAGCTTAGAACAGATACACGATGTAGCATATTTGAAGGAGCAATTTCAGACATGGAGTCTAGCAAAAAAAAACGAGAAAATGCTGCAAGAATAAGTGACAACATATATGGAAATAGGAAGCCATGAAAATAGGAGACACAAAAGAGGAGGTTTGAGAGACACATACAACACAAAAAGGATCAAAGCTGTGATAGCAGCACAAGAGATTATATGCGACTTTAAAAATACCTTACATTTTCAGTACTGACATGCACAGTTAGATCTGTATACGCATACCACAGGTAGGATTTAGATGCTTGATTTGGTGCTTAAGTTCCAAAATTAGATACTCATCATTATCACTGCTACTTAACCCTGAATATCAGCAGACTTAGCTGCTATTGCTGAAGATAGCTGAGATCTCTAGTGCCATCTTAATCAGTTTCACTTCTGCTCATATCTATGGGTAGTTCCACATTCCTCTGCTTCCCTCATCTGTGGAATCCTAATCAAAGACATCTTCAGAAAACCAGGCTGAAGACAGACAGCAAGACTAATAACAAGCGCTCCCTGGAGCTAGGGCTTAAAACCATATCTCTCTATTCCCGGATGTGTGAGCTAATCCGTAAACTGATCTTCTTTTGCACTCCCAATTAATATTTAATTATTCCACGCAAAGCGAAACACCTTCAAAAGGAGACACTGCAATCACCCCATCTCATAGTATTTTATAGCCAGAATACTTTCCCGGAAGATAGGAGATGCTGATTAGAGCTCCCTCAGGCAGAGGAAGAACAAAACGCAAGCCTTCTGCCTTTTAACTGCTGAGGTAGTGCATAGCACGCATTGGGAGTGGCAGGCAAGGAACAGAACAGTAAGAGTTTTTGAACAAAAAAGGTTATATGGCTAATTTCAAGAAAGGGATGCTGAGTTGAAGGAGACTATGGTATCCCAGTCCCAGACAACGACACTGCTTAAGGCACTGCCCCACGCGAAGTTCTTCTCATGGTCTCTCCCAAGCAGCTCTCCATGTAGCTTGCTAGGATTTGCTATGTAACTCTCCTTTTCAAAGGGGTTGCATAAGCAGCTAACCTTAATTCACTAACACTGAGCACCTCGGCACTGCAAAGCTCAAAGCTGCAGCAACTTGTGCTTTTCTTTGTGAGTGTGGTGCCCAGCAAGTCAGAGAAGAGTTCAAGAAGCAAGGTTCCACTGCCAGAGTGGGAAATATGTTGATGACTTGAGCAGCAGCGCAACACTGGGTGGACACCAGGCAACAAAATTTAAAAGCGAGCAGCCCAGACTGAAAGCTCTTACTGTAATCCAACAGAAAGTCACGAGGAAATGGAGTGAAGAACACCTTTTGGATATATGAACAGTGAAGTTCAGAGGAAAAGAAGCGCACCTACAAAACAAGTCTTCTCCGTCTCTACTTCTCCACTTGCTCCCACTGTGTTCCTCTCTTCCATTATTTCCAGTCTTATCACCAAACCTCCCACAATTTGTACGCCACACCAGCTGTCTTCTTGAAAGCTACCATCTTTCCACAGCCTTACAGATAATATCCCTTCTCTCATCACATGAATAAAATTAACACAATTAACCATTAATCATTAAAATAAAACATTCTATGTGTATCTCTCTCCCTGAACACATAAAAATTATTTCAGATTACTTGTAACACAGATGGTAATTTCCCCTAATTAGGGATACTGGGTTAGATTCTCAGTTCTGATATGAACCAGTGCATTTCCAAGAAACTATCTGATTTACATCACACAGCTATCTCATTTGTCTAATTAATATGCATCAGGGCATTATGCAGGAATGCTTTCCACATGGCATACATGTCCATGAACTGAGTGATACATCACACACATTCCTTCCAGATCTGAGATGTCAGAGGGTGTCCCACAACACTGCTATACATGCACCTGTTCAGGTAGGAGTGGTTGAAGCACCACTGCAATAAGCATATTACAGATATACATGCAGGAAGAAATTACAAATGAGATGGCATAAACCTCTGAGATTTCCATAGGCCATTATCATCCAACAAGAAACACTGCTCCTTTGCATTGTTTTCCTTTTTTCTTTCTTGTCAGCAAGCCTCAAGGGGTCTCCAATAGCACAGAAATACTTGGTACAAAACTCAATACGTCCTGAGCTAGCATTTTTCTAAGAACTGTCCAGTCATTTCCAGGATTAGACAACACATATTGTGCACGTGAAAGTCAGTTCATCTAAGAAAGGATGGGAATCACACAGATACTTCATTTACCATACTAAATCAGTCATGAAGTGCAATCCTTCACATGACATGGTGGCAGCTTCAATATTCTTTCTTTCTTCCTCCTTCCACTCCACTTCCTAAATTCATCCCCAAGTTCTTAAATACTTCTTCCAACTGAAACCAAATTAAAAAAAAACACAACAACAACAAAACTGTAGAGACACTACAGCATTTAAGTGTTTTCGCGCTACATAACTAGGAAAGAATCATGCAGAGTTCCTTGAAAATGTTCAGACCTCAGCAACCAACAACCTTTCTAAAATTACTACTAGGCTCAGCAGCACTGCACAAGATATCACAAGCCTGTACGATCGCAGGTAATTACTCATACTCAGTGCGATTTGAGCTTTCATCACAACACCAAAACTGTTACAGCTGCAAACAGTAGCTGTAGCAACTAAATGTTTAGTCAAGAATACTTACATTATCTAAATGTCTCATCTGAAACGTGCACACACGTAAAATTCAGCTACAATTTAGCGATATACTTACTGAAATTATATAGAAAAGAGTAGCAACAATGCCAAGGCACGAAAACCAAGGTTTATCTTGTGAAAAGTTACGATTCCTGTTGACATGTGGAAGTTCAGGCTGTTGCAATCAAAAGGCGTGTTTGCAAGTCTAACATTTATAATTGCACAAACATTCCCCCACCCTTAATGTCAAACACACCAAATGCCTTTCTGACAGTGAGAGGCTTTCCAGCTGGTGAAGAAAACAGCATCAGGAATTCAATTTGTAGACTATTTAAAACTATTATCTAACTAAATTTCTAAAGAGAACGGAGTTCATTTTTATTCCAGCCTGCCACTCTACCACAACTAGATACTATAATAATGAATAAAATGTATAAATACCAGATGTATCTATGAAGATTCACTTATAAACTGCTCAAAAATATTACTAAGCTAATACATATCTTTAATAAACGGTGAACTGTTTCTTACAGAATGCAGTGGTTCAAAGTTTACTTATGCCTATTTAAAATACATTAATTGCCACCACACACATTCTCCATCTGTGACAAGCTTACAGTCTCAATTAACCAGACATTAGCCTTTTGCAAACTGTTTACCAGTGAAACCGTAGAAAGTTCGAACTAAATACATTAAATCAACTATAAATGGGTCTGTCTCCTCCACACTAAGCTATTTCCACTTTGGAAGGCAACAGTGTCAGCTGACATTGCAAGGGACGAGCAAGTAACAATTTTGTACTAACCCTTTGTGTGACTTTGCTGTCCAGGGTTCCTCCACCTTCTTTTGTCTGTCTAGTGATTAGACAACAGTGATCCTGGATAAGTACTCAGCCTGGAATCATCCAACATAAGTAAGATACCTAACCAAAATGCCTGCCTTGGGAGATGAGTTGCCTGGGATTCTTGTACAGTCAGTGGAGAGCATGACACAAATCTTCTACTGATCCATACAAAAGCCTTCCTGTATTCATTTGATCATACAGAATATGGGTTTAAAAATGGAATCAAGGTAATTGGTTATACCTGTATAGCTCCAAAATAAAGAATTTAGATACATTATTCGACACCTTATACAGTCTGCGTTTTTTTCCCAATAAATAGAAAACAATAACATGTCATTTCTGAAAGCACATTCAAAACTAGAAAAAGGAGAAAAAGAGATACAGAGGGATGCAGCTAGATTTGACTTACAGGCTTACCTGACTCAGACACATATTTTAAAAGAAAATAAGAAAAAAAAGAAGTCCCATACACCACAGCAAAAACTGCAAGTGATGGTAACTCCAAGATCAAACTAGTCGTGGAAGCATTTCCACAGACATGATTGACAACAACCATATTCACAGGTTTCTTACAGGAGTACTGCTTTTTTGTGTGTGTGTGAAAATGATACAGATGTTCAAAATTAAAATATGCAGCATAGTACTGACTATATTAAGCTTCTAAGATTAATTAAATGATAAATACTAGTTGCTGTTATTTACCATTCGGTTAGGTGGTTTATCAATGGCTGTGTTGAAAACTTCACATGCCAGCTGCAATATCCGCAGAGGCCCAAAGCAGCCTGAAGGACAAAGCCATACTTGGTTTTTCTTGTGATTCTCTCAGACCACACCCTGCCTTTTTCTTTCCATGATCAATGGACCAAACTCCTCTCTCTAGAAATGAGGTATCTATGAGGAGCTGAAACACTGCTTTGAATGGAAACAAATTGTGAGTAATACGGCTTCACTGAACCATGGCAACAGAATAGCTGCGGATCCACACATCGCTTCTGTTGTCCTTTCAAAGATTTGGTGGTCACTGCACTCCCTCATGCTCTCACATCAGATGAGCTCTTGCTGCACTTCAGGACTGACAGCCACAGCAGCTTACTGGCAGGACTGCTCCCTGATGACTGATTAAAATGAAATATCAGAGAACTCAGAGTATTCCCCAAGCCACCACGTACTATCAGTATAGCAGAGAGCAGATGCAGGCAGGTACCATCACAACAATCCACAAACACAAGTTGCCCTTAAGACCAGTTGCTGTAGCAGCAGATACAGTGGCAGAAAGCAGAGTGATACACACCACCCCCGGCAGAACCACTCCCACCTTTGTACCAGGCTTTAAGTGGCATGTGTCTCACTACCGCAAAGAAGATACCCTTGCCCTACAGTAAAGAACTAAAACCAGGTACAATTGCATCAATCCAGATCACAAAGAGTTTTTAAGCAACTATAAACAAGTCAAATACTCTTCAACTAGAGTGATTCTATGCATTCGGCACCAGAAATGTTTCATGCTCTATCTACTTTACCAGCCGACAAATGAAAGTCTAGTAGCTCTTAAGCATCAGGCCAATAATGCCACTGTTCTCAGCATAAGCAAACAGCAGTAGTTCTTACAGGGCAAATGAAATGCTTGGTAGCAATACAGAAATGGGACTACTGTTGAATTTGGCTGCCTTTTCCAGTTCCAGACTAAGAACATACCGTAGCCTAACCGTATGTTTCAGTATTTGTTATTCTGATGAGGTCACTCTGTTGAAGTTAATTTTTATTGCCCTAACTCAAATAAAAGGAAATGGGAATCATGAAGTTACCTTTCCCGATCATTCCTTCAACACACCTAGCTTCCTAGAGGATAAACTACCCTCTGCTGGAATAACAGAGAATTCACAGGCAAGAAAACATTTCCCTAAAAACTACTTGCAGACCTTCTTACAGGTACTCAGCTGTAAATATTGCTTGTTGTTTGCTGCAGGATTACTAAAGCTGGGGTTTATTCCAACGATTTTCCAGCCAGTGTCCTGAGTGAAAGATAACTGGTTCAACTAATACATGAATCATTTTCATAAAATTAGCCCTTTTTCAATGAGCTTAGGTAGATTTTTCTATGAACCAAGCTTCTCATTTACAGATGGTGTCCAGCAGCTTGTTGGTTTGTATTATTTTTCTTGGTCCTGGAATCTTTCAGAATTCAAAGTTTAATATGATATAACTCACTCCATGCAAGATTTGATTACATACAGTAGTTACATAGTGTACAAAAATTTGCTGAATAATTGCAGTTGCAAGCACTTACAAAAACGAAAAATCTTTCCCAAAGAGCCCAGCCTCAGCATTTATTAGGAGAATTCTTCCACCAAGCAATGAAAGGGCCGTTGCACTGCGCTACTAACTGTTAATCCACCCTGACAGCTGGAAATGCTTTCAAGCCCAGCCCCATAGTGGGCAGGATGGTACAAGAAGAAACTTCTATTAAACTTTCAGCTGATCGTAACTCACATCTAGCCTCAAATCACATGCCCAAGCCAGCCTTCATGCTGCAGAGGTGGCATACAGCCTCAGCATACACTATAAAGGATTCTGCCCTCTTTCCAAAGATTGTCCAGGTACCTTCACAGAACAAAACAAATTTCAACTCAAAATTATTGACAGAGACAGGATAGAAACAGAGAACATAATTTGCACGGAGGCTGTACACTTTCCGGAGAAACTACAGTTTATTTTATAAGAAGGTGTTGAAAAAAGCCAAAGCCAAGTATGACAACAAAGAAAGGAATGCTACAAAACCGTACCATAAGTTAAGCCACTTCCACAACTGTTAATCTGGCTGCAAAAATCGCAAGTCCACTGATATCATCACAGGTGCCTTTGGTACACAGCTTTTAACACCTGATAAAAGTTTCAACTTTCAAACAGAAATGCACAGCTTCAGTTCTTCCTTCAAAGCTACAGAATACGGCTGTTTAACGTGCTCCTGGGTCACGTTATCACACCTCAGGAAAAAAAAGACACAGAAGAAAGCCTGCCACTTTGTTGAAATTTCTGGCACACACATACCATCGCAGAGTTACAGTCAGGATCCTTGGAAAGCGTCTTCAGCCTTTAGATCTCTCATGGAAAATCTGCAGAACAGCTAGGCTCAAGACCTGTCAGATAACTACTTCCTGTGCGAGGCTGTGTCGTTCCACCACAGCCATCGATTACTGTACCTCGTCACAACAAAATGAACCGCCACACACAGCCAACCACGGAAAGCTAAAACAAAACCAAAATTTCCAGTTGCTAATATCTACAAAGTATATTCTAAAGTTCCCTGTAAAACCAATCTAGCAAATGTTCTAAAAAGATACTAGTTTACTTCAGTGCAGGTGCCACCATTTGTGCCCAAGAGGAATTGAATTCATAACATTTTTTTCTGCATAGGGTCTGATTTATTTGTCTACTTGTAACTGATCACGTAAGACTTGAAATAGAAAAAATTATTTTAAGGGCTCTAAAATAAGAAAATATGTTGACAGCTAATTATTAATTCTCTTGTATGAACTTCCCTTTTATGCTTTTGGCCTCTGAAAGGCAAGTAAGAACTGCCAAACTTAAAAAAAATAAAAATCAGAAAAATAGTATAACCAACAGTTGAGGAAGAAGCTGATTTAACCTACAGTGCTCCAAAGAAATGGGTTGAAAAAAATCAAAGTATTTTACCTGTTAATGCAGACTTCATAACTGCTAAAATAGAACTACGTACTGCTGCAGTGACAAATGTTATTACAGAGGAAAAAGTCATTCAGTGTACTATAAAGATTAATAGCATTGTGTAAACAGGAGAAAAACCCCAAACCTCAGTAGCATGATTGACTAATACGGAACACATGACTGTGGAGTAAAATATAGAGCTATGTTTTTTGGCACGGCAGTGTCCTAGGGGAGTGCAGAGGTGCCTCGCATGCCAGAGCACCATCAGACCCACTGGCAGTGGCAGTTTGCAGCTCTCCCAGACAGTCATGCACTGAGAAGAGCCGGGGAGGTGGGGGGACAACTGCTCTCACTGCCCAGAGAATTCCCCTGCCCACGGAAATCCCCCGTTCATCAAGATGTCTTATCAGGTACAACGGAAATGTGCCAGAAGTACTAGTAATATTGCTAGTCATACTAGTAATAACCAGAACTCCTAAAATAAATTTCATGCTTTTACTATCTCTGATGATTTTATGTGAAAATATGTGGGCAGGAAAGTATTAAATGCTTAAAAAATAATTTTTTTTTATCTACTTACAACGCTATTTCTGTTCATATTACATTACAGAATTCACCACTTCCTTTCAAACATTTTTGGAACTTACTCCTTCTATTTTTTTTCTTTCTAATGATTAATTAAAGAAAGACTATTATGTAACATTTGGTTCAGTCCACTTCCATTGTCTATTAATAATGATTTTATTCTGGCATACTGACAGAGTTTAGTCTAACGGTTGTTTTCTTCCAGTGCCTAAAGTATGACAGCTGAACAAAAATTAAGCAAAAAAGCAACAAGAAAGTTTTCCCATTGAGCAATTTCCCATCAAAGGAGAAAGGTTGACAAACTGTTGATGAAATCAAGAATGTTATCAAACTTCAGATATTTAATGGAAGTTTAACATGCAAAACGTTTTTCAGACCTGTAGCATGTTAAGAGCAGTCCAAAGTTTCCAAAACTGGCTATATACCCACTTTTACTGCCCACTGAACACATAGCTCCTCCAGAAGTGGGACTCATAGGAGCACCTCCAGAAAATACCCATCAATCCACATGCCTACATGGGCATTTTGGTATTAAAATCACAGTTACATACAGCAGGGAGATTTTTGTGTAGTTTATTTGTCTATATTTCAGCTGCCCCTGAGCAATGCAGGTAAGGTTTTGGAACCATCAGCTGACTAAAGGAGCTTTATAAGGGGTATCATGTGGCAGCTGAGACATGCTGAACAAATTTGAGCCTCTTATCACACCACGGCAGAAGAAAAAAAAAAGTCAAGCATTTTAATTTAAATCTTTCACCAGCCTAGAAATATGACCCCAGTTAGCTATACAGCTCAACTAATCAAGGTATAGCAGTTGACTCATGTATTTCAGTATTAATCCTCTAAAAATTTTAACAATGTTAAAATCAGGAAAAGTTTACTCTGAGGCAAGTAAAAATTTATCCTCATAATTTTCACTGTCCATGTTTTCTAATCTAGTATTTTTTTAAATGAGTTTTGCCCACACATGATTATCACCCCAAAGTTTTCATTTTTCCTTTGTGATATTTTGACTTGTGACCTCAGCGGTGTCCACACACACAGAGGTGCTTTGGTGGTTACTCCATGCTACAGCGTGTGACATTGCTCCTACAACAGCAGGACTACTCATGTTGCAAGTGGAATTTCTTCAGTTTTTCAGTTCTACTTCATCTCTTCCTTGCTCTGAAGACTCAGGGGTTTGTGTCATTACGCTTTTCATCTTGACTAGGAGTTCTAGATATCAGAACCGTTAGCTGAAAGGGAAACTACCAGAAGTTACTGATTTTTTTCTAATAACTCCAGAAGTTTTACAGAATGTGTAGACACAGTAAGCTCACATGCAACCTGTCCCATGATTCTGTGACAGATTTCTGTCACATTCCCTAATTAAAGAACTAACACCGTTTCATTAAACTGATCTTGCTATCCTTGTACTCAAAACCACACTTTTGTTTCTTCATTGATTTTCCTGGCTTCCCTGCATTTTTAATTAGTTCTTTAGACGTATCCATTGTAAGGCAGACCTTACAGAAAGAAAAATAGCATTCACTCCTTCACACACGCACGCATGGATACTTACCCACAGAAGGACCTGAGCACTCTCTGCTAGAGACTGAGGCTTCTGAAGACACACAGTCTACTACGATATGGTCAAAATGCCTCAGAAGGCTGGATCTGCGGATAAGGAAAAAAGCGTAAAAAAGGCAGAAACACAAATCATTTCCTCTGCCCTTAGTCTTTAAAACCTCTGCACCACTTCAAGGAGGCAAGGTAACTCTTTTCCCATACTAGTAATGACTGCTGCACCTGTGTTAACTTAATCCCAAATTATGGCCTCTAATGTCAGAGCACCAAAGTCTCCGTGTAGGAAAGCAGGACTACCGAGAAGGCACGTGCAACTACACCGCCTCAGTGCAGAGCTTGCTCTGTACCTAGGTCAGCTTTCCTGGAAGAGCCGGAAAACTGTTGAAAGATAAGAAAAAACAATCTTTGTGCTGTGCTTTCTTTTGAAGTGCTTACAATTTGCTTCTGACAATTAAGCAAACTGAATTGAGCAACCTCTACTCCCACATGTAGCATTGTGCTTGATGGAATAATTTTCTAATTTTGTAAAGATTAAAGACCTGTCAATACTAGCAGAACAAGAAAAAGTTGTGTTTGTGTTCTCTGAGCAGACAAGAGCGCCACCGCTACTCTCGTTTATAGGTGTTATTTCAAAATCAACTATTTTTTCCAAACTTGTATTTTAGTTTTCAAAGCAGTTAGATAACACTAAATAGCCGATCAAAAAAAAATCACTTTTTTCTGCATGTCTGTTATACAGCATTGAAAACCGAAACTTTGTTGCCCTTCCCACAGTACACACTTGTCCTCTTTCATATGTTTTGTTCTGCCAGTACTCTTGCTGTCAGTATGTCATGTTAGGATTGTGACTTTACCGAATGCTAGGTAAGTCCACTGGCACCACCTTCACAGGCTTAAAAAAAAAAAAGAGGGGGGCAGGACAGAGAGACTGAAAAATGGTCAGGCTTCTAGAATACATTTTGCCTTTATGTCAAAGCAGAGGCTCTTGTCAGGATGCCAATGTCATGCTTCGGGGCACAGGTTTGGTGTCCTTCGTAGCAACTGATGTCACCTAACGTACACGAAAGGGCGTCAGACCAGCTGTATCCGGGTGTCTGATCCAGCAGGACGGTGTGAAGCCTTGTCCAAGACCCAACACCATCAGCACGGGGCAGTAGTGCTTAGGCCTCCAGCAGAATGCCCACGTATGACCCTGCTGCAGGGGCAGGGTTTTGTGGACATTTCTGGACCAGGGACTCCACCACCACGTGAAAAGCCATCACACAGGCATGGTGTAAAAGCCACTGCTGTCCCTCCATCAGCCCAGCTGAAGACCGAGCTATAATTGTCAGGCTTTGCCGGCAAGTGTAACCCCATTTCCAGTTCGTAAGTGATCCTCTCACAGTCAAGACCAAACCAGTTCTTGAAACCAACGTACAAACACTTCCCCCGAACGCACACACACCCTTCCTGTGTTTGGTAACCTCGCTAAGAGCTGCAGGCAGCGCACCGGGAGGGCTTCTCCTCCGCAGCGGGA
>Ga0181612_143870_pt1 | contig 11416 bp, 5 predicted proteins | sample HoacroProtozoa21_FD_119630 | JGI IMG/M metagenome (GOLD analysis project Ga0181612, IMG submission 119630) | Hoatzin crop microbial communities from Cojedes, Venezuel. Combined Assembly of Gp0051906, Gp0051904, Gp0051908
AAGTAGAACAAAGTCTAGTAGGAGGCCAGTAACTAGTGGTGTACCCCAGGGGTCAATGCTGGGTCCAGTCCCATTTAACCACTTCACTAATGATCTGGATGGTGGGACAGAATGTACCCTCAGAAGGTTTGCAGATGACACCAAAATGTGAGGAGTGGCTGCTGTGCCAGAGGGTTGTGTTGCCATCCAGAGGAACCTCTAGAGACTGGAGAAGTGGGCCAACAGGAACTTCATAAAGTTCAACAAGGAGAATGACAAAGTCCTGCACCTAAGGAAGAGCAACCTGATGCATCAATGTATTCTGGGACCATTCATCTGGAAAGCTGTTTGGCAGAAAAGGACGAGGGTGTCTTTTATTCAGCACTGGTGAGACCACACCTGCAGTCCTGTGTCCAGTTCTGGCCTCACAAAAATCGGAGACTTGAACATGAACTTGGACATGGAGAGAGTCCAGCAAAGGGCCACCGAGATCATGAAGGGACTGGAGAATCTCTCCTACGAGGAAAGTCTGAGAGATCTGTGACTGTTTAGCCTAGAGAAGAGACGCTTAGGGCTGATCTTAGCAATGACTGTAAATACTTGAAGGGAGGGTGCCAAGAGAATGGAATACCGCTCTTTTCAGTGATGCCCAGTGACAGAATAGGAGGCAATGGATGTAAACGGAAACACAGGAGGTTCTTTCTGAACATCAGGAAACGCTTTTTTCCTGTGTGGGTGAGCCAGCACCGGCACAGGTTTCCCAGAGACATTGTAGATTCTCCGTCCTTGGAGTTATTAAAAATCCATCTGAACATGGTCTTGGGCAACTGCCTCTAGGTCTCCCATCTCAAATTGGAGGATTGGACAGGACGACCTCCAAAGGTCCCTTCTAACTTCAACTAATCTGTGATTTTTAGATCTCTGTGGCATAATTACGGAGTTAGAAATCTAAAGAAACTTGATTCCAAACCGAAATATTTTGCAGATTTATTAGCTATGTTGAGCTAATTATCAGTCAGTTTGAAGTGAAAAACAAAAAACACCAAAAAAACCTTTCAATACACAGAATCTTTTACAGAACCTCATGTAGCAGGTATTCTTCTTCATTTGATATTTCATTAACTGAGTACTTCATCACTAGACATTATGGTAGACAGCCTTAAGACAGTTTTCTGAAAACTCGGAGTTCTTTTTTCCATCATAAACTGTTCCAGTCAGTAGCTTTTATACTTGCTTCATGTTTTTATAATTCAGCATTGCACTCCTAATTACAAGTAATATCAAAGCAATCAAAACAACTGTAGTAGAATAGCGAACTATGCTAGATAGTTGTCTACTGCAGATAGTTCTGTCTATGCAGATATTGTGTACTGATAGATCACATCATTTTCAAATAATGAAAATAACAGGAATCATACCGTGAAGCTGTCACATATATTTTCTAAGTAAGAAAATATTTATGTTGAGTTCAACTTTATACTAATATATAAAGTAAACCTGATGTACAAATATATAAAGTCTTGAGACTATTTTTATTGTGAGTTGAGTAATAATAGAAATAGTTGCTTTTTGCTGTTGCCTAGGGCTTTCATCAGCGGATCTCAAAAATTTTAACTACTTTTGACTAATACTCTTTTTAGAAAGTTGTTATCTGGTTTTGCAGATGGAGAAACTATGGTCGAGAGTGCTTCTGGGTTTTTTTAGACTCACTCTGAAAGTCTATGACAATATTAAAAACAAAACTAAGATTGCCTTGGTGAAAACAACCTTAGTCTTTTGTAATAAAATGTAATAATCCTCTACAGTTTGATTGTATAAAAATTTCACCATCTGACTCCTATACTTACACCGTACCAAGTTTATTTTTCTGTTTAAAGGACTCCCTGTTGAGTTAAAAAACTGTACATGTATGTCATGAAGGAGAAATTAAATTATTAATGGTCTTTGGATTTTTGAGCAGAAGCTTGACTGCTATGAATTGCAAGCAAAAGTGAAATATTTCTACTACACATTTTTAGCAAGCTGAAGTTTATTTGAGAAATCTGTTTGTAAAACTTTGGACTTTTTTTTGTGTCTGTATTGATTATTGTGCTCTTTGCCACACAATCAAATAATATAATTTCTGCAGGGTTAGAACTCTGTGTAATAACAGAGCCCAAGTGTCACTACAAGCACAAATCCAGAAAGAGGTTGAACAAGTTGTTGCGTTTCTGTTTTGCAACCATAAATTTAAGCCAAATACTTGGTATTAGGATACTGGTGACCACAAGATTTTCTTTTAAATGCTACATTATATTTTTGAAAATGAATCTAATGTTAATGTGATAAGTTTGCTAACAGGCAACATAATTCATATCAGATATAGATCATGGTTCTGACAAAATACTAGCTTGAACTTTGCATGCAAAGGTATAAGTGTATAACCATTTTAAGGACACACTTTAAACAGCATTCAACAGCAGCATATATTCATTGCAGCCCTCTAACTAAATAAGTACCCTTGCATAAAACAGCCTCCTATGACTTCTTTCCTGATGAGTAAATTTTATAAAAGTGATATAAAATGTCTGTTTGTTAATGAACACTTTTTTTAGGTTTACACAGAAATCACAGATAAAAATGCAAACCAATCAACCTTTTACTGTACCCATCCCTCCAAAAACCCAGACAGACAGAAAAGGGACAACTAAAATAGAATCAAAGATTAAGAAAGGAAGGAGTGTAGCTTTGTTATTCACTTCCTTTGTCATATCTTAAAAATGATATATGGTTTGGATTTTTCAATGAGATTCGCACTGGCTACTCCTGCAATAAAAAGCTGGTGTTATTAGAAACTGGAAGACAACATTTATATAGCTTGTTTTATTATGATATGTAAATGATTTTCTTGCACGTTGAACGCACTCAGCATTAAATATGCAGTTCTCATAATAAAATATAAATGAAGTGTGTCATTTAATAAATATTCAGTTATTGCCTAAACATGAATTTCCACTAAGAATGTATTTTTAATGTATTTAACTTTTTGTCCTTATAAATCTTTATTTTCTTCTCATTCAAAAAAATACCTTAATGAAAATTAAAAGAAGATATATTGGGAAAACAGCTTTTTAAAGTCTGTAAGCTACAGTAATATACATTGTCATTATCAAGAAATCTCTGATCTCTCCGAAATGATAATAGGTAATTAAACTATTGCAGTGACTTCTATTGTCACTAAGAAGGGGGTTTGTACTTTAAAAAATATTTAGCTTTCAAACTAAAACTCTTCAGGTTCTCTAGTGACCCAATTCAGAAAGTGACATCAGAACATCAGAATTCAGGACTTAATCCCCAAACTTTAGGTGATGGGATACATATTCTTATCTGCAACAGTAGTGAAATGCTGGTTCCTGGAATGAATAATCTGAAGAAGGATCTCTGCTCAGAAGCAGTCAAAAATACCAAATAAAAAAACAGAAATAATGAGGAAAGGACTTAAAGAATATTGCTATGCCACCGCACAAGTGGTTAGCCATGTCCTGATTACTATGAGCAGACCAATATTTTTTCCCTCTTTCCAGAGAAATATGTATAAGTTTCAGAAAAGTTACATGGAAGAACAGCAGGTATGACCAAGTATTGCGGCAAAGATTAGGTAAGAGAGAAGAATGATGGGATAAAAAATAGATATTTGTGAAAGGTGTGAGGAGGACTGTTGTCTGCTGTCTCTCTCAAAATACGAATTAGGAAATACTGAAAGAAACTAGCAGATGATAGATACAGAATAAACAGAAAAACGTTGCTCTTTATAAAATGCATACTTCAATTGCGTAGCTTCTTGCCACAGCATCCTGATGAGTTTAAAAAGCTTGATGGACATTCAAGAACTGATGAAAAAGTCTGAGTAAAATAAATTCATCAAGAAATACTAAAAACTTAAAAAATTTAGTTTGACAAGATCCTCAGATGCAAATTGTTGGAGGCTGGGGAACTATGTGTGAGAAGGATCACCAGGCACTTACCTTCACCTTACACTCTGTTCCTATATGGTCCTATCTCTCTTGGAGACAGGACTCTAAGCCAGACTGACCTTTGGACTGGCCTGTTAAGTCCATTCTTATGCTATGGTATTCTATCGTTTCCTGCTTTTATGCTTGGACATTGAGCAGTTTGACTGTTCAACAGCCAGACAGAAGACGGCAACACTAATCACAAAGAACTCAAAAAGGAAGAACCAGAGTCTTAAACTCTTGCTTTCAGCCATTGTGAGATGCTTTTTTAATTTTTTTTTTAAACTTGCTGGGAAATTACTTCATTAAGTTTGGATTCATTTTATAACTTTATGAACTAAATTCAAGGTTTTAATAATTAACATTTCCAAAACGTCAGTATCTCAAAACACCGTTACAAATTTTTTTTTTTTTTTTGGTGCAAATCATGAAATTCAACTTGAAAGGGAGGAAAACAAGGCACCGAAATTTTGATTTGCGCATGACCACAGAGGGTGATTTGCCTGAAGGATCTAAAATACTGATTCCAGAAAAATGCAGGAGATCACACTTACAGTGCAAATTAGGTTTAGTAAAATTTTTGTCACTATTATAAAGCACTTCAGAATGCTTAAATATGTAGCAGGAGCTCTGCAAGAAATTCTTTGTTAGTGCCATTATTGAAGTCATTACTTTATAAAGGAAAGGATATGGAATATGAATGCCTGGTGTTTAAAAAAAACGCCCCTAACTATTTCTATGACCATATAAAAGCTACTAGTTGTGCACTTTAGAGGCAGACTTTTATTTCTGGGTTGGTGTATGAAAGTAAACATTTCTGCATCTCCTGCTATGTTTTCAGGCCGGCCAGCAGGATTAGTTAATAACAGAGTGACACCCCTGACCCTCAAGCTATCAGACCAGGGGGTATTTCAGACCACAGGGTTCGTTTTACTTCAGAAGTCTTCTGATTATTTTAATTGTTTACATTCATTTAGAAACTGCTGAGATAGATACAATTTTGGAATGATATGTAAGAACTTTTATATGGTTCTTTGTATGCTTGTACATCTCCTTCTGATGGTCAGTTTGCTCTCTTTCTGAGGTCCAGAGAGATCTTAGAAAAGACAGAAAGTCTTTGACAATACTTTTAATACATTTTGGTGATTAACATGTAAGTCGGGATTCATCACTCAAATTCCAGAAAAGTTAAGCAAATAATACCAGGAACTTCTTCACACTCCAAATACAGTGATTTATACCACCAGCGTATAATTCAACTCAGCTGTCTCAGACACCTATCATAGAAAGAGATTAATTGAATTTTGGATGTAATTGCTTGTCTCCATTGATTATTGAGGAACCTTGATGACTAGACTTGATGGGTGGAATTAATTTCATTTAACTTGAGGCAACTGTAAAGAACACGTCTACATCTGAGAGAACTTCTGGAAACTCCTTTGTAGTGAGTGGAGTGAAATAAAGACTTTCAGAGAAAACTCACCTGGCAACTTAATCATCTATAACGGTTTTGGCTGGGATAAAGTTAATTTTCTTCATAATAACTTGTATAGTGCTATGTTTTTCATTTGTGACCAAAACAGTGTTGATAACACACCCATGTTCTAGCTATTGCTGAGCAGTGCTTACACAGCTTCAAGGACTCTTCTGCTTCTCATGCTGCCCCACCAGTGAGTAGGTTACGGGTGCACAAGAATTTGGGAGGGTACAATGCTGGGACAGCCGGCCCAAACTGACCAAAGGGATTTTCCACACTGTATGGTGTTGTGATTAGCAACAAAACCTGGGGGAAGAAGGAGGAATGGAGTATGTTTGGAGTTATGGTGTTTGTCTTCCTAAGTAACGGTTACACATGCCCTGCTTTCCTGGAGATGGCTGAACACCTACATGCCAATGGGAAGTAGTGAAAGAATTCCCTGTTTTCCTTTGCTTGCACACGTAGCTCTTGCCTTCCCTAGTAAACTGTCTTTTTCTCAACCCACAAGTTTTGTCACTTTCACTCTTCTGATTCTTTCCAGCACCCTGCTGTGGAGGAGCGAGCAAGAAGCTGAGTGGGGCTTAGCTGCCTACCAGGGTTAACTCACCACATAAACTATTTTAAAATAATATTAATTTCACCTTACTTCACTTACAATAAACCGATTATAGATAACTCAAATGTAGGGATCTTCATTGTAGATTTATACATATATTGTTCTAAAACCTAAATTGGATGATACCTTTTCCCCTGTAAGGACTGAACGAAATTCCACCCACATTTCCAGACTGTAAAGATAGGTGTTGCTAAAAAATCTCCAACTAACAGTGTATTTCAGCTGGATTAAATGTCTCTACGCTTGTTGCAAATTTATAAAATAAATATGACTTCTCAACCACACCCACCTTCTTCCTGTACTCCAGAGCTCTTAGATGTAATTCCTGATACTTTCTGATTCCTTTCAAACCCATGCAACATTGCCATGCCTCAAATTCATTTTACTCCATCTTCTTTTATCCTCGAAATTGCCATTTCTCACAATTTTTACCACTCCTTTTAGCTCCTTCTGGTATTTTTTGCTGGGATCTTCTCTTTAAGAAAGTAGTCCCATCTGTTTTGACACTTTGCTGTCAATATTCCAGATATTTTGATGGTGAAAAGAGAGGACATTTAAAAAGACCTCAGCATTGCTGTCTGGACTCCTATAGTGTAAAATTAATCTCTTCTGATCTAAGATAGCTGTTTATGAATTCTTTGTAATATGAGTTCATCAGAGGCACACTCACTGCATTTAAAACTGGTTTGTAGGCAAGTGGGACTTCTGGATTCATCACAGAGGAAAAAACAGAGCCCCACCTTTTTTTATTCCCATTTTGAACACAGAGGGAAAATGCTTTGCATGTGCCTGCTGGTTTCCACTAACTGTAGAAAAATGCCAGGAGATTAGATAGGGAACTTACAAATGACTATACTCTGGTTTTAAAACGTATAAATTTAGGGAAGTAAAACCCTACTGAATTCTCCATGAAAACTAAATTAGAAATTAAGTGAAAAGTGCAATTTCATACCTCGCATATTTAATCTCCTATTTTCATTTTTATTAATCTCAAAAGACTTCTGTAATTTCTTAAATCAAGATTCAATCAATTAATCTTCAATATTTTCACCGCAAAAGGATTTGTCAGAGCATATACTAATGATCGACAATTACTGTAGCTGAAGGATGTATCTATCAATGAAATAGCTATATAAAATCTAAAGAAGCTATGTTCTTAAAAAGAATGCCTACTATCAAGCACATTGTTGTAAAACACATCAAGAAAACTGCCACATATCTGTAAAAAATGTTCACTACATTTGTCTGTCATATTATGGTGTGGGAATTATATGTCAAGCATAGGACATTATTTTCAGTATAAGGAAAAGATACCCTTACCATGGCATAATCTACTACTGTCTGCAGTTTACAGTCCTCTAATAGTACAGTTCAAGGCAAAGCATGCATTTAGAATTAGGAAATTCTTTACTTAGACTGGAAGAAATGAAAAATGAATCCTGGAGATAAGAAGTATGGTACCTATTAATTAAGCATTGTAAAGCTAAATGAAGCTGAGGGCACCTGTCCTTTCCCACCTTAATACCACAAAGTCTTCAACAAGTTGCAGAGAAGAACAAAGACAAAGAGAGACTAGAGGGTGATTGAACTCCTTCTCTCAGAGGAGAGAACAGAACAGAAACTTCCCCGAGGGGCAATAGGTGAAAATAAAGGATATAGGGAGCGTATTAAGCAGGCCAAGCAATTCTTACTAGATAAATACAGAAAGATCAGTAGGAAAGTAGGAAACTGACACTAAAGAAAAGTGAGATGACAGAGTAAAATAAGAAGAGAAGGAAAAGATACGGGAATGAACTTACATCAGAAATGAAAAAAACAGGATTTTTGAAAGATTCATCCAAGAGGTTTATTCATGTAACATATGAGGTTCCTATTCTTTATGCTGGATGTTAGCACTTATGAAGAACACCAAAAGCCTTGGGGCTGAATGCTGGCAAGTAGGATTTTGTTTGAGGGAAGTGCAAGCCACTAAACACAGTAAATAGCAAAACAAAATGAATCAAATAATGCCTTTGCAAAATGAAATTCTCTTAAAACATTTGAAAAAAATCTATATTCAAATCGATTTATAAAAATACAGGGAGAGGACCTGACTAGTTAAGGCTGTCACTTGCCAGACACAGAACATTGTGTTAATGACTGCTTTTTGTTCCGTATGTTCATCATCAAAACTGCTAGACATTCTACTTTTATGAAATGATTCATCTTTCAGAAGAAGATAAATTATTGTATATCCAGTAGAGAAACAGAATCAATTAAAATGTAGATAGAAGCTTCATAATGAAATAAGCTAAGCTGACTTCAGAATAGTTTACTTATTCTTCAGTCCTCATTCTCTGTAAGAGTGGTTTATTCTCTTCTATCTTCAAGCCTGAAGACAGAGAAATGCTCAGAGATTCTGAAAGAACTTTGTTTAAAAACCTAGCAATAATCTGCTTCAGAGGTAACTTCAGATTACTATCATGTAACCCTTTGTCTTCCTCTTGATATCTTCTCCAAATAGAGAAGTTAATATTAGCTTTTTCTGTAACTTTGAAACCTAATATTAACCAATTTGTAGGCAATGAAGAAGAAAATACAAAAGATATTTTTCAGCAATTTCTTGAATTTCAGATGTCATTCTTCTCGTCTCTTCTCTGCATTATGGAAAATACCTTCATCAGTCACCTGAACAATGAGATGGAATTTGTGATGACACTAAATCAGAGGGAGATGATGGTATGTTGGGAGGTGGGTTGCCATTCAGAGAGACTTCAGCAAACCGTAAGAATAGGCCAAAAGAGACTTCATTAATTACAGTAACAAAAAATACAAAGTCCTACCTGAGTCAAAATAACTTTATGACTCAGTATAGGCTCAGAACTGGTTGGATAGAAACCTTTTTTATAGAAAAGGACCTGGGAATCCTTGTATGCAATAAGTTGAACATGAGCCAGACTTGTACACCATCAGCAAGCAGGCTAACTGGGCTTCCTTAGCAAAAGGGTAGCTAGCAGGTCAAGGAAATTATGATTTTGCTCTGTTTGACAGTTATGAGATTGCCTCTGGAATACTGTGTTCAGTTTTGAACTACCCAGTAAAAGGAAGACATCAGTGAATGAGAGAGTCCAGCTGTAGGGATGCCAAGGTCATCAGGGGTCTGGAGCGTAAAACGTACAATGAGAGGCTGAGACAGATGGACTTATCCAGTCTGAAGAAGAGCAGGCTGGGGCAGGGACCTCACTTTATTCTACCACAGTTTAAGAGGATGTTGTAGACGTGATGCAGTCAGACACTTATCACTCATGCACAGAAAAAGGAAGAGGCAAAAAAAACAAGGTTGCAAGAAGGGAAATTCCCACTGGATAGAGATATTCTTCAGAGTGAGAGATTAAGCACTGGAACGGCTTACTTAAAGAGCTTACAGAATTTCTGTCTTTGAAGATGTTCAAAACTCACCTAGACAAGGCCGTGAACAATCTGAACTAATATTAAAGTTGCTCCTGCTTTGAGCAAGAGGTATGACTAGGCTACCTTCGAAGGTCTTTTTCAACTTCCTTTGTTCTATGATTGTAGGCTTCTTTCAGTTTTTCGTCTACTTCACTACTTTTTTCATTAAAGTAACCATTTTTAAAGTCTTATCCATAGACTCCTGTACATATGTTTGTGTACTTGCAATTATACATGTACAAGTACATTGTATGTACATATATAAACTTCATATAAGAAAATATCTTAGTTTAAGTTACTGCCAGGTCACACAAATGTCATCGAGCCCTTTTCTCCAAATTGATTTGTAATTACTGAATGCTAGATAAATTGAGGAGTGTAAATTACACAGAAATTTGAAGCATTCATGATTAATTCTTCAAATTCTATTCTGAAATGGTTATTTACAGTTATACAGGGAGAGTATAGAGTATTGAAGTAATCTTTCCCATGAGTTTAGTAACATACAAACTCTCTACTGGCACATATAAACTGAATAATGAAAGTAATTTTCATCGTTAACTAAGGCCACGACGGGTTATTTTCCTCAAAATGTGATAATATTGTGTGGACTTTTAGGGCAAAAAAGACCCTTTTCTAATTTTAGACAAGTTGATTTTAAACATGTAAATGCAGTTACATGAACTTAATTTTAAAACTGCCTGTTTCATTCTGTGGGTTAAAAAGTGAATTTAGCTGTATTAGGTCAGCTGCAAACATTTAACAACTATCAGATATCTAACATAAAGTGAGATTCATCTTACAGCTTGTAGTATTTTACAAATTATAGTAATGGGAGTAAGTATATATTAGAATGGAATAAATTCAATAGTCACTGGATTTAAAAAAATCCAAGTCATTGGATTAAAAAAAAGACACAGTGTAAAGATTTTTTGGACATTATTGTCTTATATACAGAGAAGCAATGAGCAATTCACTAGTATTCCAGAAGGTTAACGTAAATCCTATGAAGATAAAACTCAACTGTACAAGCTGAAAGGCTGTTTGCATTAGAGCAGCAATTTAAACTCTTGGGCATGCTACAGTTCTAAACTAAATTCATTTTCCCTCAGATATTTAGATATAAATTAGATATTTTACATTTATTACCACTACTTTTCTTATAGGCATTTGAAAAGCAGTAAAAAAAAAAAATCATTTCGGGGTATTGAACTTGTCTCTGAGACATTTAAATGTTTTTTCATGAGCCTACTCTGGTTTCACAATTACATGAAAGTAGAGTTGTAAGTTCAGGAGAACATCAAAGAGGGTATGAGAATCTGGTTGCTGATTGAAAAAATGGATAGGCGGAATTAATACTTCATCAACTTTCCACCTGATCATTGATTGGCTTTCTTTTCATACCAATTTGCACTGCTGTTTTCCACAAAATATTGCATATATAAAACTGAATGCTGAGAAAGCAGATCTATTTTCTCCAAAATAATCAAAGACCTTTGAGAAAATGTGTGAAACTGATTATTCAAACAATTTCAAACAGCATTTGGGAAATAAATTGAATTTAGTATATTTAAAAGGAGTCAATTTTCTCGAGGAATACGTCTTTACTTAAATTCACAGCATAAATTTAAACTGTAAAGTTATAGAAAGGTTTGGGTTGGAAGGTACCTTTAAAGGTCATCTAATCCAACCCCCCCTGCAAAGAACAGGAACATCTACAACTAGGTCAGGTTGCTCAGAGCCCAGTTCAACCTGACACTGAATATTTCCAGGGATGGGGCAACCTGTTCCAGTGTTTCACCATTCTGATTGTAAAAAGTTTTTTCCTTGTATCTAGTCTGAATCTACTTAGTTTATAGCCATTACCCCTTGTCCTATCGCTACAGGCCCTATTAAAAAGTCTGTCCCTGTCTTTCTTATAAG
>Ga0181612_148809_pt1 | contig 11416 bp, 2 predicted proteins | sample HoacroProtozoa21_FD_119630 | JGI IMG/M metagenome (GOLD analysis project Ga0181612, IMG submission 119630) | Hoatzin crop microbial communities from Cojedes, Venezuel. Combined Assembly of Gp0051906, Gp0051904, Gp0051908
AAGAGCACTCGCAGGTATATAAAAGACGCCTTGTGCGCAGGAAGAGAGAAAGGCAAACACAAACAACCGCAGTGGGGGGGGGGGGGGGGGGGGGGGGGGGGGGGGGGAAGGCGGAGCTCGCATGCTGAAGTGAGATACATATGTCTACCTACTTGGCAATTAAGCAGTTGAACTAGGGAATCCAGTATTAGTGCTGGCTGAAGTATAAACAGAGAAGATGGGGTCCTCGGTATTTACAGCAAGAATTCAGTAATCCACCAGGTGCAATGAATGATCATTACTCTTAAAACACCCACAGCTCCTTTTCCCCCTTCTGGAATAAGAGGTGTTTCCAGATGACCACCACCCACCAAAGAAAGTGCCCAAGAGAATGTTAATTTTCATACCTACATTCACATCTTAGGGACTGTATCACAGCACTGAGGGTCTAAGACCATTTCTTCTGTTGAGGGATCAATGATGAGGCTGAGAGGACATAGTACTATAACAAGTTAAACTCACTCTCTTGAACTTTCTCGAACAAAGTGCTGTGCGTTACTACTGAGAAGAAAGTGTCACTTCTACAGAGGTATCCCCAGTTGGTGCCACGGGATCTGACACAGCTGTAAATCACACAGTTGCTGCACTGGAGAAAGCTGGCGTATGCTTAAATGTCTTGGTGTGTATTTTGTCAGCCAGTGCCACAGAGTCAGTGTCAACATACAAGCTTCATCCATGTCACAAGACACTGTGGTAACTCTACTGGCCCCATGGGTATCGTCATTATCATGACAAGTCTGGAGAAAGAGACAGGCACCTCCTTGAGGGAGTCATCTTAGGAACACCATCCTAACCAGCTTGGTCCCAGATGTGCACAGAGTGGTGCTGGTCCCCAGCAGTGACCAAGAGGCTCACTGCAACCTCAGACGCCTGAGCCAGATGAGGCCTTCACGACTTTCTCAGATGCATTCCTGTGCAACACAGGCACCCAATCCCTTCACTTGCTAAATTTAAAAGAACAGCAAATAGAGCACTTATCAGGAATGTATCACTTTCTAAGCAATAAAAATACTTCACACACGGATCAAAGATGGAATTCAAACCTCCCAAGTCTCACCGCAATGGACATAAATTATAAAGACATAACTGCTTTGAACAAAAAGAACAGGATGCAGGATAATCCAGCATGCAGAAGAAAATCTGCCTAAGCAGAAAGTGGTTCATCTCTGCAGAGCGGCTGGAGGAGCAGAGATGTCCCTGAGCGTGTTAAAGCTCATGCTGTAACCCACTCCTCCCTCCGAGGACGAGGGAGGGTCGGGCATCAAGTCCCTACAGGTACTGTCAATGGAAAATAATGATGTGATCTGCAGTGAGGAGGAGTAGGTATACTGACACTGTCAATGTTCCCTTAAGAGTAACACCCACAGAAAGACACATTTTTTATTGATGATAACAAAACTATCTAAAATAGACATGAATTCCTACTGTTACACACTTACACCCAGTAAGAAAATGGCCTTTCACATTTTCTTTAATTCTTTTTCAAGAATAGTTCAGAATAAACTGTTTGCTATTACGCTGTCACCACCTAAAATCTATTGACTTAGACAAGGCACAGTACAAGAGGGAAGATAAAAAATAAACATCAGTGAGCTGCTAATGAAAGGAAATTTTAAGATCTTCCAGATCATATAAACCCATTCATAATTCATCAGCATACTACACTGACCTTTGAAAATTATAAATCTTAAAAAAAAAAAATCAGTCAAAGCTTGGCAAAAAAAAGTATAAATATTACCACTGGTTTCAGTGGGCACAGCAGAAAGCTCTCAGAATATTTTTAGGCCCTCACGAAGTGAAATATTATTAACATAATACACGTGTAAGGATGAAGCCAGGTAGTAACTATAGACTATGTAAGAATTAGAGACACCACGTAAAAGCACTGTACATACAGCATGGGTAGCCTGTGGGATCCAGAGAATGGTGGATACACCACATACAGAGCCTCCGCTCCCTCACACTGGTGCATCTGTCCCCCGCAGTCCCCAGCCATTCCTTATATCTGAAAGAATATAATAGAAAGAAAAGGAATAACAGGGTGCTTCGAGACCCAAGGGAAGACAGGAGCACATAGTTCAGGATCTCCACTCCCTCACCCAGGTACTACCCAACAACTCCGGGCCTTCAGTTCTCCATCGTGAAGAGCAAGCTTCTAAAGTTTAATGGCCATAAGGGCATGGTGCAAAATGCTTATGTTTAATACAGTTTTTAGAAGGCAGGGGACCACTGCTGAACGGATTATAGTTACAGGCTCTTGTTCCAATCTGTTTTGTAATGTTTATCACTGTAATTATGTATTGTGATAAGCACAAAACAGGTAGCATGAATAAAATTGGATTTCTCAAGGAAGCAAAGATAAAAAGACTTCAAAGTAAAAAGGATCGTCAAAAGCCTAAAATGAAAATTTGCTAGTCAACAGTTTTGTTGCCTGCAAAAATAAATTAAAATTCTAACTTATATTCCTCAATACCCATGTCAGAGGTAAAGGAAAACAGCATACAGTTCCCAAAATATGTTTGTGGCTGTATCAACTAAAGGATCAATGACTCTGCTGGAAAACAGAATTGTGTCATTGGACATGACCCTCCACAAAAGTAAGAGGAGAATATTAAAAAGTAAACAGTCATGCCACTCCCACTTCATTTTGTGTGGAGCACAAAGTCAAACTGCAGGTTAAAAAACCCCAAAGTTCCGATACTGAACATTTGTTTAATAGAGAAAGAAGTGTACGTGCATATCCCAGATGGCTTGGAACAAAGAGCTTCCACTAATCCAGCCAGCCCGGGGTTACCTTATTCCCTTCTGTTAAACCACTTACGTATGTTCTGCCCACTTGCATCAATGTGCAATTTCATAACCTAATCATTAAAGTGTGTTGATTTTCTCTTCAGAAAGAAGGACAGTGGCAGTTTTAACTTTGCAGTCATGAAACCAATGCAAAGAAGCAAAATGGAGAAGTTTCATTAAAAATGGCAACATGGGGATGTAAATGCCGAGTTCCTGCTGGTACCACTCATACGATAAAAGCACAAAGAAACCCAGTGGTTGGATGTGATTGCAACCAGCCTATAAATAGATGCAACTCCAACTGCTCATATAAATAATATCTTTGAAAATGATCCATCAGTCAAGTTGTTTTCTGATTAAGAAGCCCTGCATGCAAAGTGTCAACTGAGCAGAAATGCCCCTGAAATTTGCTTCCTCTCTTGCACAATACAGCCACTCGCCACCTCAGTCTCCATCCAGCTGAGCACATTCATTCTCACTGAAATTGGTGGGAGATACTGAGCACTTTTTAAAAATAAGGTCTAGTACTGAATACATAGGCTTTAATAAATTCATGATAGAAAACTTCACCCACAGTCAGCTTTCACTTTTGGTAAGGAAGTTTCTTCTACTCAATAATTCAGCCTTACCATGGAGCTTTTAACCACAAATTTTAAAGCTATTTTGTCACATATCTAGTCATTAAACTAAAATCACATAACACAGAAACTGATTTTGCTTCAGCCTTGAAAATGCCACAGATATTGAAAGAACTTTGCCCAAACTCCAAAGAATTACATTATGGTAAGAGATGAACCACAAAATACTACATCCTAAAAATTATCTGCCAGAAAATTATGGGCATGTCAGAATATTGGGTATCACTGGAACTTTTTAGTAACCACAATTATGTAAGTCCAGTTACTTAAAGAGTTGTTCAATAAACACATTCTGAAACTCAATAAACTTCTACTTTTTATGAAAAACATTCCCTCCAGAAAAATTCTCAATTCTAACCATGCATTTCAAATGTACATCAGCGCACTATATCGATTTCAAGTGTTTTTCCCCTCAACTCGATCACCAGAATACTATAAAACAACAAAAAATTGGTAAATCATTGCTGCAGCAACTGACAGAGAAAGCCAGTTAGCAGCCCTGAAACCTTGTCTACTCTTTCAGAATGAAAGAAACTTGAAATGTAAGAAAAACAATTGAAATTGAATAAAAATAAAATTTTAAAAAAAGTAAATCTCTACCTGCCGCAGGAGATGAAACAGAGTGTTACTTTAAGGACAACAAAATTAGGATTGCACAAGAAATACTGAGAAATAAAGCACGTAAGCAATTCTACTTAGAAAGCAGGAATACATAAATGAACAACAGTATGTGACAAAATGTATTACAGCTTTAAAGCAAATTACCAAATACTATTATTCAGCGTTTTGTATCTACTATGAAATATTTTTTCCAGATGAATTTCTTTTCTAACAAAATCACGAACCCACCCCATGTTCAACTTAAAGCATCTCTCTACACTAACAGTTACACACCTTGTAAATATTCCACTAGATTTACTCCAAACTTGTCTTTGCTTCATGGTTTGACTTGTACAAGCAAGAAATTTAATTAGCAAAATGTACGGTCTTCACCAACATATTGGTGTCATTGGGCACTACTGAACCGTGATGACAATTTCGAGTCTCCTCTGTAATTACTCGCCAACAAACCGATCCCAGAAGCACACCTCAGGAGGATCTTTTAGATTAGTACTTCATCATTTTCAGTGTAATTATGCAACACAGTAGGTGTAAGTATTTCTTTTCTCCTTTCTTAAGTTGGCTTGCATCTGAAGCATTCCTTCGTACTGGCCATGAGAAAATGTGACTGACTGTGTGATATGCCTAAAAATCTTACAGAACAGCAGGTAAGCCTTTCACAGGGAGACATTTTTGCCATGTTTTATATAAATTCATACACACACGCGTACTTTTGTCTGTTGACAGCTGATTCCTTGACTTCGTCTGTTTGAACCTACACCCCAAACTGGTGATGGCTGACATTCCCCAGGAATTTATTCCCAAATGGCTGGCATAAATTGAGCAGTTCTTTTAAAATAAAGAATAGGATTAGGGTCTATCTTCTCAGTAAAGAAAATGCCTGAGAAAATTAAATTATGTCCTGCATTACTATCTTTGCATAATACTTCACTATATTACTATGATGACATAGACAAAAAAAAATGAATAAAAGAGTAGGTGTACTCTGCTCTAGAGCCACTCAGAATAGGTGTGAAAACAGTTCCCAAACCAATGCTAGCAAGAGAAAAAGGAAGAAAGATGTCTCTTCCTGTTGCTCACTGGCAAAAATACAAGGGAGCAGAAAGTAATTCCTGCTTAGGACTCCCCCTTTCAGTGTGTTCAGTCTCCAGCTCACAGAGCACGCTTTTGCTTCAGTATTGCTCCACTCTAAAGCTGTATTTCCGAAACACAGACTGTGACAGCAGGAAAGATCAAGGCTGGCAAGTAGGCATTGAATTTGTGCCTTAAAAGATGCACTCATCACTTACTAGACTGCATGCACAGGAATTTCAAGGGTATAAAGCTCCCGGATTTGCTGCAGTACGTAGCTCACGAAAGATCATTTCAGAGACTTACTGAAGCTTTGGTATTAGGCTGATGAGGGGCCCTCTTGTGTGACTGGTTATTTGAAAACGAATCTCCACATTTTCAATATTTCCTTGTGTACGGAGAGGGGAAAAAGTCAGTGTTCCCATGCAGCCTGACGTTTAACAAGAGGGGAAGGAGTCAGTGTTCCCATGCAGCCTGATATTTTACAACAAAAGTAAGCAAGGCTTTACATCTCCACTTTAAATGTATTCCTGACAAGTTAATTTTTCTTTATTTTCTGATCAAGTTCTCTTGCTTATTCTAATTATGTAATAAATACATACATACAATTTTCTTCATGAGTGGATTGTGGCATATAGCAATTTTTCATTCTGGTATGCTCATAATAGTTCTTCACAATAATTGTGAAAACACCGGAAAGCAATCTTTCTCACTTTCACGCAAAAATATTGATCAGAACAAGAACAGGAATTATTCACCTTTTTGTTACTGATCTACATCACTACCTTAAAAACAAACCCCTTAAAGATGCATTGCATTAATACAGCAAAATTTTATTATTTTAAAATTTCATTTTCTCCTAAAAAAGAAAAGGGATTTAATTTGGGTGTGAGAGATGTAAGGAAGAAAACTATTTATAATATTTACTCCAAGAAATTTCTGACACTAAAACTGAGGAGAGATTTTTAAGTCCACGTTCAGTCCTTCTACAATTTTCTTATGAATTTTATACTAAAAAGCTATGTATACGCTGCTGTACACACACACACACGAACACCGCTGCCATACAATGGCCAGATTCTTCTCCATTTGCCATGTGATAATGCACCGTGGGAGGCAGCAGGACTCTTCCTGGCTTACACCAGTCAATGTAAGACTGAACCAGAGGAAGAGATCCCGGGTTCAAAATCTATTAAGGACATTCCTTAACAGTAAACTAATAATCAAATGGGACAAGTGGGAGTAAAAACAGCACATGCAGAAGCATGTCTTTAGTCCCTTACTGCAATAAGCCTTGCAATGCTCCACTGTCACTTCATGCTGCTAAAACACAACCATGCGCAGTACAAAAGCCAGTTACTCATGCTTTGCTCTGCCCCAACTGTTTGTATGCAACGGTCACACAACCATTTCCATCAGTTTCTGTATACAACAGTAAACCTAACAAAACTAACGCACAAAGAGTGATGAGCTAGGATCCGCAAGTGTTAAAACAGTGTATATAACAATAGTATGACAGCAATACTGACTTGCCCAGCACATTTCTAAGTAACCCCATTTGAAAGAGCATACATACACACTAGATTTAAAAATTAAACCTCTAATGAGATTTCAAGAGAGAATACTTTTCACATGTTTATCTAGATGAGAAAGCAAGATCTGAAATGAGAAAATGGGCATTGCCTAATGTCAAAGAAAGCAAATATTGTTCCAGCTTAGCAACAAAACTATTACTGGGAGGTACCAATCTGCTTGGTGGGTAAACTTACATGGCTGTCCAGCCTAGAAGTATGAATGGCTTTGAGGGCACTTGTAGGACCCACTGACAAGACAACAAATACCGATTTTCAGAGATGCTATCTTTATCCTACATTCCCTCCCATGCTTTAAATTTGTCTATATGCTCAAACTAGATGCTGGAGAATAGAATCTGAGAGATACATGGTAGACACATGAAGCAAACACGCTGTGGAACAGAATTATGTGGTGTCAGGGAGGTGGGTGCAGGAAATAGGGAGTGTTTGATGGCAAGAAAGCCTTGGGCTTATGCTTTGACAAAGGACATTTAGTTTAAACAACTGAGTACACACTGAAGCTCAAGACATTGTGCTTCCTATGAAACACACTGAACTGACACGGGGCGTTTAGGAAGCAAAACGTCAGGCTGCTGCTCATTTTATACAATGTGCATAAATGGCATTTGGTGTTTTAAACACCATAGTATTTAGCAAAGGTATTTAAATACATAATTTTCCCTTTTCTTTGAGTCCACAGTATTTAAAAGAAGCAGTACTTGCCAAATATTAAGCCATATTTGAAGGTCAAAGGCCAAGCCATTTGTATTAAGGTGTTCTTCAAGAAAACTTGCTAAGCAAAACGTTCCACAAATACTGTTATTCCGTTTCGAACAACTCACTATGTAAAATGTGCCTTGTCTTACTCACCTCTTCTCCTGCAGAACAAATTTCCTATAGCACGAAAGTCAAACCACATGAAATCACAGACAGAATGGAACTGTTCAGGAAAACCAGTAAGCAGATACTACAGCCTACAGATTCATGCTCTATCGCCTATAGTGGCAGCAGCATACCACCCCCCCCCAGTCTAAATACCAATGTTGAAGAACAAAACACAGCAACCAAAGTTGAGCTTGTCATGGACACGGATATTGAAATCTTTCAGAGAAGAAAAATCAGAATTATTAAATAATGACTACCACTATACATCTGCTCAAATAAAAAAAAAAATTTAAATCCTTCCTACTTCTTTCAGTAGCGTGCATACTCATTCAAAAAAATGCAAATATTTTATTTCTTTCAAAATCATGAGTTCTGAGCATCCTGTTTAAAAGCATCAGAAGGCTATTAGCTTCTCTGATCATGTTTAGATTCTAGTGTGTTAACGTATCGCTCAGATTATCCATGGTGAATGTGAACTTGGAAGCAGGTTAAAACAGAAAATACAGTATGACCTGCAAGTTGTCAGACACAGGAAGAATTTGTTATATGTCAAATGTTAACTGAAGCCAAGAGAGGAACTATTAATCTGAAAAACCTGCCTATAAAATGAAGATAAATTAAAACACAACAGAGAATAATCTGTGTTTTGTATCAACTAGTTCACAGCACTCGCTGTAATCTAAGAGCATCCATTCAGAAATCTCACTACATTTCTTCAATAATCATCGACATGTGCAAATTACTGCTTGCAGATAAATAACAGCCATATTTATTGTTATTAATATCGACATTTGGCCCATTGCTATATTTATTTTGCTAGAAAGTCTGTTTTTTTCTGAAAAAACTGTTTTCTCTGGAATTTATTCACTACTATTTAGTTACATAGCAAGAAGATCTCCTCTTGGTCTAGAACTCATTTGTTTGATCATAAAAAAAATACTAGGTACTACACTGAAGCTTTCCAAGTACAAGAGCGTCAAGTACTGGTCTATCTAAAACAAGCGGGGGAAAAAAAATTCGCCCCTTAGATAGACCTCTACCTAGTCTCAAGCAGAACAAGAGACTACGCCGAGCTGAGTACTGGAGAAAGCAGGGCGAGGCAAGCTTCGGCACGGTACCTGGCACAGTCCCTAACGGGACTGTTCCCAAACGGCGGCATGGATGAGGATGCGCTGCTGATTGCGGGAAGGGCTGAGCATACAGACACAAGCTCTGCTGTGGCAGCTCCCCGTACCCATCTTACTAGTCACACACAAAAAGTGAGTTTAAAGGAATCAGTCAGTCAGTCAAACAGCTTCATGCTTTGCTAGGATATACATGCTCTTCACCAAACTGACTGGGCAATAGCCCATTAAGATGAATTTGATTCATATTTCAACACCAACCTCCGGTTTATGTTCCATATATCTGAAACAAGATCAGCCCAAATAGCTGAAAAAACTACGGCGGCTAATTTTATTGATACAAAACTATATGCAGCATACTTTCCAAATGTAATACTAAAATAGCAGGAAAGCTTACAATTTCCTATAAAGGGGTGTATGCAGAAATTTGTGAACTCGAAATACATTTATAACTCTCCTATTTTGTAAAGAAGTTGCTATCTAGCTTTGCCAAATTGCACAATTCTAGTCAGTCTATAAAATGAAGTCTAGAAATATGTGCTTGCAAGGACATCTAAACAAACACAGAAATACAGATGAAACCTCAAGAAATCATCTAAATCATCCCTATACACTGCTGCTGTGTGAATTACACCTCTATTCCTGTAGAAAAATGTCTTACCTTTCCTTAAAACTTCTGAGATAACACACTATTCCTGAGTTTAGTCTATTGCTTCACTAAGTGTTTAGTTAGAAAGTTTTCCCCAAAGCATAGCCTTAATATTTGTGTTTGTAAAAATTAGGCCAATAACTATTTGTTTATTTCCTTCTTTCCCTGCCTCCTCCTCGGGACAAATATTGATAGCCCTCTCTATAGCAACCCATCGCAGAGCACAAGACTTGCATATTTCTTCTATCATCGCCCCTCCCTCCTTTCTTTCGCCTTCTTTCCTCTGTCCTCCATCTCCTCAAACTCTGCCTTACAATATGCGTCTACCAAATCTCTTCTTTTATTTAGCTTAGCACTAAAGTGTTACAACAAAACAGCTGAAGCATCGCCATATCTAAAACCTGGCATAACATTAATTTGCAACGGTTAGCCTATTTCTGTAACTTGGCTCCATAAATGGGCTCTAAAAAATTCATATTCAACCTGTGTTGATGATCTATACAAGGAAACATTTTGACACAACCTACTAGAATCTATGTTTCAGATTTTGGAGGTTTAATAAATGAATGAATGAATATTGAAAGTGAACCACCTCAAAAGTTCCAGAAGTAATGAACAGATAGCCTAAATTTGGTTTTCCTTTGAATACTACTGTCCCACTATACGCTGTAGTATGGAACAGTTATGGTACAGATCCAATGCACTCCAGAGAAGACAAAGTTTCATGGGCAGAATCTTTCACTAGAACAGCTAATACAACTGAGCCAGGAAGGAGGCAGACAAGCTTCTGAGCACACATGCTCTTCTTCAGATCTGCATCAAAAGCAACAAATCTCGACGTAACAACAGGTCAGGAACAAATACTCCAAGTTTAATGTCCTGATGTTATCTTAGTAGACATTCAGAACAAAAACATTGGGTAGCATTGGGAAGCAAATGTGAATGGTCTCAAAGCATCCCTAAGCCTATGTTAATTAGATCACTCTCTGTAAGGACTGGAGAGTACAGACTATACAATGCAATGATGCAAAATCACAAAATAGAGAAGGGATTATGTTCTCAGCAACTAGCGATCGAGGCAGCTGCTGTTAAAAAACACGGTGGAAGAGGCACGGCAGTGTAGGAAAGCTGCATGAAACCAGAATCGATGGCTGCCTTGCGAGAGGAGCAGGAAGCAAATGAAGGGCACGTCCACCTGTACGGCGATGCAGGGCACACGTCTGCCCATGCACAGCTGCAGCCCCGCAAAGTCAGCACCGTCTAACGATCCCTTCGGCAGGCTGAACTTAGGTAAGACACACTGTTTCTGTGACCTCCAGGAAGCCACAGCTTGCCACACTGGTGTGCTACCATAAGCTTAGGTGCCTTCTTTACTGTGCTCTGTCATGCCATGTAGATACACCCTGAAGTTCTGACAGCGCTGCTTCTTCTGGTTTTCCTCACTGTTACAATGGCAGCCTTAGTGCTTAACTGGGTTTTAGTATTAGATACTACTGTGTGTCAGCTGACTATGTCCCTGTTTGTTTAAAACAACTGAAGGATGGGGCATTTGAAATTTTGGATTGACTACACGCATGTAACAAAGAACAAAGATGAACACAACATCACTTGAATTCAGTTTGGGGGTTGTTTATCACTCAGAACAAGCAGAACCAGTAACTCTGCTTGAAGAGCTACACCGGAATTACTGATTCATCAGTAAAGTTCTTTATTCTTCTTCCTTCTGTCACTCTGACTCGATGTGCTTCTACAATAACACTGCCTCCTGCCTGAGCATTTCGAAGGGGAATTTACAGTTACTTCATTCCTCACTATTATTTTTAGTAGAACTCCAGCTTCTGCCTTACTGTATAAAAGGGAATAGCACTTCATTTCAATTAGCTGCCTTTCTCTGACAATTTTTAACATGCCATAGGAAGGTGGGTGCCAACCTCTAAGAAAACCTCAATATAATTCAAGCAGATTGAAATTACAAATGAAATATTGTTCCTAGAGGCATATACTGCTCTCGGCTAACAGTGTCAG
>Ga0181612_174583_pt1 | contig 11416 bp, 10 predicted proteins | sample HoacroProtozoa21_FD_119630 | JGI IMG/M metagenome (GOLD analysis project Ga0181612, IMG submission 119630) | Hoatzin crop microbial communities from Cojedes, Venezuel. Combined Assembly of Gp0051906, Gp0051904, Gp0051908
ACATCAGTCTTGGGTAAGAAGCTTAATAATAAATCAGTTAATTTTTTTCCTTCAGCCACAAGGCAGTGCAAGCCATAGCTTTATTTACAAAAGGTTAAACATTCCTTTAATTGGATTGCTGGCATTTAAGTGTGCAGCAGACTATCCTTCAGCAGTGTCCCTTTTATTTGTGACTGGAGAAGTGCCTAGAGAAATGCCAAGGGAAGATTTCATTTTAATAAAAAAGAGAAGCTTAAGATCCCTTTGGAGGCTTATGTTACATCTCAAAACTACCATGAACTAATGAATTTAATCTAAAAGGTCCCCAACCACAGGACTGAAGAGAAATTGCAACACTGGCGTAGCTTGACCAAGCTGACTTTCTGTGCATGTTAGCCGCTGTGCCTTTGTGCTTACATTCCACTACGAAAACAGACACACGCTTCTAAAGTTTTTAGTCATTTAAAACATATTTTTAAATGAGAAATTTTGTTGCCTTACAGCGTCCTAAAGACACTGCAAAGAACAATTTGTGTAAGAGACTTGCACATAAATAGAGCAAAAGGAAAACCCACAGCCCCTCCTCCCATGAGTCCATGCTTTGGAAAAAATTACACGCCAAAAATTGTGCTGCCTGGAAGAAAACCAGCCCCTTGTTTGCTGATACTGGGGTCAAGCTGAGGACCCAATTCTGCACGGTGCTGGCAGCTGAGTGCGCTCAGCACTACGAGGCTGAGTTATCATCTCACAGTTATTGTATGCACAGCATGGAAGTCTCCTGGGAGAGTGGCTAATGTACATTTTGCCTCCCTAGAAAGCAGGGTGGGAAGTTACGAGGCAAGAAAACAGGGTCTCTAACTCACCCGAAGGACCTTTAAATAGAGGTATAGGTTTCATTATTGGAGCATGTTACTGGACAGTCAAAATTAAAAACAGCTTCTAGAAATTGGATTGCGTTTAACTTTCCATTGGGGGAAAAGAAGAGGAGAAACAATTTTAAACACAGCCTCAATTAACGGGGCATGTTAAAGCACAATGCCAAGTTTGCATTGATGCAGTAAGTGATCAACATATAAGTTATCATCCATCAGGTACCTCTACTTTAACATCTCATTTTGCTTTCTAAAATGTGAAACACTGCCTTAATGCTACAATGGATTGGAGAGCCAGAATCTACCTATTTTACTAATAGCTTAGAAAGTGTGAGTGTCTAATGCTTGTGCAATGGTTGAGCTCCAACGTGCTGCAGCTGAAGAGCCATAGAGAGAACAGGTACCACTGGAGAATGTGAGCAAGGAAAATCCTACCCCAGGACTTTCCTAACTCTGCCCGGATAAAGCGCATCAGCCAGCATTCCCCACCTACAGACCATCCCAAAGTCTTGCACTCATCCAACCTCTAATCCCATCACGCCCACCTTGCGAAGCAGGACTCTCCAGAGATGAAGTTTTGCCCCTTACTGTACCTACCTACAGTCTTAAGTGTTTCAACACAAAGACCAGCAGTAGCTTGGGACACACCACCTCTTTTCTCACCAGATACCCATGTTCCCAGCAAGCACCAAGCAATCCAGGAGAGACCTTCCTATCTTAGAGACTTCCAATGTTGCTTTACTCTTCAAAGTCACAGCTCCCAGTGCTTAGCAGTGACACTCCCATTTAATGAAAAAGTGAGTATTATGCCTTTGTGGTGGTACAGAAAAGATGGAGAAATACCTATGAATAACAATCCAGAAACCAGAAGGCATGTCAAAAGAATCCATAATCGCATTAGAGCAATAGTTCATTGTTTTCCAGTCGCTAATACAATATTTAGAAATTTGCAGCTGGCAACCCTGAACTTTGCAATTCTATCATCATCCTTGAAGAGAGGAAGTCTCGCCAGTCCCAAAACTCAAGATGCAGGTTTCTTTCCACCACAGACCTTCAAAATAGAGCTGGTGGCACCCAGACCTTCTTGGAGCAGAAGAATTCAAATTCAAACAGAACACTTTGCATTCGTGTGCCTATTCCATCATACTACTGCTGGAAAAGATATCCAGAGAAAGGAAAAGAATATTTCAATTTTCAAAAATTTGGAATGGTGTTTCACTCCAAAATGTCAATTGTTTTTAATCATGGACACAGGATTTAAAACTACCCAAGCCAAAAATAAAACTCCTCACTTAAGGTTAGGCTTCATTCAGTATCAAAAACCAATTTTTTCCCTTAATTATTTTGTTTTCTCCATCATTCTAAATCAACCGTTCCGGTTTGATCTGGAATGAAAACAAATCATTAACAAGACACTTCTTCGTGCAGGGTTTATCCTCCTGTCCAGCTGTAATTTCACGTCCAGCTCATGGAAGTGGCAGCTTCATTCTTGTGGGACAAAGTCAGTGAGGAAAAAAAACCCCTGGCAATATCAGCTTCAGTTTCTTCTATTCTACAGCCACATCTTTGTCCTTGGAGTCATGATTATTTGACTCCAGTCACCACACTCTGTACTGGATTTTTACATATAATGAGGTTGCAGGCTGCTGCTTTTCGCTATTATCCTTAATCAAGTTTTATTGATTACTGGGACACAGCATCAATGGAGAGAGCATTACAAACAAATGGAAAAGCTGCCCAGAAGCTACTGGTAAGCTTTTTGTGTTCTAGAAAAAACCCACACAATGTTACAAAATAATGTCATTGCCTCTCCCATTCAACCCCATGTACTCCTTGCTGAGCGCTCCCTGCAAGATATTCTGGCGATTCTGCATCACATTGTAACCGTGCCCCTGGCACTCCCCTGCTGAAGATCTGCTGGGCGTGGAGAGACTCAACGTGCACGTATGCAGACGCTGCGCAAAGAGCTAGAGCCAGGAGGATCGCTCATGCTCAATTTCATGTGAGCAGGTAAAAAACGTGTTAACTTCTACAGCCTCTCTCTTACTCAGAGAGAAGGAAACCTGCAGAAGGCGGAAGGAAAGGTCGGTGAAATGCAAGTGTTGTTTATCTTGCAGTTGTCTATAGCCAGCTCCATCATCTAAGAGTTAATGGCATAGGAAGCACCTGGCCAGGTACTATCATAGGTAACAATGCTCGCAGAAAATTAACAAATCAGAAAAAGGGACCAGTCATTCTCATTACGGGGGATTAAATTAAAATGTATTTAGTATTCAACATTAAAGTCCATGGCTTAAATCAGCTAAATTATGAATCCTTCATGAATAGCAGCAGATGTATTATCAAACTAATGCCAGAACAGAAAACAAGAGAACTGGGGAATTTAAGATACAATATAGTTGTACCTGAGGGATTCGGCTAATTAAAAAAAACCTCTGCTAGCTCTTAAACGTTCATTATTGTTTAGAATGGATGTTTGAATGAGAGCAGGGTGGCAGCGGTGACCCATACTGACATGTGCATTTCCATGAACAGTGCTGTGAAAGGAAATGAGTTTGTTTGCAAGCCGGGATCCCATTAAACATGGCAATCTGTTAAGATACAGGCTCTGTCCCAGATTATCACACCATTCTTCAAACTCTGCCCATTCTTTTGCAGGTATAAATAGCAGCTTCCCAAGACAGTTCAAAGTAACCAAAGAGTTACTACTACTCTACCTCTACCACTTTCAACTCTTCTCTTTACTGTGAAGAATTACTTTTGCCATGGGATATTCTGTGCCTTGTAAAAACATCCTTCAAAGAAAGCATGGCTGAACTCTTGATTTCTTGATCATAAAACTCCCCACTGTATTGCATAAGATTAATGACTAACTGTTTTCTACAAAGAACAAACACATAACAAAGGGTTGTCTTCACAGGGTGGAAAAAAAAACTTGCTTAACGTAATTTATGTCTCTTTTATGCCATGAAGGAAATGGATCTCTCCCTGCGCACCTCTGTAGTGCTACACAGACAATTAATAATGACAGAAAGGGAAATATAACTCTAAATTTGTCCTTCATGCAATTACAGTGATCTAAAAAGGATAATTATATCAAATGCAGTTCAAAATCACCAGTCATTTGCAGGAGATAAAGTAGACAGGTTTAACAAATAAACCAACTCTACCACCAACTTCACTGCATGTTAAATGTACCAAAACCTGTGACAGTATCTCCATTATTTCATCCACACCTACCCCCTTTCTTAAGCTTCTGGTGGTTGTTCTGAAGAACAGAAAACGCTTTTATTCTGTATTGCTTGCAGACTGTAGATACTGTCTGTTCCTTCCTGTGACACTGAGGGGAGGTGATGACGCTACCCAGGAGGGACACGGGTGAGGAGGCACTGGCTGACACTGCTGGTGTTCCCACCCTTCAGACGGCAGCGCACACGGACATGCCCAGCCTAGATCTAAACTACAGCGTGAGAAGCACTCGTGGGAAACACAGCAACACAGAGCTCCCAGCCACGGAGCGCACAGCCAGCGCCGAGCCCTGTGTCCGCAGCGTAGCCCTGAAACGCACCCGGTCCAGATCCACCAGTGTAAGCCCACAGCCACGCTTCGACTGAGTACGTAGATGGGCACAGAAATCTGAGCAGGCAGCGGACAGAGCACGGCTTAAGGGAAGGTTTGGAGAGCACTACAGCCCGCGAAGGTCTTCTCCTATCCTTGGACACCTTATAACTAGGGACTACCCAGCACCACAAGCACAGAGCATCTCGCTCGCAGTTTCGCACCCCTGGCAGTACAGGCTCCGATCCTTCCCTGGAGCTCCCCAGTGCTCCTGCAGTGGAAGCTGTATGTCTGAGTTTCACTCAACTGGGGACATTTTTTAGCTGTCCACATTATAAGAGATAGCAAGGCAGAGCTTAATCAGGCGTGGACTGCAAAGGTTTTCCAGCTGGTACCACTCATGCTCAGCACTAGATTATTTTGGTACATTTCTCTGCCCTTTGTTACTCTTTGTTCAGAGATGGTGGGATGGAATTTACCATATCTTTAAACTGTCATTTAGTGATACAGCTGCAGCGCTCATGTGCTTATCTTCTGGTTTGCAGCTTTTTTTTTCCCTGCTTTGTTTTTCCCACAACGTACTTGTATTAGTAGCTTTCTCTTGAATTTGCTTTTTTTGTGTGTGCATTAATTCCTAAATTACAATGTGTCATATCCTTTCAACTGCTCATGAATGTCTTTGTAACTATGGTATTTTATGGCAATTTAACTGTGGAGATTACAAATAAAATTATCAGCTAAAAACAGAATGATTAGTAAACCAAGATAAATGCTGTAAATTAATCATCATTTCACACATCATACTAAGATTTTAAATTTTCAAGTTAATATATAGCAGATGCAAATTGTTGAGGTGAAAACAGTTGTAGCAATTTTAACTATACAAAACATCAATTCTTCAACACAAACAAAACACACGTTGGAAATTTTTCACTAACTTTTCAGTCAGGCATACCTTTACAGAACAATATCCGTTTTTAGCAGATACTTGCCAAATCACCACCCAACAGTCACTCTGTCAGTCCCTGTTCTTTGATTTTTCGGCTGTGTTGAGGAGCGTACTAGTGACACAAGCACGCGCTGCAGCCACTGCTTCCTTTGGTTAGATTCAAAAGAATAAAACTCACTTGCCTGCAAGCCTTGTTGGGGCAGGACACTGTTCCATCCGAATTTACACATTAGTTGGGACAGGTCCTCACTTAGGACGAGGGCCTTAGATGAGAAGAGCACATTTTCTTCTGCAAAATGACGGACGGAAATTTTTCATATTTGAAGTTACAGATGTGTACCCTGACACGATCCAACACAAAATACACACAAACATATTCCTCCCATGTCCAAATACAGAAGCAAACACACACACTCCCCCCGCATTTTAAATTATACAGCACTGGCTCAGCTAGACGGAAAACGTGCAGGGTTACTCCCAGACAAAGATTAATCTTTCTTTGATATATTCAATACTTCACATGCTCCACATTATCTGGTGAGTATATATGCCTTGCCTTCAAGAATGTGATGTACTACGCCATACATCATCGTCTAATTTATTGAGTGCACCTCTGCAGCGTGCACTGTACATCGCTGCCCAGGGTCAGGATCACATGCCAATCTTCAGTCTCGCTTTTCCCAGCCCTGGGACTCCTCCGAGTGCCATACTGCCGTGGGCTGTACAGCCAGCTCTGTTCGCACTGCTCACCCGCGGAGTCCAACACTGCTTTTTTCAGAGCAGGTGTACAATCAGCGTAAGGCTGAACCACAAACGATCCATGACACTCATTAGAAGTAGGATCCTGAGGAAAGCAGTAAATAGCAGGAAAATGGCACCCCAGCAGGAGCCACTGGAACAAGCAAAGCACCTGGATCTTCGCGCTCAGACACTGGCACCCAGACACAGACTCTCCTGGCTTTCTTCTACAGAATGCAAATCCAGCTGGGGCAGTTGAGTTTTCCATTTGCCACACTCACCTACTTGTACGACAGTTGTCTTTTAAGGATGAGGACACGAGGGGCAGAAAAATTACTCTGACTGACCCAAATTAGCTTCATCTTCAGAGATATTTCCATGGAAATGGAGCAGAACACACTTCTCATTCCTACTCCAGATCTTCTCAAGACAGCTGCTGTGCCCAGTACTCGTCCAGTGCCAGTCACAGGCCAAGGGCTGCTAACAGCTTCCGTGGTTCAAAATGGGAGGAGGGAAAAATGAACAGATCTAAATACACATTTCTTCTACGTGCAGTTCAGTTTGTTATATTGAAGACCTGGGGCTTCTGCAGAGAAGCAGCCTGGAGTTCTCTGCTGTAACCACAGAACAATTTGCCTTGTGTCATGTAATGGACACAACGCATAATGGTGTGATTGAAAAGACTAACCCCACGCACAGCTCTTTCTTCAGCGTACGTATGAGCATTGTCATCTACAGCTTCACTTAAATGGAAGTAGGCTGCGTAAATATTGATACTTGCTGTGATTAATATTGCTATTTATATTAGCAATGAATTGGGTTCACATAAAAATAATTAGCACAGCATGCCTGGATATTATTTGCTCCTAATTGTATCACAGTTCATTTCACCAACAGCAATGTGTCACCAAGTCAATAACAACCAATGATTAATACACAGAACATATTACCTTAAAATAATACCCTGCGTAACTCCCAGTGTTATGATGGAATACTATTAGGTAGTCCCTGGATAATTGCTTCAGGTGAGTTCCTGACTGGAGTTACTAATACTAACACAAATTGCACATGCAAGGACAAAGAAAGGTGTTGCTCAGTGGTTTTGTGGGTTCATTTTCTTGCTTTTATTCTTTTTTCCATGATTTCCCTTCACACACTCCTCTCAAGGGAGACTGGACACACCAAAGCACGAGCACTACCATTCTGCAACTTCTCACCCTGGGCAGTTACACCGCTCGCTCCGGGAGCACGCCAGGGTCAAACCCACCCCACTGGGAGCAATGAGAGCCCCTCGGCTTCACCCCCGAGAGCTCCAGATACGCTCTCAGAAAACACCTCGCAGAACAGACGGACTCAGGCAATTACGTCCCAACACACCACCCAGGCAGCAGCATCAATATAACAAACATGTAATAAACCCAGCCAACAAAATCATCCCCAGAGTCCGCCTCCCGCATCTGCCCGGCCTCACTCATCTCCCAGCTCCCCTGAGCCAGTCATTTAACCACCCTCTTTGCCATCTGGAAAGCTGGGGCATTGCCGCTGCCACAGTACTCACAGGCTATCAGGAGACTTTGCTTACTGAAGTTTGTGAAGAAAACCGAGATTTTGGGATGCAATGAGTTGTCATGGGCTCTATTCTGCAAGATGCTGGCTCTGGCCTGGATCCAGCAAAGCACTTCAGCACACGGTTATCCATTTAAAAAGTCAAGCAACTTTTCTACTAACTGTATCACAGAAAATATATTCAAAAGGAGCTTAAAAAATAGCTCAGACGAGATAGGGCAATTAAATACAAGCGCTGATTACAAGGCCCAAGAGGAATGGTTTTCTGTTGCTCTCAAGCCTTTTCCCTTTTGGCTTCTGATGGCACCTGCAACATCTAAATGGATGAAAGTGGCCACGTGTCATCAGAACCAGAAACTTTGAAGGATAAAGATTCACAGATCGTTTCAAGACAGCAGATACAAACTTCTCTTTGCTCATCGTTTATTACTTAAGACAAACTTGGATGTAAGTTAATACTTCTTGCCAATATCTGTCAAACATACAGCCAGCTAACGAATACTAAATATCCCACTGTATATTGCACACCCATAAATCAGCGCTGCCGGTGTTACCATAGTCCGCATCTTTACGGTGTGCTACTGCCCCCGCGTGTAATAAACATTCCTAACAGTAATCCTGCGACTGGAAAGCGCCGTCGTGGTGTTCATTACTGCAGAGCTAGTGGAGTGTCATAGATAGAACATCCTGGCTCTCTGCAGCTCAAAACCAAATGAAAAAAAATCAGGTGAATATTTTAGCGTGGGGTTATCTGACTTTCTCTTAACCTGTTAATGACAGGACAACACTGTCTCTTCTCATTTACTGCATAAAAACTTCATACATCTTGGACAGACGCTTGTGAAAATTTTGTTGCAGCATAGAAAACATCAGATCTTGAGACACTTGGGGTGACATTTCTCAGAACTCTTATTTAGGTATAAAAATAAGCAAAATTTGCAAGTTTTCAGTACATCAACTGAAGTGCTTTTGAGAAATTTATCGGAGAATGTCACTCTCAACACTTTATGAAGAACAGGTCTCAAAAAAATGAGCTTTTAAACATGATGCTGAGCACCATGCAGAGCCTGGGAGACTCTAGAAATATATGACAGATTGATACAAATACCCAACAGGAAAAGGAAAGAAAATTACTCACAACAGGTACGACAGAAACTCTCAGCTCTGCTCAGCCTCTGTCCAGCAAAGGTTTCTCTCCAAGAAGAAAACAAAACCAGTTTCCTGTCCTGTCAGACTTCTCAGCTGCTGCTCGCCCAGCGATCTCTATCTGCAGACACAGCTAAAAGTGAACATCCAAAGTTAAGGAATCAAAAAAACCTCAAACTAAAAAATGACCAGGTCAATAATTTTTTTTTTCCAACCAAAACCAATACTTCTAGTCTTAAATGTTGATAACAATGTCAAATAAAAACAAAAGCAGCCCACTGTCATTTTCAAAATGTTAAAATAGGGCATATTGAAATCAATCAAACACGGAAATTGCTGCAAAAAATCCACTACCTTCTCTTGCCTACGCATCCAGTTTTATAATCAGCATTTTTTGATTAACAACAACATAACAGCAAAAACAGCTGTACTTGGTACCTTGAGAAATGAGCTTCTCAGTAAGTACTTCATTTAATTTATGAAGTGGCTAAAATTTGCTTCTCTTACGTTCAGAACACCTATTTCTCCATCTAACGTAAGTGAAAGCAGAGCCCATGCTCCAGGCCTGCCCCAGCTCCCCTGCCAGTACCAGGCTCAGCCGGCTTGTCCCCAGCACTGGCCCCACAAACCACAGGGCAAAGGGGACAGGGACACTGCCCCTTATTTAGAGCATCACTTGGCTCCCACTCCCACGTGCTAAACCTGTGTCAGACATGGTTTGTGCCAATCTCCCAGGTGCAGTCCCATTTTCAACATATTTTTAATGAGTTGGGAAGCAGTTCAGCAGAGTGCAGCACCTGTCCTCTTCCTCCAGATTCCTGGGATTTAAGAGCATGAACTCCACGCCTGGAGCTGAAGCTTTGCTGTTGGAGTTACCGCTCCGGCTGTCTGCACGTTCTAGATTAGCCAAGGCACTGCCGGTGCGCAAGGGCAAGGGCTCGACAAGTCCCTGTGTGCCTTCTTTTTCTCAAGACACAGGATGACCCATGTCATCTTCCCAGCTCATAGGAAATTGTCTTTTTTCCAGCAGAAGATGGGGACTGAGGAATCCCCTGTTCATGTTCGTGATCCTTTCCAAACAGGAATCGCTCCACTTGCAGTATTTTTCAGTCGAGCCCACAGAGCCATGGGCATCTATGGGCTTGTTGTAAGGGAGCCACTAAAAACAATGAAAAGCATTGCTCTACTAAAAGTGGCTCATCTCCTCAGTTCAGGCCACGGGGGAAGGTCTTTGACAGTCACTCTAACTGAGTGCCTCAGGGTCAGTACTCCGAGAGCCGGCCGCCCAGGCTGGGCCTCTGGAAATACTGCCGTAACTATTACATCTGGAGTTAACGCTATACAAATTTATGTTGCAGCTATTTTGCAGAAGGCTACAGAGCACGAGTCACAGACAGGTTACACCAGAAATGGTTGTGCATCTCACCAGCTCCTTCCAGACTGATGTAACTCACAATAGACCAAAGGAAGAAAGGTTGGTCCCAGACTCAGATGTCCTATTGCTTAGGCCAGAGGCGTGCAAGGCATGGAAAACTGGTACACTTAAAAGCTCCAAAACAGAACCCCATCTTCTGGCCAGCTTTAACCTTAGCTGTGTAGTATCTCAGATGTCATCTCTGCACCCTTTCCAACTATCAGGAACATTCCTCTATATTCCCATTTCACTCATAGGCTCTATCTTTTAAGATGAATTAACTCTTCAAATGCAAGATTAATTTCCCAATGCAAAGCACACACCTAGAGAGAGTCAAAGTGATAATGAAGACCAACACATCTGCCAGACTGAGGTAGCTGCGTGACGAAGCCTGACGGATCGCTGCAGAACGTTTCAGGGCATTCGGTCCACTGCCTCCATCACTCAGACACACGTACAGCAGGCAAGACGGATGATATACGGATACCCACAGAACTCTATTAATACATTCAGGTTTATGAAAATATGCAGGCTAAGCTTTTTCAGGCTTGTGTTTTTTTTTTTTAAATAAGATGTTTTCCACTAACAAAAGTGATTTTTAAGTACGGAACAGTCATTTGCCAGGTTTTCAAAGCCATCTGTTTTCAAAGCCTACCTTCCTTGTTGTTTACCACAGGCTGTCTATCTGTTTTAACAACCTCCACTGGGATTTCACATACCTCATTATGCAAAATCACTACTTATGCATTCACTCCAGCACTTGTCTAACTAATCTGCACTCATAACACCTTCCGTAGAAGATGCAGCATCCCTCTTCAGAGGCTGCAGATCAAAAACTATAGTAGCTGGTGTCATAGCAAGACAAAACATAGCCTCCTGTGTATTACTGTTGTGATACAGGCCTAATCCAAGACTGCTTGGAGCTGCTAAAGTATAATAAAAAAATACCGTATCACAAGAGATTTTGTATCACACACAAGATAAAAAGCATCTATTTTTAATGTTGAGACTTATGGCTTTCTTTGTCAAGAGGATTCTAAGTATTTCAGTCTCAGTCCTCATCCCTTGAAATCCAATGAGCACCCTCAACCTGCTCGGAAGTTCCTCACGACCTACGGTTCGGTTCACCCCCGGCACCATGTGCTTTTGCTTATCTTGCCAGCTTTCCGTTTGTAGCAGGCAGCCCTAACATCT
>Ga0181612_138218_pt1 | contig 11415 bp, 6 predicted proteins | sample HoacroProtozoa21_FD_119630 | JGI IMG/M metagenome (GOLD analysis project Ga0181612, IMG submission 119630) | Hoatzin crop microbial communities from Cojedes, Venezuel. Combined Assembly of Gp0051906, Gp0051904, Gp0051908
CACAGAACATGTCTGGAAAGTTCACATATTTTACTCCCTACACCTTACTTACCTTTATATAGCACACTCTCTAAGCTCTCCCTCACCATTCATTAGCAATAACACAAGCACCAAAGGACCATGGGTTGGAAACACGGGGTTTGTCACCCCCTACTCCAAGCTGGAATCAGGCAAATCCAGACATTTCCTGGCAGATGTTACCTTGAATCACTCTCCATTCTTGCCGACTCAGACATGAGAGGCTTAAGGGAGTAAGAGCTCCTAGAAAGAGTTAATAAAAAACATCAAAATTGCCCTTCATTACAGCCAAGTCCCAGTGTGGAGAGTCATTCAAGGCTGGCACCCAAGCACCCATACCAGCTATAAACTGCAAGCAAAAAGAACATCTACTATTTTTAGTCCTGTCAGCGCTAAGTATCAGTTTCAGTTTGGTTTGGTTTGTTTTGCTCTACTTTACTGTGTTGTTTTTCTCTTGTTACTCTTGAAAGTCATTCCCAGTCCTTACTCTCACGACCCACATTAAACTGACCACAGGCTTTCTTTTAGGACTACAAACATGAGTGAGGTAAGCCCAGTGACATGCATGTGGTTAATACTTCACTCATCCCCATCAGAAGGTACAGGTACAATCCATGTTTTCTGGACAGTCCCTTCCAGAAATGGATATAAAAAAGTGAACAAGTTGCATTACATTTCATATGAAAAGTTTTATGAAGCATTAAAAGATCCCCTAAAGCTTATTGCACATGTATTACACACAAGAAAACCCGACAATATAAAATTTATTTCCATGGTAGTCAGACTTCCAGCAACACAGCAACAAAACTAGTAAAAACATGTTTTTATTTTTAAGTCTCATAAAACTCAAATGCATTGCACAGACATGACTGAACAAAGCATGCAATACTCAATTTAGCATCTTGTATCCACAAGTTAGGTCTGTTAGTTCACCAGAAGTATTTCCCAGCAAGATTACAGTTACATTTTACTGCACTTTTTTCCACCCCTCTCCTGCAGCTTGCACAGACCACTGCCAGCATTTTGAAGGAATCCATGAACAGCTGTACTGCGTGAAACCAAACAAACTTGTACCTAAGTAGCAAGGTTGTAACAGCTGAAGCAAGCAAATCAGATGCAACACTGCTGTCCATCAACAGCACCGAGACAGTTCATGGATCACAGAGTACTTCCAAACAGCAGTGACATTAAAATTAAATTCAAATTTCAGGTAAAATTCCAGCAGTAATTAATCTCCAGGTGAAGAACCACACTCCACATCAGACGCCAGCTGCCAAAAAACAGCCACCAAAAGCACAGCCTTCAAAAGCAGTGACAAATAATGGGTGAACTTCAGAGATGTACAGGCAATCGAAGGAGGTGAGTGCTATTCAGTGAAAAGCTAACATGGAAAGCCATAAAAAAAAAAGCTGTAACACTTCACTCCAGCAGTCATCTGCTCAAGGTAATGGAGTTAAAAGAACTGCTAGCAATTTGCAGAATAAGGCCTTTGGGCCCATTCTCTTCCATCGCTTTCAGTGGGAGCCAAATTATGGGCTTCTCTAATAATTCATATAAATCATTCACAAAAACACCAAATAACTTCCTGAATATGCACACAATTATCACTTAGGGCAAAAGGAGCAAGCACACATCCTACTATAGGAGGCATTTCTACTCCCCCCACATGCATCATAAACATCACACTGATAGATTGATTTTCCATAAAACAATTCACAAGGAATTCCTGTTCCTTGCTTAAAACCTAAAACTGCTGAAGTGCTTGGACTAGACAGTAAAACAATAATTTAATTTTGGTTTTGCTGTTATTTAATCACTCATGACACACTCCTATGGTTTACTTACTCAGCAGAAGTCTGGTCCAGAGTTTCAGATCTGATACTCTAATCAAGGCCTTGCAGCACATTTATTTTTCTCAGCACACCTATTTAGCTGTATTCTACTCACATAAACATACAGCTCTTCCCGTACAGTCGCATTTTACTGCTTGTCTGTAAAAAGTTAATGCCTTCCAGAGGTCTTCCCATTTCTCACATTTTAAAGAGTTTTGAAGAAATCTGCCTGAGCAACACCCTTCCAAATATCTGTAAGTTTTTCTGAGCACATATTTTAGTATGATATGCTGCTATATACTGGAACAAAAATTGCCTTGTTTCACATGTTAGAACTTGTTAGCCACTTGGCTAATATAAAGCTTTCAAGATCTGCTCGTTTTGATTGGCTTGTTTAATAAAGTGAAATACAGATACAAGATATTTGCAGAATGATACCACAGCTCTATTGACTTGGTTTGTGTCCTTGGACTTGGGTAGCATGAAATTCCTCTGAGCAAGCTTCTCCCAAACTCTCCTCTGTTTTCTGTTTAATCAGTTGTTATGGATTATTGGCAGCAGTTAACAGAAATACAAGACAATCAGTCATGAAGTTAAAAGGACATTTCCTTTCAAATAAACCAGAAAGGGTAACAATTAGTTCTCTGGGCTAAATGCAAACAATCCAAATCTCTACTAAACACACATACATTACAGCTATGGCGAGTTATTTTTCTATTGCTATCAGAAAAGCCATTGATCCGCCATGACTTTCAGCACAGTTCAGTCACAGACGTTCATTATTGTCATCGCTACAGATAAACATACTGCATACTATGTATGTAAAGAGACTGACAGCCCTTACGGTCAGAGGAGATCTTTAGGCCACCAAGGTTGGCCTCCTGTACATCACAGGCCACGATACTTCAGAAAGCTGCTCTTGTGTTGAGCTCAACAACTTGACAAAAACAACTGTCCAAAAAGACATCTCAATGTGAAGACATGACGAGATGGAAAGGATTCTCCATCTTCGCTCCTTCCCTTTGTAGTCTGTTCCAGGCGTTACTCATCCTCACTCCTTATAATTTGTGCTTTATTTCCCATTCTAATTTGTCTGGCTTCAGATTGCAACCATTAGCTCTTGGTAAAACTTTTTGCACTAGATTAAACACGGCCAGCATTTTCTCCATATGAAAATGTAATTTTTGTAAACAAGCTCTTATCTTATTTTTTAATTCTCTAGGGTTTTTGACAGACAAGTTCTGGCAAAACTTGCTAGACTTCTCCAAGGTATCACCACTTGCCTCTCTGCTGCCTCCCCAGAAAACTTCAAAAAAAAGGTGCCCACACCAAGCTGCTCCCAGCTATAACCTATCTTGTTAGTTAAAGCTACAAATGATGACCAGTCTGAAGGAAAATAAACAGTTTTGTGCTGGAAGGCACTTGCTCCCCTTCTGTCAACTCATCCTGATGGATGATGTCCATCACTCCCTTCCAACGCACACCCCCCCACAGCCCCCCTATTTTGCACTCCTTGAGTGTTTTGCAGTCCCCCTTAGGCTGCCCCTCCAGTCGTTTACATTCTTTCAAACACAACAGAACCAGGCCTGCACCTACTGCCTAACACCAATTTCCCCAGTATCAAGTATCAAGACAAAGGATGCCTCTTTCTTACAAATGACTTGATTCTCATTTGAATATGCAGGGCATTAACCTAATTTACCTAACAGCACCACGATATAAACGCTTAACGAGTTGCAAGTCTTCATTAATTTCTAAATAAATCCTTAAATTATACTAAATTCTTTCCATCATATGGTTTCCTTTTCCTAGCGTGCAACCTGTGTTCCTCATTACAAGCTGAATACTGTATTTGGCTGTTTTAAAAAAAAATATTTTTGTTGAATGGTCCAACTCTGTCAAGCAATATATATGACTGTCCTCTGTTTTCCATTATTTCCCATTCCACTAAGGTTTATCCCATGACAAGACATAGTAATATAATTTCTAAATTTTCTTTCAAAAATGCTTGAAGTACCTAGCAACAGGTCTAGCACAGACTCCTGTGTAATCCCACCAGAAACACACCTATTCAACAAAGATACTTCACTGACTACTACTGAGATCTGCCAGCCAGCTGATTTTTAAGGAGCACATTACTGATACTGCATAGCACCGATTTTACTTGTCTTTGTATATCTTCTGAGATTAGCAAATAGAAGAAATAAAAAGAACAGTACAAACTGACAGTGGACAGAAGGTGTACATCTCCTACCATCCTGAAAAATCATGAGATCCTTCCACATTATTTTAGACAGCAACTTGCTTCATCATGATCAAACATGCTTATCACACCACTAAGCATGACATAATCACGCTAACTTGGCTGCTGCAACAGTGGATGAACCCTGGTGTCTGACTACTAAGCATATTATCCCTAGCACTGCTCTGCTGTCCTCCAGTTTACAACTGTCTCCCTAAAATACTTTGACAATATTGTACACAAGTTAGATATAGTCATGCTGGAGCAGAGGTCCAGTAACTGTGCTGTCCATCACTACACCGACGTGTCCTCCCTGCTGCATCAGCGGTGGTGACCAGCAGGCAGACTGGAGTGCTGCAATGACCACATACACTGTGTCTCTGCTGGGACTGTACAAAGCTTAGGTAAACCTAAAAATCTCTTTTAAGCAAAAACTGAAACCAGCTGTAGTCAGTAAAGGTGCAGTAAGTTAATTCTGCTTTTTGATTGCCAAGGACCTGTCCGCCTTTCCAAGTGCACAGGACGCCACGAGGGAAGGTGACTGGTAGAACGGTTAGGCTTAAACCTCGCTGCAAGATGAGACCAAGCTGAAGTGCAGCTATGGCTAACTCTGAGCTAGTGGAGCTCAGGATCAAAACCTCCAGCAGGCAGCGAAGAGACAACGCCGAGCAACACACACTAAGCCTATTGAGAACATACAGACGCAAACCACAGCACTTAAGAGACCAGATGTACAGAGAAGAAAACAGAAGCAGGCAAAGAGTGAACACTACCTCTTCCTATCTAGCAACATGCCCAGTGGTATCAAAGCGAAATTACTAGCTCCACTGGTGCAGCCAGCTTACCTCCTCCTCAGGGTCAGGGCAGAGAGGAGTTGGTAAACAAGAAAAGTAGGGGAGGACAGTAAAGAAACAGTAAAATAATAATGCTTTAAATCAGAGACACCCTTGGCTGGGGCCCCCTCAGTACGTCTGTATTATAACATCATCCAGCTATGGCCTTTTGTAATTAAACAAACAAGAAGCCCAAGGTAGTTTACCTCTATTACCTAGACGATGGAAGACACTAGAAAAGAATTTCTGTCCTCGTTTCCACAGCAAAGTGAATTAAAAGTAGACTCTTACCTCTTTTTCTATTTTGAGCAGCTTCTTTACAGCCACCTCCTTGTCCTGAGAAATCCATCGGGCTCGGTAGACACTCCCGAAACTTCCTCCACCGCAGTTCTCGAAAAACTGCAAGTCATCAAATCTAATTTGCACAAATGAAGCACTGGTAGACGACATCTCATAATGACAAAATATACCACAGCAAAACCTGCGAAGAGAAAAGCTTTCATTAACATATACGCTCTGTGGATTTACAGACTTCCTTACGCACGTTTAGACACCCCAAAACCAGTCGCCATAAACACGCTACAGTAAAATCCACGGGGCACAGGAGGAAAAGAGCCTGGGAACCTGCACTTCAACAGGCTGTGCAAATGTTTGCATAACTTGCACCAGCTATTAGAAGAAGGTGGGAGACAGAAATGACTAAAAATATTCCTCAGAGCGATACTGACGTTTCCTGGACACCTTGGAGTGGGCTCTGCGAGAGGCAGGCGCGTCGCTGCCTTCCCGGACGCAAGCGAAGCGTGCCGGCGGAGGGGACGCGCGCTCTCCGTGCCGAGCTTGCCTAGGCGCTCAGGCATGCCCAGCACGCCGGCCCTCCCTCTGCCCAGCCGCGCAGGCGGCCTCCCGGCAGGCGGGTACCGCGCCTCGGCACGCACCACGCGCGTTGCCGGCGCTCGCGGCGAGGCAGGGGTGCTCCGCGCAAGGATGTGGAAAAAACCTGGCCGCGGCAAACGTCTCTTCCTGAGTGACTCAGTTCTGTTCGCATGTTGTAACAAAGCGCAAGTACAGGGTAATTCATCTGGGTTACAATATCTGAAATTCTGCGGCCTGTGCCAAGACCGGTGTCGGCAGTTTCAAGAGATGATCCCACGTCTGCTGCCAGGGGAACAGAACGTCCTTCTTGGAGATTTCACAGTGATAAAGCTTGTGCCCGTAGCGAATTTCAAGAAACATTATCACCTAAATGCATGAACAATGACGAATTTTAGGCGTATTTTTTTGATGGTGTAAGATCAGGAAGCCTCGGGTCCTTAGTGGGACTGCAGGACACGGCATCCTCCAGAACCACCAGCAAGCCTGCTGCGGGATCGTTTCAGACGCAGTAGTTTAGGCAAAGTAGTTTTCATTGCCAGCAAAAGTTACTATACTTGCAATTAATGAAAGTAAACTTCTTAGCATAAAACAAAAGAAACGGGTTTGAATAAAACAAGCCAAAAAAAGATACAGAGGTTTTGGGTTGCTGGTGGAAATTACACCTCCTATTATATTGGTCTAACTACAGTACCAAAACACACTGTGTCTTCTGGGAGCCTCCAATCCACAGGGCTTTTTGAGATGGAATCCACACATTATGTGTTGTCCAGGGCTGGGAAATGCACCTGTAATACACCTAGCTGTGCCGACTGCCAAAATCCCTTCAGCCCAGTCCCTCCTGTAACAAACACAGAGACATACTTTCCCCTCTGGATCTCCTGATTGTGCAACTACTCTGATTAAAATTTTGAGATATCATTTGACCATAAATTTCTGGCACTATTTGGTTGCAGCTATTCTCTAAATGAGAGATGAAGACACCAGCATTTTCTACATATTGTGTGAGATAACACACAGCCTTTTCTGAAACTGCCTGCTTCAGTTTATGTCTCTTCACCACCCATAAGGGTAAAGGCAAGCGCTGACCAGACCATGACAACTTTCCTGCTGAAAGAAGGCACCACGATTAGGAGGGAGCAGGCTTCAAGCACACCTTTCGCTGACAGCCAGCCTGCAAAGCTCCCGGTGACAGAACACGAACGCTCTTTCACCACCTCTGCAAGTCGGAGCAGGGGCTACCCATGGGACATGAAATAAAGCCCATCCATCCAGTACGCTGCCGGCTCCTTCCCCAAAGCAAGTGCCTGAGCTCTTCTGCTGACCTTCTGTTCTTGTTTTAACCTTGTTGTTGTTGTCGTTAGATTTCCTGCCATCCCCGAGTCATCTTTTGCGCTGCCCTGCACACGTTTTCTTTAGAGAAAGCTCAAGGGAGAGGAAATTGGTTACTCCTGCAAACTAGGAGTGTAGCGAAGCCAGTTTTCACTTTTTGCTTCTTTGCCAGTACTGCTTAATTAGCAGCTCTTCAGCAACAAAAGCTCATTTGCCTCCTTTGCTCTAGCAGTTGCTCCAAGTTAACGCTGTACACAGTGTCTCAAGCATACGTGACACTTTGTAGGCAAAAAAAACAGGTCAGTTTCCCAACCCAGAGACCTCACAATTTAAGGTCACAGCCCTGCACACGTTTATGCACGGGGATAATTATGCTCCAGTGAATAATCTCCTTACTGACAACACAATTATTTAGATGAGTAATGTTACTCATCGGCAAAAACAAATGCACTGACTGGACCATAAATTTAACAGGAAAGTGTGAACAGCTGATATTAGATAGTTGTGTTTGGGATGGCAGAAGGAACAGAAAACCAAACAAAAAGAAAAATACATCACAGGAAACAAGTATTTCCGGACTTCACTATCTGAATTCAATAGTTCTGAAGAGATGTCAAATTATTTTAAATTATTGCTCACCCAGAAGAACCAAATCATCCGTACAAAGAAATAAATGATTTGACTTCTGAAAGTTATGCTAACATACAACAAGATAGTATTCGAAGAGTTCACAAAGACAGACCTCAAGACGGTACAACACGCACACCAGACACTTGATAAATACAAGTGAGTACTTCTCTGATGTGTTCTCCTTGCTGCTTAAAACTTCACCTAAACATTTATGCGACAGCAATGCAGTGCCCAGCACACAAGCATTTGCAGAAGCTACTGTTCATTCTTTTAACAGTTTTCCAATTTCAAACTTATCTACAACAGTCAATCGGCCACAGATGCTATAGGCACTAGCATACAATAAAGTAATATGATTTAAAGAATGACTCATTGGTCTGTATCAGCTTCTTCCAGATGCTTTTTTCCAGGGAAAGTAGAGGAGATTCACATGGGACACTCCTCATTTAGAGAGCTGTAATTAATGACAGCCTAAGTTAGGTATACAGTTTTCTCCTTCTAAATGAAAGAACAGACGACTTTAAACATTACTCTGTGTTTTCGGATGCAAGGTAGTTAATCCTCAATTAGACAGATCAATCCCTTTGTTATGTTTGAGAAAACAACTGTTTAGAGTAACAACTGCATGTGACAAATCCACACACAGTTATTAACTTGTCATGCTGTTTTAAAAGATACTTAACAATCTGAGTTTACACCATTGGTTAAGAAAAAAAAAAAAGCAGGTACTTCATTAAACTCCATAGTCTTACACATGCATCCGAAACAAGCACATCATTTCAACAACACGTGGCACTTCTTCGCATCTTACACTTCTGCAGCCAAGAGAGCAGTCTGCAGAGACCCTCTGCAGCAGGGTCTCCAGGCTTGGGGCTGGGGTCATTACGGCAACTGCCCCGTGCGCAGGCATGCAGCGTAACGAAGGTTTGGTGTCAGCATCGTCCTTCCCCACCAACACAGCTCTGAGTGTTTAACCACAGTCCTCATGTAGGAGTGGGGAACACTCCTACATGAGTGTTTTGACTAACTTTGTTGCTTGTTGTCGATGAAATTGTGACAGTTCAGAAATGGTGAATGATAGGTATTTGAAGAAATAATTCAATTGCTGGTTATTTTAATTATTCCTATGCAATTGGAGGGGGGGGAGAAGGAACTTTCTCCTTCTGTTTTATTTCTGATGGTTAACATGAGCTTGTGATCATGCAAGAACATCTCCATCTTCTTCTGTGTGGTGGTGTTCTCACAATAACATATTTGAGCATGCTATAAGAAGCTGTTCATTTCACACCAGAATAAAACAGATCTGAGCCACATTTGGCGGTATTTAACATGTCAGGTTACTATTTAACATTATTTAACATCGGTATTTAACATGTCAGGACTCTATTATGCAGAGTCACTTTGCAGCGAGCTATTAAGCCACAACAAGCTCAGTTCAGTACAGAAACAAGGGCTCAGTGTAGGAAACCATCTGCCATCACTGGCCTGCTGTGATTACAGCATTTTGGGGGAGTAGCTGGCACGGGGGTCCTTCCCCAGGCCCCTGCTGGGGTCCCACACCTGCTGCTCTGCCCAGGCCCCCCCAGCTGAGGGAATCCCCAAGCCCCCAGGCAGACGGGTTGCAAACCGACCCCGCTGCAGGCTGCCCTGCCTTGCGTCCTAGCACAGCGACACTGGAAGAACCTGACACGTTCACTCCTACCTCCCAGCTCCCCAAAACCAGCCCGCACCATCAGGGAAGTGCTGCCAAGCCCAGCTTGCTGCTTTATTCCATGTACAAGCCAGAACACCCCACCATTTGTCATTCAGCTACTGCTCCCAGAGCACAGAGAGCTTCCATTGAGGTACTTGCAAGCTAGAGACAGGAGGCAGGAAAGAATTTAGCACAAATTGCACAGTAACTGCAACTCATATTTTGCCTAGTACGTGGCTGCAGAACTGAAAATTGCATCCCTCGTCTTGCACGTGCATCTGACGCTGCTTAAACATTTGATTACTTCAGGAAAACCTTTTGTAATTTACTAAAGAGAACAGCCACACAACTCGCTGCCCTCACTTCACTGTGTGGTTCCACACAGCAGGATTCAGTGCTTCTTTCAGGAAGGCACGCTGCCAACATATTGCCAATAAAGTAGTAGCACACTACACTTGTGCTATCTTAAAATACACAGCAGAATGTGCCAAGTTTCCTTATTTGGCAAAACAGCCCATCTGCTTTCAGGATCTTTGACCATCCATTTTTAGACCCAAATTGTCCTTTGTATCCAACATGGGCTACAGTCCTTGAGCATATCAACCTGGATTTTTGCAGCAGCATATTTATTAAGCCTTTTATTAAAAAAAAAAAAAGCCCAACAAAAACAAACCCTCAAACGCCAAAACAGGGTTAACCACTGTCTTGTCTAAACAGAAAACAGAAAAGGAGTTACAGTGATATCGAGCTATAAGAGACACTGCAGAAAGAAGTTTTTTACAAATAAAAGATCCTTTAATCATATCATGAACTGCTGATGGATAAGATGCAAACTCCAAGCACAACTCCAACTTAAATATATCCTAATCTTCTAATTTCCAAAAAAGTTAAAATAAAGTCAACAACCCCTACAATTCCTAAACTTTCTTAACCAGACTGAGCAGCAGCCCTGCAGAGGGTGAGACTGGAGGCACGGCTCTGCCTACCTTAGTTACAGAAGCAACAACATTTGAGCCTGTCCTTTGTCAGGACCTAAGAATTCTGCATAACTTCCATTAATAACATTTCTAATTTTATTTGAATTTATACAACCCTCGGTGCTACGGAAAAAGAGCTCAACTCAGCCTAAACAGTTTGAGTACCTCAGGAAAAGAACTATTTTCGACCCAAGCTGTGTCAATGGCAGAGACTGAAGGGTTTAAAGGCTTCACTTTAAATAGAAAGCATTTTACCTCGGAGAAACCCTAAACTGCTCATTTTGCTTACACTGCACCTTGTCAGGAGTACGCACACACCACCACGCCAGAAAGACAGGGCAGCTAAACCTGCACCCTGGCCCGTAGAGCCCCTCGGCCCTGGCACGGGCATGACCGCGGGACCCCGGCCTTGGTTTTGCCAGCGTTTCTGCCTTCTCCCGCGCCGGCCAGCCGGGCTCTCCAGGGTTACCACTACCCACACAACGCCACCGGTATGCAAAGCACATTACTGACAGATCAAACAAGGAGGCTTCTGAGGACTTACAATTCCAGGGCAAAGTCCTGAAAACATCTGATCGCATGCCTCCAGCGGACAGCTACGATGTTTTCAGGCAGCCACCCAGTTAATCCAGTGCTTTCAAATTATTTCTGCTTCTGGAGTTGAGAAAAAGTAATGATCCACGGCTTTGCCGACGGGTCTGCCGCTAAAACTCACAGCAAAGCACAGCAGGCGGAGCGGCAACGGGCGGCTCACACGGGCTGAAAAAAAGGCACGCTGCGGGAAAGGAACTAACTCGAGCGAACACAGCAAAAAAAGAAGAACGCCGGTTCACTTACAAGTTGAGGGGGAAAAGGAAAAAACGGAGGGGAAAGAAAGTCGCACCCCAAAGCCCAACCCGGGGGATTTTACGCCCAAAGCCGCAGGAGAACGCAGCAGGTGCAGGTGAAGCGAAGGCGCTGCGAAGGGCGCCCGAGGAGCCGAGGGGTG
>Ga0181612_121722_pt1 | contig 11414 bp, 4 predicted proteins | sample HoacroProtozoa21_FD_119630 | JGI IMG/M metagenome (GOLD analysis project Ga0181612, IMG submission 119630) | Hoatzin crop microbial communities from Cojedes, Venezuel. Combined Assembly of Gp0051906, Gp0051904, Gp0051908
AAAATATCTTCCTTATATTCAGTCTAAATCTACTCTCTTTTTGTTTCAAACCTTTACCCCTTCTCCTGTCTCAACAGGCCCTGTTAAAAAGTTTGTCCCCATCGTTCTTCCAGGCCCCCTTTAAGAACTTAAAAACTGCAATAAGGTCTCCCTGCAGCCTTCTCTTCTGCAGGCTGAACAACCTCAACTCTCTCAACCTGTCCTCGTAGGAGTGATGTTCCACCCCTTGGACTGTTTTTGTGGCCCTCCTCTGGACCTGCTCCAACAAGTCCATGTCCTTCTTGTGCTGAAGTCTTAGCATTCTGTATTCCCTGAATGCCAGGTTAGTATCCAGACTCCTCACCTCTCTGTGTCTGAAGCCATGAATTAGTGAAGACTTCCCTGTGGCCAACTGAGAAGAGCTCACAACATGTAAACGATATGTGAGAAACAATTATCCGCTCTTTTTTTTTCCCAGGGTGTTCTGAGCCTTCGCACTTAAACGTATGAACTGTCTTACTGAACTCAGTGAAACTACAAGCAAAAGCTTTCGGATTGATCCATAAATTTGGTCTTCAGGGCTTTCTCACTGATTTGTTTCCGTTTATAACATACTGCAAGTTGGGCGGTATATAAAATACTTCTGATGTAATATTAGACGATGGAATTGTGGTTTTGGACTCTTACCGGTTAGAAATTTTCATATTCAGAAATAAACATGCTGAAGTCAGGGTCAATCCAAAAAGCAATCCTATAGGCCTGTTTGTTTTCTGGCCAAGCATTGTAGTCTTTCTATACTAATGCTTTGTATTCAGGTTTAGAGTTTCCCCAAAGGGCAATAACTTCTAACAAGATGGATTTTTATTTCTATCTTTTATGGACTCTCTAGCTCTCTCAGAAATGCTGTGAAGATGTTTTGCTGGATAAAAGGTTAAGTCCTGAACCAGCATTGACTTCTTCAAATGGTTTTGCCTGTAGGGGTCTGCCATAGATACTGTACAATGCACAAAGTGTTCATATGATTTCATATCATGTGTGTTGACTAGAAGGAATCAGTGTTGACATTCATGCATGCTTATTTCTGTAAGGAAGTACTTCAGTTATTGCCTTTGTCTTCTATTAGTTTCCTTTCCTTTTTGCCAATAATCATGTTTTTTTCAAATGAATCACTAATTTTTTTTCCAACACTATTATTTTGTTTAGCTAAATTTTGAGGCCCTCTTAATAATCTGGAGGGAAATCTTGGCAGGAAACAAAACAGATCTTGAATTAGTTGTCTGAGTCCATTTTTACACTCCTTTAAAAAGACCAAGGAAACATTTCAAAGGAGTTCAAAGAGAGGGAGTAGAACATTTGGTGCAGATGTGACTTTATGGCAAGAGACTGGAAATGAATGGTAATGCAAAATGTACATTTTGACTATCAAATGCAAACAACTTTTTTTCTTACTGTTTTTAAGGGTGGTTTTTCTCCTTGCTTTATTTTGTGGCAAGTATTGATTGCATTTCAGTAGCTGGCTTGACTCTGGGTTTTGGATTGTTTAGGTTTTTTTATGTGACCTTAAATCTGTGTTGAGTGTGAAGTATTCATTATATGCTTCACTACAGCTTTCATTCAGCTGCAGTTATTTTAATAGGTTATGCAATATTTATATTATGTTATTTTATGTTTCAGTGCAGTTGGATCTCCTACATATTTGTGTCTTGCGTAGATGCTTAATAAAAGCTGAGCTGATGCTGCAGCTTTGGGGCATTAAAAAATCTGTTTTCTCTTGATCTGCCTATTTCCACCAACTTCCTGAGCTCTTTGCCAAAACTGATTAAATTTTGGTTACCTTGAGATCAAGAGGATTTGGGTGGGATTGACAGTACACCATATAAGACTGGGGTTTTTTTCAGAAGTATCCAGACACAAGAATAACATGCCAGTACTGAGCCTTATCTTGCTGTTATATGTCCCATCGTCTCTCCTCAGCTTTTGGCAATATCAATGGCTTAGGGATTTCCTGAGCTAGAGGCAACATCTGGACTGTCATATTTTAATAGCCACTAGTGGACCCTTTCTCCGTGAATTTCTCTAGTCTCTTCTTTAATTCAGTTCATGCTTTTGGCCTTAACAACATCCTGTGTCAATGAGTTCCAAAATGTAATTATGTGTTGTGTGAAAAAATACTTCCTTTTGTTGGTTCTTAAATACTTGTTATGGGCAAAGTGTGTTCTCTGCTGAGTGATAACACTGATTTCTGTACTGCAATGGGAAGCAATCACACCCTGGACAATAGGTGTTTCCAGCAGTAGGCCAAAGTAGTTATATGTGGACATCAGTGAGAAGGGTGATAGGAGACAAGAGAAGTGTGTGGTGGCCCCAAGTTCTGTCATTAGACTATATATAAGAACATTATACCCTTAAATAGGAACTGCATTGCTGGGTCATTTATTGATGATGTTTAACAAAGTGGACAAGTGTTTATTGTAGGATCTTCCTCTTCCTTTACTTTGCAAATGAACTGAAATACAAACTCTAGTTTACCATATATGGTTAGACGCAAGTTTCTATTGCTCCCTGTTTAACAATGTACGGTTAATATATTATGCACTAAACACTTGTGCTTGCAACATAGAAACATTGTTGTCTGACCCACATGATGTACTTAATGTGTCACAGACTTCGGGGTCATTTTTTTCTGGCCAAGAGCTCAAAACTAGCAGCTGCTTTGCCTGATGTCATTATCAAACTATGCCCCTGAACATTGGGATCAATACATTTGGTACTAAAGATGTTTTATTGGGTAATAAAATCTTTACCAGATATACTGATTGAGTTGGAATTGCTAATTGATTAGAACTTAGGCTTTTTACTTATGCAGCAAAATAACGATACAGGGAACTGTAACCCAACATCAGTAGAGAAATCAGTGCCTGAAAGGTAGGAAAAATTTTGACCAGCTGGATCCCCTTACTCATGGCAGCAATGTCCCAGAAGAAGATTAGAACAAATAGAGGAATTTGGGTTTTTATTTTCTGTACCATACTGAGTTAGTTTTGAATTATATCAAATTGTTTATTGTTTGATCTTACATTTGGAGAAAAATTCTACACATTTTTAAGAGGAAGATTCAAGAACTAATGTTATTGTAGAAATAGACAAAGGTCAGTCTTTTCAACCTGGGTTTTGAAGGCTAGAATTAAATTGTGATAGGGACATACCTGACTGCAGTATAATGTGATCTCCTCCTTCATTTATCATTAAACTGAACATTTATTTAGCAATTAATAAAGACAAAAGGTGATCAAAGGAACACCTTATTTTTCTTGTAAAGAAAAATGAGATATTGCTTTACATGGTGGTGACAAAGAATGTCATAATAGCACTAACCAGTGAAAGCGTCTTGAGATGGAGCCATGAAAATGCAATAGATAGTTTGCGTTACTAGAATATCTGTTGGGGAGGGTCATATGGCTTGTTGTGTATTGTCAAATTGTAGGAATCTGACTCAAATACCTAAGTTAGAGGACAGTCTCTCTGTCTTCCCATGCATGAGAAGCCATAAGAGAAAGGAAGGCATTCAAAGAGAGAAGTTTAAATTAAATTTAACTCCTATGCCAAAGAGAGACACTACTGTAGGAGGTAATCCATTGCCCCTGTTCAGCATTACCTTTTAGAGGAACGTGTTTCTCTCTATTATCTGTATATAGATGTTAGCAAAACAAAGCTATTTGCTTGAAGTTTGGTGATGTGAGCTACCTCCCTGCAGGTCTCACTTCAGGGAAGCGTTATGAACTCTTTTACAGGTGCTAAGGGGATTCAGAATAGCCTAGAAACGAAATGGAGGGAAAGTACAACATTTGTATGGACTGTGGGATTCAGTTAATGAGGAATTTCACTTCAATTGTAAATGTTTTTCAAACACTTGAACCTACTGCCACGATTTATGCAAACTTAGGAGGTCAGAGTGCAATAACTTCAGTCAGTACCATTTAACTTGAATTTCACATTCAAAATAATTTCCAGTGAAATGTTTTCTTCTTTTGCTTCAAGGAGACTAGCAGTTTTCTTGTTGGTAAAACATTCAGCAGCAAAGTCAGTTGTTTACAGCCTGGCTTGCACCAGGGACTCTAGAATTGTGCTTACAAATCTTCCTTAAAATTCTTTGGTCAGGGGAATCAGGACAGGTGAACGACAGCTCACGGTGTGGTACAATACAGTTCTCAAATCATTTCCTAAGATTTACTGGGAAAGTAACAGGCTTTTTTAGTGTTAAATATATCACATTGTCTTTCTAGCATATCTGATTTCTGAAACAAATAAAACCTTGTTAGTTAGGAAATGTTACATTTTTTGATCTAAATTACTGAGTACCGTTTTCCAGAATTGGCACTGCACACATACCTCATGGTAAACAATTTCACTCTAGGATTAAAATAATGTATTTTAACAATACAATGTTTTCTCTTTTTGCAGGCTGTATCTGATCACCATAAGCTGAAGTAAACTACAGATGATGGCAATTTCTTTGGTACAAACCAACTACCTAATTACCATCTACTATAAAACGAAGATATGGGCAGGTTCTGAAGGGGCAGGTTCTACCTCTTCTACAGAGTCCCCATTTGGGAAGACGTGGTACAAAAGGCTCATACTCTCAAGAGGGACTAATAAACTTTCATAACCAATTTCAGATCCTTAAAAAGATTGACTCGCAGTGGGAGGAGTCAGTAACTGCACAAAATTTCTGAAAATCAGGTCACTTTATGATACTTTACATTGGTTATTTACAAATGGAGGTTACCTGTGATGTGACCGATTGTAATAATAGCAGCCCAAAAGTTTATCTCCTAGAGTGTTTTGCTATTTTTGGCCAAGCCTACTCACTGAGAAGTGCTAAATGGAGGAGGCCTGAGAATAAAGAGTGAAATTCAAAAAGGAGAAACACTATAGCAAGTCGAAATCTGTCAGCCTTTGCTTTCTGAATTTCATTCGGCAATTTCTTCATTTATTCCCTAGTACTTTTAAAGTAGACGGTCAAACTATTAAAAAGACAATATTTTCATCTCAGTATACCTGTAGCATTGACTATGCTTGTAAGGGCTAGATGAAAAAAATTATCAGGTCAGAAATGTTGCAAAATGGGAGGAAAATAGTGTTAGTTTGGACTCTGGTCCTTTTATGTAAGTGGTCAAATTTTATTTTGAACTACTACAAGTATATGAGGACAAAGGAGTTCGAGCTGTGTTAGAAGTAGTCACAGCTTTTGTTTCTTTGACCTAGACTCTTTGTATGTCCTTCACAATCAGTGGAATTGCATTGAATTTGAGCACAATGTTCACTGCATGTACCTTATTTTTTCAGTTTCTGTTAATAGATGTTTATTTTCCTGTTTGGAAAATAATCTAGATAATAAATAAATAGTACAATGCATATTGTCCCATTAAAATCGAATCTATGAACAACTGAACTTGTTGCTCTGTGAAAACAGAACCTGGACTTCCCTTGAGGCTTGGAAGAGTTCTGATTGCACATCTAAAGACAAAAATGTATCCGAAATCCCTTAAAAATATTACAGCATAGAGGTAATGGTATGTATAACTGACATTTTAAAAATATTTAGCTTTTAAATAAAAATGAAGAAATCCCTGTATTAGGAAGAATAGAGAGGGTGAATAACATGGAGGATTTATTGGAAAATATTTGTAAATATTCGGGACAGGCTTAAAACTTCTAGCCATATGGACAACATATGTATACATTAGCTGAATATGATATGTAGTTTCCACTGTCCAGGCACATAGAATTTATTCCATAAGTGCATTTTCAGGCCAATAATTGTAAGACATAATTCCTTGTACCAATGAAACACCAAGTTATTTGTTTATTGACCAAAATAAGCAGGAAGAATCAGCACATGCATTAGCAAAACTGAGATGGCATCCCATACACCCATACATGAGCCCAATTTTTTAATAAATCAGAGTGATATTTTGAGGAAGAAACGGTAAGAAAAAAATGTCATGTTTGCTAATATATGCTAAAAATTGAGGAAAATCAACATGCTTTTGAAAATATAAAGTTTTGCTTAGGGGGTTGGGTTTTTTGTTTGTTTGTTTTGTTTTTAAATAGTGGATACCTTTGTGCATAGCTCTTCACTTTAAATGTGTGTGTGTTTTTCTTGGTTTTTTTTTAACCTGTTGCTCCTACAAATGTGTCATGACTTGGGAGAGGTACATCATGACCTTAAAAAATAGATCCTGGTATCTTACTCCTGGAATGGAAATGAGTTTAAAGACATGATCAATCCTGACTTAGATTCATCTCAAAATTGCTACATTTGAAGGGTACCTGATATATTTTGAAAGCTACATTGTCATTCTTAGCAGATTTTTTGACTATTACTTCATTTGTTTAAGAGTAGTTTCACATGACCTGTAACTATTTCATGCAGAGAGAAAAAGAACTGCTGGGGTTCCACCCCGTGCAATCTGTTGCAGCATCACTAGACTGGCTGATATTCTACCAGCACATAAAGTCATGTCAGGACTAACATTGCTTGTAAACAGTGTGGGCAACCTGGAGAACAAAATTCTGCAGCAGAATGGGGAGTGACCCAAAACAGGTGGTGTACACATCTCTCTATGTACAGCTGTGCTAAGGAGGTCAGCCACTGAATCAAAAACATCAGTTACTCATATGGCTTGTCTTTTATATACTTTGACATTTTCAATCCAAGTTTTAATAGCTGAGAATTTCAGTTGCTGGTGAGAGTTTAACTTTCTGAACTTGGTTTTGGGGGCCATTCACTGTATGATCTTCCGAGTGAGTGAAAGGTTCGCAGTTCACGGCAGTGGATTTAACTACACATAATTTCCCCACCCCTATAGCCATGCCTATCTACTTTCAGGTTATACATAATTCACAGGGGTTTTGGAAAAGAGGTAGGTATACGCTCTTAGATACAAGAACAAGCTGCAAATCTGTTGCAAGCAGGGTCGTGGTCTAGCTGCATGGAGCTGATAAAAGGTGGTGAAAGATAGGAACCTGCAATTGCATGGAAAATGAGCTGTTGTGATCAGCAGGATTATTACTGGCTTCCAGCTGGGTGACTAAGATGGGACCTTTGGGAGAGATGATCAGGAAGTTTCCCAGCCATCACTGTAGAAAGGTGAGATCTGACCAAAACCCTAGAAGAGACCTTGGATCCACACTGTATGTCTGATGACACTTAAGTCCCTGCTACTGGGAGACAAAGATCCCATGAGGTGTAAAGGTATGTTTGTGTCCGGAGATGGTGAAACTTCAGTTGTTGGAACAAACATTTATTTGGATTTCTCTCCCCAGGGAATGGTGCAGTCTTCATACTATGTTTGAAGACTTATTTCAGTTTTCTTTCCCTCTGCAAGAACAAGACTAAAAACAATTCACTGCTTGGAGATCAAGAAAGGAATTTCTGTGAGAAACAGTTTTTATTATGGTAGTATGCTAAATACTTATATGATTTTTAGGCTTAAGCCTCTATTTCTAGGATTGTAAAACACACAAATCGCCATGCAAATCTTGTGCCAGTGTGGCTTAGCTGTTAGCTATGTTACTGCCTTGAAGAAAAATCTAAGAAATACATTCAAGATTTTATTCTTTTTTTAAATAGGATGAGATTTTTAGTGTTTCAAGAATTCCTAGACCTCTTCTTCTTTTGAACGTTGCTAGGCGCATTTCTTTGACAACATTTTAGGGATGACAAGGTTTAGTACAAAGTTGAATGTTGTCAGATGACCCCTGTAGACTTGCTGACTTGCAGGTGAACACTCATGCTGTTTTACTACAGCTTTTTATTTTGAGCATCCTTTTTCATTAGACTGTTTTAGAAATTCACAAATAAAAAAGTGCCTACAATACAACTGCTGCTATAAATGTGAAATTTCAGCATAAGCAGTTGGAGTATGTAATACTAAAAATTGCCCTTTAAAAAAGGAACCTGAATTTCTACCCTGTTGACAAGAAGGTCTCTGCTGAGAATTTCAGGTGGAGAGTCAGATCTGCTCATCAGAGCATTGGATCAATGTCTTCTGGGTTGGTGTCATTTCCAATGACAGGTTAATCAGTACAGTCCTACAGATAAACTACTCGGAAATAAGCAGCGATGATCTAATGATCTCCATAAAACAGTTCATTCAGCCATTTTTAAGAATACATTGCCATCTGGTGTACAAAATTTTGAATTTCTTTGTCGTTACTATTTCAAATGTAATGTCCCTGAGCAGAAAATCTTTCATCATTTGCAACTAACTTCCTGGAATCAGCCTATGGACCTCAATGAACTAAAACCTATTGTACCTTTCAATGCAAGTGTGTTGTAAAGGTTTTCTGAACCTTTATGAGTTCATGCAGTGGAAATAATACATTTAACTTGTTACAGAGACTAGTTACATTTAGGGTCTATTGGTTCCTCATGTGACTGAAATATCTCTCTTGTTTCAACTCTAAGCTGAGAGGAAAGTGAACATAATCCTACAAAAATAAATTGTGCTTTTATTAATAAGACAGGCCCTGCACTTACATGCAGTATCCTTACTGGTTATACCTTGTACAAAGGGAAGTTTAAAAATAGAGGGGCAGATCTTCTTCCCAGATTTTGTATACTTTTTTTTAAGGGATGTTTCACTGGTTTAAATTAAGTAAAGGTTTGATTCTGAGTGTCTAGTGTGATTAAATTGCATCCATGTCCAAAAATAGTGTAGTTAACAGCAGATTTTGAATAGTTGCTTTCTTTTGGTCTCATAATAAGCAACTCAGAGTTTGTATTAACTCTTTAAAATATGTTTTCGGCTCTTCTATAAGGGTTGATCAAGGGTGATCATGGTATTATGAAAGCTAGTAAAATCAGCTCCTCAAATATTACATTTGTCGCATGGTAGCATCATACAATGGTTTTCCTGCTAAAACCACAAGCGATCTGAAAAAAAAAAAGTGTCTTGCATAAATGCACACATTTTTCTGACGTGTAATTAAAAATCTACAGTGTCTTAAAAACAAACAAAAAACCATACCACCCCCTGCAGCCCAGTCCACACCCCATCCCTAATTACATCCAGACTGATGAGAAAAGGAGCAGTGCCTATTTCAAACTTAATTTTGGGACTGGTTCTGTATTTCCGTGTAAAGATTTTTTTTAAATTATTCTAATGAAGTTTTTAAAAGTTGCCTTTTTTAAATAAATTATTTCTAGTTTGAGTAAATTTTAGGTAAACGAATGGAGTGACTTTCTGACAATGGCAGCATACTTGCTGCTCTGTGCCTCTACACTGTCGAGTACAACGGGGTCCAGCTCTCCTTGGTCGTGAAGGACTGCCATGCCAATAAACATGTTTAATGCTAATCTTTCTTATCTTGGGTTTCTGAGGACCTCCTTTTCTCTTCTCATGGAATCTGAGGAACAAACACGTGAGGTTACTGGGTCAGGCTCTAGTCCTTCTAACAATGAACTTTGATTTGTTTAATTCCTCTGTCAGCATTTGTTTGGCTTTACATAATTACTTCCAGGCTTATCTGTGATAACTTAATGGCTTGCTTTTGTTGTGACCTTTTTGGTAAGGTTGTGTATAAAAAAAATGCACTGATTGCTTAAGAGGATGTGGGCAGTATTATAGAAGACATTTGTTTGATTAAATGGTAATTAAAAAGAGAATGTAATTAAAAATTCTGTTATGACCAGCTCTTGTTCAGTACAACTTGTGGAGTTTAAAGGTCAGTCTATGCTATTGCTTAGAGTGGTTATTACTATTTATTACATGTATGCTAGAGTAAGCACTGCACAAATAGAAACATACAAAATAGTTCTTGCAGTCCCTTTGGAAAAAATTGTTGTCTGAAGTAAACTTCTGGAGAACTGCATTTTAAAACCCTTCCCATTTTTTATCCTGAAGTTGCTTGCTGCAGTCAGGTTGAAACTCGCAGTAGAAAGCTGGCCCTTAAAAAGACAGTAATTTTCAACACAGAGAAATGTTTTGGCACATGCTGCAGAAAGCTAGGGTTGCTTTGATTTTTCTGCATTCTGTTTTGGGATAATTAATACTTCACGGGAAGCTAGTCCCTGCTGTGTATGAGGATAGTAAGATGTGGTTGAATAAGTGTGGGAAGACAATGAATATTTGCACCTCCTCATGAAAGAAGGAAGGCTCCCTAGATCCCCATCTCGCTATGACAGCTTTGTCTTATCCCTGTTAAACTGTGCTTTGCACCTGATTGCTGGTGAGTCAGAAGAATAAGGAAAAAAGCAGGCTATGAGTTAGAGAGTCGTTTAATTATAAATGTAAGTAAGAAACAGCTGAAGCTGTCTGATTGGGCAATAGAATAAAGAAAAATGTCAGTTTTAAGATCAAGTATGGACCTTTATTTCTGCCTTCTCATCAGGCTGATTTGCAACATTATCTCTAATTCTATGATCGCATTACAATTTTTAAATAAGACAGCAATCTGTGTTTTTCCAATATACTTATGCAATCATAGCAAGTTAATCAAGGGATAAACTGATGCATTTGGTTTTCTCACTGAACTGCCTTTTCGTCTGGGACAGAGGCGGAGGCTGGAAGCTGTAAAGTCTTGACTTCTGTTTCCCTTTTCTTATTGTTCAATTTTAATACATTTAAAAAGCCTTGTCTTATGAAGCTTTGCAATGTGTCAGACATAGAAGCAACACCTGCATTTAACAATGGTCTCAGAGGCATAGAAAACTGAAATATGTTTATCCAGAACCTTGTTGGATAAACTGAAAATACTTCCAGATCTTGGAATAAACTTGTTGTTTTTATTACTTTCAGCCCTTTTTTGTTGTTGTTCCTACATAGTTTTCAGGGGAAAAAAGTTTTTAATCTACTGGCTTTGTTATGTTTTCTGTTAATAGCAGCTATTTATGCTTCTCTGTCAAAGATTTGTAATCAGCCTTGAATGGCAAGGTAGTTCTGTTCATTTGACTTCAGATTTTCAGCCAAATAAACCTCTTCATGAGTCTGACAGTATTAAAAGTAAACCAATGTTTTTTTCTGCAGGCTTAATATTAAACTTTGATTCCCTTTTGTATTTTGCTAGTTGAGTTAGCTGTAAATTCATCTTGGTCTATATTTTTAGAGAACTTCAGTATTGCAGTGCTGTTCCTAATCTGCTGTACTTGTGCCAGATCTAGATCTCTCCTCATCTATATTTCTTCTTCTGGAGTTAAAATCCTAATTCAGACCAGCTGCTTAGGTAGCTAACGTCTAGTTTTTTTTAGCCAGTGAAAAGTAGGAAATAGTCGTACACACTCACTGTGGCTGTGGAAGATGGGCCTTTGAGTCTCTGCTCTAGCTCAGGCATGAGCTGTACCAGCAGTAGCAGGTATTCACATGCCGAATGAATCGCCCAGATATTTCCGTGCTGACCTTTGGCTGTGAGCATGCTCTGAACAAGCC
>Ga0181612_168189_pt1:0-5000 | contig 11414 bp, 5 predicted proteins | sample HoacroProtozoa21_FD_119630 | JGI IMG/M metagenome (GOLD analysis project Ga0181612, IMG submission 119630) | Hoatzin crop microbial communities from Cojedes, Venezuel. Combined Assembly of Gp0051906, Gp0051904, Gp0051908
ACTGTATTTGCTCTAAAAAGAGCTGTGTTAAATTTGTTTGGGTGAGGAGGGATGAAGGGCTGGTTCTCCCATTTTCCTGCTGACCCAGGCTTGAGTGGGCATTTGTTTGGTTGCCAGTGTACCACCAAGGAGCACGTAAGTGATTTGAGAGTCTGTATTTCTCAGTTTATGAAGCTGAACTTTCTCAAGTCTATAATACTGATCAGATGCTTTGTTGTTTGGATACACCGGTGTTTTTCTTGATACTGGCTACTGTTGTCCCAGTGGTTAGACTATAAGAGATTTGGAGATTAAAACCTCAACAACACTGGTATTCCTGCTACTTTACTACCAGTGCTCAGACATTTCTAGGAAGCATGAACACCAACTAGCGCTTGTTGTACTAGCTCTTGTTATAGAAGATACAATGTCTATGGGATCGGAAAGCTGAAAAATTCAGATTTCCTTTAAAAAAAATTAAAACTGAATTCTCTTTTCAGATAAAAAAGGTAAAAAAAATTTAGAACTGTCTTTTTTCCATCCGGCCAGTCCTAGCCAGTCCTCTCAAACCATGCACAAGCAGAATCTGCAAAAAACTAAAGAAAGAGTTATCTTGGTAAGCTAATCCCCATACCTGCAGATCAGAAGCAGTTACCCTTCTGCAGAGCAGACACATCGGTAAGGCCAGTGGACAAGATTCACCTTTTTATAATGCTTTCTACTTCTGCAAAATCTAAGAGCCTTTTGCAAACTAAGTCCTTGCTGCTGTTTTCCTGCATTGATTTATATTGTGGTTAAGTGGAATAAGGACTTTAAGGGATCTTAGGCTTCTCTGGTCTCTGATTTGGCAGAGTCTTTGAATCACAAAGGATTAAAATGCCTCAGAACCAGCAATATTTGAGGATTGTTTCCTTTATTCTTGTAGCTGACTGTGGGAAGGGGGGAGGTGTCACACCTGATTCGGTGCTAAAGGCCCCTTCTGTTACAAAGCAATTGTTCTCGGTTAAAAAATAAAATAAAAGTGCCCCCAAAGACTTGAAAGGCAGTAGTTTAACAAGCTACATTACTTCAACTGTTTTTCTCCCCTTGTCTTTTCCATCTAATAGACTCCTTGGTGCTAGTGACCAGAGTGACACTGGAGGCGGCAGGCAATGACACATTACAGGCACTCCTCTAACTGACTTTTATCCAGTGACTTTGAGTGCAGGTGCGAGCTGTATAGTCCAAGATAGCTCAAACTCCCTCTCTCTGATTTCAGTCTTACCAGGGGGTCAACTGCTTATGAAGAATATCCATTATTTATACCTTTCAAGAGAATTACATCAGCAGGAACATATGTATTCATGTAATAAAGCTAGGAAGTACCATGCAAAGCCAAGCTGCTTTAAATATGTATGTGAAATACAGTAAGTCAATCTGTATTGACTTGTACCTCTCTTACACCACTGACTTCAGCAGAAGCACACCGACTTGAAGTCAATAAATATGGCTCAGCGGACCTAATATGTACCTGATTCACCTACCCCTGTTGGACATAGAAGCATTTACTGATCTGTAATGTGTAGGCTCGCGACTTCAATCCCTGCTTTCTCCACTGGTATTAGGAATGATGTGCGCTGACACGCTGTCTTCCTGGGCTTGGCTTAAGTGTCAGTAATCACACAGTGCATGCAAATATAGGGTGATCTGTGTCCTTCCAGGAGATGAGATGGGTCTCTGTCAAGGGCTGCGTTCACACATCACAGTAATTTAGTCCCTGCCTGCTGATCAAGAAACAACTTGGCCTTCATTACAGAAATCAAATTTACATCTTCAGAAGCAATGGAAACTTAAATGTTGTTTCATCCTGACCTCTGGCTTTGACCTGTGGCACTGCTTATCCTAAGCAACTACATTTCTCTTGGCTAAATTAATCAATTGCCCTTTCAGGGCAAGTCCCTTTCTTTCCTCAAGGAAGAAACTGCATCGCATTAGCTATCAGTCAGCTTCAAACCTTTCATTTTGGAGTACGCTTAAAGAGAGACTAGTCAGAGAGAAAACTGGAATCGATACACTAGGCCAGCACAATCTGGATTTCAGGTCAGCACGTGGGGAGAGAAATGGCATTTGTGCGACTGATGGCCAGAGAACTGCTGTTTCTGAGTGAAGGGCAGACTTTCATCCTCATTCTCCTGGACCTGCCTGCAGCAGTCGACCCAGGGGTGTTAGGACAGCAGTTTGCATGCGGGCTAGGGGGATACACCTTAGCTGTTGTAAGTCTTGTTGAAAGGCACGTCCAAACCTCCATCTTCACATCTCTCTAACTATGAAGTCCTCCAAGGATTGTTTTTATTTGCACCCTCTCCAGTATCTAATGGAGTCTGGAAGAGAAAGAGTTAAAATATGGGAGACAAATGCTAGCAGATAGATGCATATCAATCAAGTGAGAAAAACATTTGCATGTTCCAGAAACTAAGGGAGTGTTAAAAGGCAGTGATAACATAAGTGAGAACGAGTAGACCTGCTCCCAAAGGAGACTTTCCTATGGGCTGGATAAAAAGCAAGGTTTCTGGTAAGTGACAGTTTTGGTTTAATTTCAATCCAAGGTGGAAATTCATAGGCACTTTTGAACTGTGCTCTTGCTACCACAAAAACACTTTCTGGCATATAGGTAAGACTCTTGCTTTATATTGGCAAACATTTTTTCACTGAATAGCCTGCAACTCTCTCCAGCCCACAGCCTGAAGTATGCTCAGTTTCCAGGAGGTGTGATAATGATTAGTTTCAGTGAGATGGAAATTGCTTGAATTTAAAGATGGCTCAACCATATAATATCGGATACTAAAATAAAATAATTTCATATAAAGTATATTTAAATTTTTAGGCTAAAAAGAGTTGGACTTCATACGTGCAGTATACAAATAAAACGTCCTATCAACCACTTTTACTGAACTGGAAATCTTTCAGGATTAGCCCTCTGAACATTAGAGCAGACATCAGGCTACACATCTAGATGAAAGACTTCCACAGCTTTATACATTCAATACATTCAATGCATTCAGAAGCCAAGTTTCCAAAGCTTCAGCAAATGCATCTACTGTGTAAGTCTACATTGATAGTCCTATAGATGAAAAATACAATATTTACTCTGCATTATGGTATTACATTGTCTTTATCACACACTTCAAAAAAGTTAGAAGTTCAAACCCTTTCACCAAAGGGATTTGAATGAGAATTTCCAGATACCTCCTATGACCTGACGAAAATCTTTTGCATGCTTTTCACAGAAGAGATGGTACAAAATTTACATTACAGATTCAGAAACCTACTTCGCTCTTAATCAGTGTCATCTTGCATTTGTCTTTCATCCTGACATCATCTTTTGGTAACCTTATGATTTTCAGATTCAGATAGTTAAAATGACGTGTTTTGCTTCTTTCTTCCAAAGTTTGGTCATAGTAGACTATACTGTCATCCTGCTGTTATGCATGGCTAAATGAAGCACTGTTTTATGACTCTGCCTTCTGTCTTCTCACTCAGTCTCTCTGATGGCAACACTGTCTTGCCACCCATCTCCCTATACTACCAAGGGGCCTGGCCAGTGTATGGTTTCACTAAAGGGATTCCACATTCACATCCCTTGTCTTCTGCTGCCTTGACTCAGCATTTATGGCAATCTCTGACCTTCTTGAAGCAAGCCAGTTTCCCATTCCCGTGACATATTCAAAATACCTCTGGTTGATGTAGCACTTCCAGTCCCTTAATCTGACTGTGTTACATGTAGATTCTCTTGCAGATCCATCTCTTTAATGTTCCATTTAAACTTGTTCTCCAAATCTTTGCTCCTACTTGCCTCTAGTTCCGCCCTTGTTTGCTCATAATTTCACTACTAGCTGTGATGCCAGTCTCAGTAATCAAGGGCCATATATCCTTGAATATCTGCTGTATTCTATATTGTCAGTTCTCAGTGCATACAGATGACTATGTCATTAGTGCTCAAGTTATGCTAATTAATGTTGATGTAAATGTTTCATCTCAAGATTCTCTTCTATTGTGACAGCTTTAGGAATTATCAGAATTAACTGTTGCCGATGGGCAGGCTATCTGACCATTAACATTTATTAATTTTACATGTTAGAGTAGCTTACACAAACAACACAACTATGTGGCCTCATGTTACTCTAAATCACGTATGTTTTTCTTTCTAGATTTCTATGATTATAATGCAAAATAGAAAGAGGAATAACATTTTGTATATTCTTATACCATGTGTAAAATCATTTACTGTTTTTTATCCCAGGGGGATTGTAAATTCATCGAGAAAGGGATGTCAGTACATGTTTCGCAGCATTTAGCACAGTGAGGTATCAGTCTTATTTCAGTATCTGATTTTCTTAAATAAATTGCTTTAACTAGTCTAGGGAATGAATGTTAAGATGCCACTAGCCACCTAATTATGTGGACTAACTTTCTGAACAGTTGAATGCCCAGCATCTCTTTTTGTATCATCATATATACCTGCGCTCATATATGCTGTGTGATGCTAAGTAAGCAGTTTCAGGTCTTGTAAATATGTGAAAAATGAGTATATTTTGATGATATGTTAAAGAATCTTAAGGGATTATTCATTCATGTACATAACCTTTTAAATGACCCAAGATCAAGAAGCCCTCTGATCAAAGCAGTGATTTGTATCAAGTATTGCCTACACTTTGTGTTGAAAATGGCACATATCTGTTGTTTATTTTAGACTAGCTCCTTACCTTTAAAGAAGCTGTATTCTTTTAGTGAAATATTTGGGATGTTGAGGGAAATAAGTCGAAGGAGGTATTATTGGATTATTCACTCTTCCAGGACAGAACCTGTTTGTATAATCAGAGATAGGCCTTAAGTGGTCTTTAAAGAAAGTCAGATTTTGTTTAAAAAAGGGAAGGAGGAGGCTTCATTAACTAGACTGACAGGCTCCATAGATTTCTCAAGTGTTTAAATTAAGGATTGTGAGTTCTTGAAAGTTGACAAGGAAAGCGGGATTGTCACTGCTG
>Ga0181612_168189_pt1:10000-11414 | contig 11414 bp, 5 predicted proteins | sample HoacroProtozoa21_FD_119630 | JGI IMG/M metagenome (GOLD analysis project Ga0181612, IMG submission 119630) | Hoatzin crop microbial communities from Cojedes, Venezuel. Combined Assembly of Gp0051906, Gp0051904, Gp0051908
TGTCCATGTCAGAATACGAAAACCTCAGATAAGCATGTAGAGGAAATCAACATCTGAAATACTTATTGAAATCTTCCTCTTGAGGGAGTCTCCTGGGTGCTGAGACAAGGGTGAAGAGAGCTGTGGGGGTGAGAGGTGCTCTTGGCTGATGGAGGTAGAGGATGGCATGGAAGGTTTTATGGCCTGTCAGCTCTGCAATGACTGCAGTGGGAAGGTATATTCCAGTCATGGTCCATATTGACACTTATATTGACAGGGAGCTGAGATCTTAGGTGGGAAAGGGCCTTTGGGTCCAATTTCCATGCAAGACCTTATGGGTAATTAAAATCAGAGCTACTGTTACCAGATCCTTTCTATCTTGTCTCCAGCAGGAGAAGATGGCAGCAGCTGGAGATGCTTGCAAGGTACCTCACCTGAGGCCCTTGTATAGGAAAGAGTGGGTGAGTACCCGGAACTACTTATGAATTAATTTGGGCTTGGTTCTAACTCCAATCTGTGCGATTCTGGGGTGGTTGTTTTTCTCACTGTGAATTTGGAAGTGAGGAGGAATGTAAACAGAGAGCAGGTGTTGCAGGGGTGAAGAGCAACCAGAAAGATATATGGTAGGAGTTGCATTTTATTGTGGTGTGTCAGGAGCAAGCAGCTGGCTTGTAGAGGAGGTATGCAGAGTGTGCAGTAGCGGTGCCATTCATGTGAGGAGAATTCACTGTGGTGAAGGTAAGCGCATTTCAGGACAGGAAGAGGAGATGTGGCTTTTGTTTTTGGGTGGGTGACAGGGCTGGTTTGTGCACTGGCTGGCTGAGAAGGGCCAGGAACAGCACAGCCAAGAATAAGGATGTGTCGAAGGGACTCTGAGAGGTGGCCAGAGAAGGCCTACATCCACTATAGCGTGGGTACAAAGGTGAGGAGCCTAATACTCCAAAAGAATCTGCAGAACCTCAGTTATCCAGTCTGAAAAAGGACACAGTCCCTCACTGTAGAAAACTATAGGCCTTGTCAGTGTTAATGACTGTGGGGACTTGATGTCCCAGTGCCAGGCAGCCAAAACCCAACATAAGCACAGGGCATCTCTGGGAATGGTACCATCCTTGGAAAGACAGAACCCACTTGCATTAACACCCCTCTCTCCTTTCTTCATGCGCTGGCACAACCTGCCATGCCAGCGTGGTGCCGCAGTTTCTCCCCATCTTCCTAAATGTGGAGCATGGGATCAGGAAGGCAGAGAGGTGCTTCAGCCTGGCCCTTGAAGGGAGAGGGAGCTCGACTTCCCAGCGAATGGAACACAGTGGGTCCTGCATTTGCATAGATTTACACAAATTTGCATACCAGTGTGCAAAGACAGCAGCTGGGAAAGAGGAACAGAAAGACTCCAGAGTTTCATTGTTTTAAAAAACTGCTCCCCCTCAAGCACTTC
>Ga0181612_179173_pt1 | contig 11414 bp, 6 predicted proteins | sample HoacroProtozoa21_FD_119630 | JGI IMG/M metagenome (GOLD analysis project Ga0181612, IMG submission 119630) | Hoatzin crop microbial communities from Cojedes, Venezuel. Combined Assembly of Gp0051906, Gp0051904, Gp0051908
CCCAGCCCTCCCGCTGCTCACTTCAAATAGAGAGCAAACAGAAGCAGGGTCAGGCTTTCTTGGGTTTTCCCCCCTCTCCTTTCCTTCTGATCAGACAACAGGCATTTAGGTTTATTCATGTGTTGCCAGGGGGGGACAAGGTGAGAAGATGACACCAGTAAGCTACCAGGTAGAACCCACAGCTTGCCTTCCTAAATATTTTAGTATGTGGGCAAATATGAGATTTGGAGCCTGATGAGCAAACAAGGTCCGTGGGGAAAGGCTCCTTCAGGGCAAAGGCAGGTGGCCTGGGCTTGGGCTGGGCACTTCTACACCCTGTGTGCAGAAGTGCAACCTGTGGCTCCCTCACCGTGCCCAACAGCCGGTGATGCTTCCTTTTGCCTTATTTTCATGTCACTGTCCACAGTGAGCTGCTGGACCTAAGTACATATTGGTAAAAGATTTCTGGAATTGGAAAGGGCTTGCAAGAGGTCCAGAGATTAACTTGGTCAAAGTCATTTAAAGGAATCGAAAGTATTGAAGCCTTTAGGTGTTGAAGCCCTAGAAAGTAATTCATATGGTGCTCTGCAGCATCACCTGGCTTCTGAAGGCATCTAAAGCCAATCAGCACTTCTACAAGTGCCCAGGTACGTGCTCCTACATCCTAAAAACTGCACTGGTCTGGAAAGATGGATAGAAGACAACGGAAGTGCCTAGAGAAACCTGACAAGTTGATCATTGTGATGCTTGCATAATGGTCTAAAGATTAGGTAAAAAAAACACAGAATCTACACTTATTATCTTCTTGTACAGTTCTGATTGCAGAGAAACCAACTTTTAGTCTTCTGGAAATTGACTTCTTGTGCTTAGAATGTCTAAAATATTTGCGTTCCCGGCATCTGAGACTACAACGGGTATTAATCTATGAGCCGTGCCTGGCTAATTCTCCAATTGCAGGTACACACTTGTAACACTGAAGCTGCCACTCAGAAAAAGCTTTCCATCCCAAATCCTGACCAAAACAAATATATAAGAGTTAAATTTATGGAATATGACATAGTGCATCTCAATCATGTCATTGCCTAAAAGAAACCCAGATTCGCAGGCAGGTAACTGATCTATCAGGTACAGCGAATGCAGCATCTCAGGCTGACATCCTCGTCTTTCTAGTGGTGCAGGGGATAGCTTTATGTAAGTACCATCAAGATCCATGTGCCACAGCTCCCACGCTGAGCAGACATGCTGATATCGCCAGTCTTTTGCTAGGTGCAGAAAAATTGCCGAGTAGCAACATGCTTAGTAGCCCTCTCTTGAGGTCAGTGCTGTGCTGCTGAGCCTCTCGGTAAAGCTGAGATAAGCCATAAACTAAAGGAGCACCAGGGAAGCCTGTCTTTCCCTCTCTAACCAAGGCTACCAGACTCATCAAACAGCTGGGATAAGAAAACAGTTACTTCTCTAACAAAACAAGAGAAGAAAGATGTTTTCGAGAAGTTGAGCAGCTGGCCTCCAAGAGGACAGCATGGAAGCCAACATGGTCCCACAGTGCTCTCCGCCAGCAGCAAAGCGTTACGGCTCTCCCCACCGCAAGGGGCGAACCATGGAAGGAATCGTGGGGTGCCCGGTCCACAGTCGCCCAGCACACCCGTAGCGGAGCTGGCAGCTGGATCCGTACCGCTTGTGCACACGACGCAACCCCAGCCCTGGGGTCAGGGGCACCGCGCATGAAAACATCATCGCTGTTCTCTTAATGAGTCCTATAAAGCAAAATTAAACTGACAATAGTGTATAATCTTCATTCTTAGTACAAATTATTAAGACAACTGCTGAAGGAAATAATTGTGAGCAAGTTATAGTATTGGTAAAAAAACCCCCCATGCATCAACTTTCTAGGTACAGTTAGGAAAACCTGCTTTACTGAAAGCCAGTATAATATGAATTGATTGCTTTATGGTTTACATGTGCTAAGTTAGTAAAGAAAGGGTTCCATATAGGTAACAAAAGCCTTGGAAATTAAGGAAAACAGCTTTTGCTTCATCAAGATTAGAAACAAACAAAACATAATATTTTTAAGGTTGTACCAAGGTAAAAGAAAATAAAACCCTCCATGCAAAACAGATATGCATTAGCTGGTCCTTACCAGTTTTAATGAAATTTATATAGGTAAATTGAAAATCTTAAAAAATGAAGAAGAGCAATGCAAAAGATGTTTGCCATCTGTCAGTTCAAACCAAGTTATTCCCCACACTGAATATGCATCAACTCAGCAGAAAATAACTGGGATTGCTTGGACTGAGCCTGGGTAAAGCAGGCTCAGCTGAACGATTATTACAGTTTGGTGCAGGAGTTTCGGCTCAACAAAAAATCATGACTTCAGTATCAAGCCTGGAATGGCATTTTTCACATTGGAAAAAAGGCCTCTTGCACAAAACTGATGTCTGTAAAAATTCTCAGGATGAAGTACAAGGAGACTATTTCAAAACCCAGTATAAAGGAAAAAACAGCTCCCTTCCTCCAAAACTTGCACCAGAATCCAGGCTGTCACAGGCGTGCCCTCTGTGTTACTGCCCCCAATTAGAGCATCTGGGAAAATAAACAGCAACCTCAAATCACCTGCTTGTGAAACTGTGAGATCTAGATCATGGCCTCACAACGAACACGGGCCGCAAATGTTACAGCCTATGCTTTCCCTACACCCATTTAAGGAGAAAATGATACCTGCAGTAAGATCTGTATCAAAAAGAATGCCAGACCCAGACCTGAAGCGAAGACCTGGGTGCCAGGTGCCACCAGAGCAGACGGTCCCCAGAGCACCTCCTTGTACTCAGCCCACTCCTGGTGCCAGGACCCAGCGTAAGGCATTGTCAGCCCCGGCTGTCACCCCGGGGAGGTGCCTCAGCCTCTGCCTCTGGGGATGGGGCCACGGCGAGAGCAGGTGCACCCACAGCTGGCACAGGGGCAGCCCCACAGCTGGCGTAGCCACAGCCCCGCAGCTGGCCAGGGCCCCCACAGCTGGCATAGGGGAAGCCCCACAGCTGGCCAGGGCACCCACAGCTGGCACAGCCACAGCACTCACAGCTGGCATAGGGGCAGTCCCACAGCTGCCCAGGGCACTGGCACCTGTGCTTGAGTGCCGATGCAGAGGGACAGAGCAGTGAGGAATTGGACTGGACTCGTCTCCTACGTTCGAGCAGCTGCCCCTGAATTAGTGCGGGGGAAACCGGGCACCTGGCCGTATTTTAAATGAACCTGTTCTAGTTCACAGGACACAATCGCTCAGTCATAGGCCACAGAGAAAATGCTGCTCTTCCTTTTCATCTATGGGTTTGAGCTGTGAGGTGCAGACATCTTCCATCTTCCCAGTGGCTGTGGTGGCAGCTGGGAAACTGAGCACCTCGCAGAGTTGGGCTGGCTGTTGTGGGATGAGCCACCGAAAAAAAGCAATGCTGGGCAGCAGCCCTTAACAGAGCAACCAAGCTGGTTTAGAAATCCTCCTTTTTTCACTGCTCTTTTCTCACCGCTTTTTTAAGTTGTCTGAACACACCCTAACTTATCGTATTCATGTAACTCTGCGTAAAGCAATATAGATCCACGTAACACAATTAAAACATTTACTGAGAGCTACCTAGTACTGATTTGGATGTATGACAATTCTTAACATACTTTACAGGAATATTTATGAGAACGCAATGACCGCGGTGTTCAGCATAGGTTCTGTGTGCATTCTTGAATTCTGAATTACAGTATTTAAAGATATTACAAGGTAGAGTAAAAAATATTAGACTGGAACATATAGTTTTATTTATTTATAGAAGTCAATTTTCTTTTACAGTAACAAATGGAACAAATCAGCTCTAACACCAGTGCTATTTCTTATTTCCAGCAGTAAAACACCTTTGCAATAATGGAAACTCAGCAAAGAGATTTAACAGACAAAATCTCTTTGGCGTTTGTGTACTCAGCTCTCCTTTCAGTAAGAACAAGCATATTTCTGTCCACATCTTCCACAGATTTCAATGCATCCTTTCCAATCTATTTGTTAGGTGTTTTGACAGTTTGTGCTGTATACACTGAAGACAGGGAGTGTAGATACAAGTCCAGACAAACCAGGGAACGAATAGCAAAATTTGGTGCCAAAACACAGCATTTACTTTACCCAGTAAACGTAATGACAAGGCATTTAGAACAAGGCTGAATATCATCAACATAAACAGCAAATATCTAGCAGTCCATTTATTTTCCTTTTCTTCCGATCAGAAATGATTACTGTTTAAAGTTCCCTACCTGAAGACCTATCATGTCTAGGAAAGGCCAATAGAAATAATCACATCCTTCAAAACCAATAAGAAATCAAACTGTACAAATGAAATTTTCTCCATTTTGTCTGGCAAAAACTGCCAATCATAAAAGGTATAGCAAACAATTCTCTGATTAAAAGAGCAGAAGTATTTTTTTCCCCGAAGAGAAAGTAGAAAAAGTTCCACAACAGGTTCTATGTAAAATACAGCAATTCGACACTGGAAGAACAAAAAAGATGCAGTGGTTGAGTTTCAGGTTCACTGTAGCTCTCTTCCTTTAACTGCAATTTATGGAATTGTTAAAGCAGACACTCAGCGCAAAGCCCTTTTTGTAATTCCCTATCTGCAGGGAAAGTTAAAATCAATTTATTTTTCCTCAAAAAAAGCTTCTAGACCATATTTCAATTCTGTTAACTGGGGCACAAAAACCGGAAATAAGAGCAACTGAATAAATTATAGATACCATACTATTTTTAATATTCAGATCATCTTTTACCTGGTAAAAAGAACCAATAGGGCGTAAACTACTGGTGGGAGGTTTCTTGGTTTTTTTTTTTCACCTGAGCTTCACAAGTCCCCAGAATAACACAGAATTAATGCAGCCAACCTAGTCTTGCTTTCTGCACAGGATGCAGGTGGAGCTGTGTGCTGGTGCCTTGTCAGGTCAACCCGGGCAGTGGTAGGGGTTTGGCCCGCTGCCACTCTGCGCAGCCCTTCTGAGCACATCCCTCTGAACCTATTCATGCAGTCAGCATTTCCAGTAAATTTAATATGAAATGTCAAGGCTTACATTTAAAATTCCCTATACAATTCCCTTTTTCCCCCAACACAAGCATTTAAACTCCATTGAGGAAAAAGGGTTATCTGGAGCAGTTTATCATCATTTTGGTAGGCTATTAAAGGAAAACCTGAAATGAAGTTGTAAAGCAGAACTAGATAGCAGGCTTAATTTGGGTATTTCCTTGTTCTTTATGTCCTACTGTATGTTTGATAGTCAAAGAAGATCCCTTCTTCCTCATGAAGTGATAGAAGAATAAAAAACCCAGCATAACTATAAGAAAAATTGTAGTCGTGAAGCAGAGAGGGCAATGAAAAACTGGCACTGAAGTGAACATGAGCTGTTGAAAGAGAAAAAGGGACAGACAATTCTTTTTTTCTGAATAAAAAAGCATGCATTTAAATTTAAAAGTGTAATTAAACAGAAAGCTGTCTGGCAATCTAACATAGATAAGATGTCAAATAAGCGTTGCACAGGGGTAAGCTGTTCTGGCTTAGCCAAGCCAATGGATGAAATAGTGACAGCAAGTCCCAGCTCTTAGGATCACCAGAAACTAAGATATATCTGAATTGCCCATGCCACTACTTTATTATTATTATCGTTATTGTACACTGCTTAGTCTCTCATGCTTCCAGAGGCTAACCTAACCATCTGCCACACTTACTACCTAGCTGAAGGTCTGATGTTACATTGCACTACTGGCTGTGTTGTCCACAACTCCTAAATTAATGATGTTAAACATTTCCATGCCCTGAAGGAATAAAGAAACTCAAGAAAATACACTGAAAAAGCTACAAAAAAAAAAAAAGTCCAAGCATACGCACGCGCATGTTAACTCCACCTCACCTAGGCACTTTGGTGTCCAGCTAAGTCAGCAGCCTCGTGGTCCGTCTCCCTCTGCGAACCACATCTTTGCCCCTCTGCAGGGGCATGCGGGGCAAGCCCAGGTGCTCACTCAGGTCTCCTGAGATCCCAACTGCGCTCCAGCCATGAGGGTCTGGGCTGAACACAGACGGGTCCCGGGCAACAGGGTCAGCGCTGTGAAACTTTGGTGTACTTAAACTGGGCACATGACATAGCTGCAAAGGAAAATACTTCCTGCACCGTAGCTTGAAGACCTTTTAGCTCAAGAACACGGTACCAGCATCCAAGAACATCCTTGTTCGGAGAAGGAAACCAGCAGGGTCCAACGCCTGGTGCAGAACCTTCAGTCTCACAAGGGTTACCCACGTCACTGGTGACATGGCAGGGCTGTACGCTGTCCTGCTGGCAGCTCTGTATGAGTGGTCCAAGCCCTGAAAGCACACACGCAAATGCAGAGGCTATGAAGTTTCCTCAGGGGAGGGGGAAATTTTCAGCCATCAGACCGGTATTTGATCAACATGTTTTACAGTGTCTCCAGCTAGTCCAGAATCTATTTCTACAGCAGTCCAACATGTAAATGCCACGGGTTTAACACAAAACTGTAGTAACAAGGGTCGTAAATCAGCTAATGGTGCAATGTTGGATAACGATTAGCAGAAAAGCCAAAATAATAGAACTTATGAAATGGTCATGTTAGGTCAGAAAAAAACCCCACCTTTTCTTTTCAAACAGAAAGGACTGTGTATGATCCCCGACAGACAGTAACAGAAACTTCAGGTGTGTTGGCTGGTGGCTGGAACTGTACTTCCTTACATCCTGTGTGGAACTAATGGTTTTCCGAAAATAAACAGACGCTGTGACCTTGAGTAACAAATACATAGCTTTTGAGGGTGGTAAAAGTCCTTCACTTTTCAGGCTTCTTCTAATTCAGTGATGACCTGCTAGCGCTTTTCAAAGGATAAATATAACATAAAAATCAATACTGAGTTACAGAATTTTTCGGTATCTCTCCCATTATTGATTAAACTCTTTATAGAAAATAAGGCAATGAAGCATTTATTACTTTTTCAAACTTTTCTTTACCTGAAAAATTCTTACTCCAGTTTTGCTGTCCTGTCCTTACATTTATTGATCTTGCCTTCCTTCAGGCCCTCCATATTTCAAGGAGTCTGTGATGTGAGATACACAACAAGATTTTTCCCACTTAAATTATGCATCTATTTTACTAAGCCTGCTAAAAGGACAATTGTTTAAAGGATTACTGTACTGGATCTGTGTATCTGTCATTCTCATTCATCAAGGAACCCAGCCTTCCTGCCCTTACTGGGAAGGAGGATGAAGCATTCAAATTGTTGAAAGATGATTTCTTATTCTGGAAACACACACCTACTTCTTTCTCATTGAAGCTGATAACATTAAAATACAGTTAAACACCTTTTCTGAATGGAGACATTTCTCTGGATCAGAGCTATTACATCCAACGCTTTATCCTGGGTATTATTTTTTTGCACGTCTGTCCTGAAAAGACAAAGAAGATATGCACCATCAGTGGAAAATAAAATCTCTTACTGTCTTTCAAGTTACAACTAAAAGATGGGAAAAGCACAAGAAGAAATACAGCCAAAGTAATGATCAGAGTGCTGTCCACACAGACCAGTTGGACATCTTTCAATTTCAGGATATTTATTCAGATTACATCAAGTTCTAATTATAAATAAAATAGTGATAAACTATTCCTTCATTTTTTTTGTAAGGGTCTTGGACTATCAGATGGCAACATGCATCCATTGTTTTGTTTAGTTGCAAAGTCGGAATGCCATGTATTCACAACTCATACAGACTTATGATATCTGTTCTAATTTTTATGCTTCATCTTTTAAATACTTGTACAAAATTCAGCCTAGGTATACAAAAACCCACTCAGATCATGGGCTATGTTTTGCACTTCACATATTCATTTTTGGTTTCATATGAAACAGTACCAAAGATCTGTACCAATTTCACACGAGAGGTACTGCATTTCCCGATATCCCAGAACACCGAGCTATACCCTCTGTGCAATTTCAGCTTGAGGTGCGGTAACAGGTACCAGCAAATTGATGCATTTGCTTTAAACTCCAGCTTCTTTCCACAGAAAAGATGCAGCCGTGTTTCAGTGCTGGGTGAAAGGAGCTTACAAATTGTCTGGAAGGCGTTGACGTGTCTCACAGAATTGCAAGGCAATAGCTTTCATTTTCTTAAAATCCGAGTATGAATCCTTCCTCATTGCATTTACGAAGCACATCAGCAAGCATTGAAATAAATGCTGCTCTAAGACAGGTTGGAAATTTTCCCTGTGCGAGTTGATATAAGAACAAAAGCACTGCCTGACACAAGCAGAATTTGTAGCAATCATCTGAGGCTTGCGCTTGGGGAGGAACAAGGTCAATCACGCGTGCACCACTGCTGTGAGAGGTCTATGTCAGGCAGAAAGGGCGACTGGAGCAAGGGACTGACTGCTTCTGCTTCACCTGGTAGTCATGGTCCTCTCACCAGCAACCCTCACCGCTGCTTGAAGCCTGCTGTAGGTGACCCTGCTTCGGCAGGGGAGTTGGACTAGATGACCCACAGAGGGCCCTTCCAACCCCTGCCCTTCTGTGATTCTGTGCTCCACCAACACTGGTAAAGCAAATGGTGAAGCAGAGAGCGCAGGCAGCGGTGACACCCCCACAGACGGCTGTCCTCAGCTTGATGAAGTCTCTAGGACGACTGGGAAGTGTTGCCGGGCAGTGGGAAGTGCCACCAGAGTCAGCCATGGTCAGCAGCTCCCCTGGTCTCTGGCTGCCCAGGTGTGACCCCTCCACTGGGCAAGCTGCACGGCAAGCCTTGTGCCAGCGGCCACTGCACGGGATTTTTGGCAACAGCTTCGCTCGAGCTACCAAACCCTCCTGCGGACAGTCAAGTCACTTTTATTCCCACTGTTTGCACTTAATTGTCTATTGTTTAATTATGGGATGGATAAAAAAGATGTTCGTGGGCACTGGCTAACTACTGCTTCTACAGACAAAAATAAGGAGAAAACTTCCAGTCTTCTCTTGATCCCAGCTTGTAGTATTGGTACCTGCTGGAGCAAACCATCTCTTCAGAAGTAGCCATGGTCCAGTCAACATGCAGTCATGCACCCACATCCCTGAACCTTCTTCACTTAGTCCTACTTGCTCTGATGAAGTTTAAGTGTTTGAAAATGTAATTAATGTGCAAACAAGATCTGATCAGACCCAAAAGACATTTAGAGACCAAGTCAACAGCCCACTACATAATATTTATCCTAGAGGAGCCACATAAACATCACTTGGCTGATTTTAAATGACTAATCGAGCCTTGGAATAGCAATGTTCTCATCAAAAATTGTTTCTTACCAGCAATTAAGTTCTGGGGTTTTAACTGCCTTTTGGGGCATGTAAATAAGCACTGCTCATTAGCCCCATCAGGAACAGCAGAAACAGAACTAAGGTTATTTTGAAACTAAAACGATCCTGCAAGCAAACAAGCACTCTGGCTCAAAACTTAATCTGGAACTGATGGGTCGTCCCAGTTAATATGTGATAGATCTGTGATACAATATAAATAACACAAGTCCTATCACGAAGTCTGGAAATCATAATAATTACAAGGATTTTACATAGTCATCTTCCTACTCACATCTTGATTTTAGAACAGTGTGCGAACTTTTTGCATTCTAATAATGAACTGCCTTATTCACTATTCTGCCCCCCCGTTAGAAAAAAATATCAGACTACAATTAACACAATTATTCATCCTGTTGCAGATTAAATCCTGAAAAGCAGAAAATACCATTCAATTAAAAATAGGGAGTCAGGAAAATAGAAATTGGCTATTTGACATATTATGACTGTATGAAGCACTATAGCGTATGTTTCTCTTTTAACACTTCACAAAAGGAGGTAAAGGAAAAATAATTAACTTCAAGTAGAATAATCCTGATCTATTCATATTACTTCATATCACAAAGAAAAATAAAAGTTACATAGACATAAAGAGAAGATAAGCTCTAGTAGACCCAGCAGATCTTCTATCTGAGCTGTCTTCCAAAGTCCATTTAGAGAATAGAAATATGCTGCCAAGTCCAGCAACGCAAACACTATGCGATTTGAAAAATAGAATTATTTTTATCTTCTTCTTGAGCTTGAGAAAATGTGGAAACTGGAAGGTTTAAAATATTTATATATATAACCATACCTGCAAGTAATTATTTTAATCCAGAACTCTAAGCACTGTGAAACGTGTATTAAAATAACTAAAGTTAACAGTTGCAATCCCGTTACGTGGAAAAGTGATCCCTAGGGAGGGAGAAAGTGGAAGAGCAAAGAACCGATGGCCAGAAACCCAGCTGCGGTCCCCCGGAGGAAGGGAATAAATCCTGCACATTGCCTGTGCCTCGTCGGGCACGCACCTACCTCCGTCTGGTAAACACACCGTCCCTGGGGCAGTGATGAGATGACACGACTCCCCTTACCAGTTACAAGGCACACAGCAACAGATAGGCTGGTGGCAGTGAAAAACATCCACCCCCGCCCTGCCGGCATGAGCAGTTTCCTAATGAAGGTCTTTACCTTCCACCCCAGAATCACGGCTGTGTCGTTGAAACCCATTTCGGGTATAGCTGTAAATAATTAAATGCCACTGGCTGGAACTCATTTATTGACCATCTAGGAGTGCCACTAGGGCTCTTCCTAATTCATGAACAAAGAGCAGCGGAGTCTCGCATTGCCAAACGGGTGAGCAGTGATCAGGAGAAACGCGTGTGCGTTGGGTGAAGAAGGACAAGAGAACAGCGAAGATTGTCTTTAATGTAATACTGGATACAGTAATAGCCGGAGAATACTGGATTCTGACTATACGAAGGAACAGAGAGAAGCAGGCTGACAATTCTTCTGTTCGAGTGAGTTTTGTGACCTTTTCCAGATGTACCCTCAGTAATGACGCTTCTGCTCCGACTGGAGCTAATCCTGCAAAATCTGATCTTCATACCTTGGACTGCCCAAAATAAATCCCTCTTTGCTTTAACACAGCTCTCTCTCGGGGAGAGCAACAAACAGCAGCTGTTGCAAAAGGCAAGAGCCTTTTTTGTTTTCTTATTTCTGAGAAACCATCAAACTTGCTTTACCTGCGAAGACAAATGCAGAAATACAGCAGGGAGAAAGGCGAGACCATGTGAAAACCATTTCTACTTGTCCTTCCTCCTGCCAACAGAGCTCAGGAGGGGACACGAACAGATTTGGGGTAAGAGGTGGAAAATATCGCCTCGGCTTTGCCGGGGTTTTCTGACTGTTCTTGAGGCTGGTTGAGAAAGTTGCCTGCAGGGAGGAAGGGGGTCTGGGCTGGAGGGCAGGGGTGAGCCCAGGCAGCCTGGAGCCCCGGAGCTCGGCCATCTGCAGGCTCCCCGCTGCAGCTGGACGGGGCCAGCCGCCCGCCCCGTCACACCCACCCTCGCCCTC
>Ga0181612_127535_pt1 | contig 11413 bp, 4 predicted proteins | sample HoacroProtozoa21_FD_119630 | JGI IMG/M metagenome (GOLD analysis project Ga0181612, IMG submission 119630) | Hoatzin crop microbial communities from Cojedes, Venezuel. Combined Assembly of Gp0051906, Gp0051904, Gp0051908
CACCTGGTCCGGGTGCCCCGGGCCTGGTCCAACCCGGGCTGGGATTGTTCCCGGGAGTGGGCCATGGCCCCCCCTCCGGGGAACCTTGTTCCAGGGCCTCACCACCCTCATGGTGAAGAATCTCTTCCTAATATCCAATCTAAATCTTCCCTCTTTTAGTTCAGAGCCGTTCCCCCTTGTCCTATCCCCACACACCCTTGTGAAAAGTCCCTCTCCATCCTGAAAACCATGTTTCAAAAAAAGCCTCCAGACATCTTCTAGGGTTATGCAGAATTATTTCTTACGTGTTTTCTACCTCTGCTCAACTTTACAGTATTTATTCTTCCTAATGCTGTCACGTAGATACTCATACTCAATAACCCTCATCATCTCCATTCGTTTCAGCCATATCACTTGGTTTACCATCGTTAGGAGTTTGTGCAGAAAATATTAGGCTTCTGTTCCAGCTCTCTACTCCTCTATTTCTCTGCAAGCTGCTTGTTCCCACTGAGGAGCGGCTAGAAAGGAGGAAGGATTCTGCACAACTGATGCCGACAATGAGCCAGGTAGGAGGAGAAAGGCAGTAAGCTGAAAGAAAGACATTACAGTACTGCAGCCCGGCATGCTGAGTGAAGTGATTTCCTGAGTGATTTGGAATGATGAGGTTTTGAACCGTGGGGTGGAAAGGATTTTTGTAAAGTCTGAATGAAAAACTGTTAGTGGAATGCTGAGAAAACTAGTTTAACTGAATAGTTAGGGAAAAGGAAATAAATAGATGTGTTGTCACGAATTTCACCTCTCAAAGTGCTCAAATATGTTTAACCTGAAGTGGCACTGAATATTTTTGTATGTAAAATTAAAAAGTACTTTGACTTAGTGACGTGTGGATTAAGTCAACATCCACAAGTGGAATATGGGCAAATTCCTTATGTTTTAGAAGACATTTTTTCATTATGCCTTCCAAAACAAGAATGGAAATAAAAATAGGATTTGATTGCTCTTTAAATTACTTGAATATCTTCATGAGTACAAAAGTTCTTAGCCATTGTAGATTATTTATCTGCTATGAGTTATCTTGCATGCTCTAAACCATTTTTTTTGACTATCGCTAGCTCCCCATTTTATGAACAGTAGCATACAATTTGCTGCTTGTATTACATGAGCAGCTTCAATATGCTCCTGGTATCTCTACAGACTTAATTTGTGTCATATCAGCTATTGCAAGTTGATAACAGTGTTACACATTCTTTTCCATTTTGACGTAGCATAATACAAGCTGTTCTACAAGTTTCCGTGTCTCAGCCTTTTTTATACAGTAAGTTTATTTTGTATTTCTAAGGATAGCGATAAAACCAATACGAACCAAAGAAATGTTGACAGCATGAACAGTAAGCACAGGGGAGAAAAAAAAAAGCAAAAAATTGGAAATGAGAGTATTGGATTACAATATACGAGGTTTTAGTATCTGATTTTTAAAAAACATTTTTATAAAATGAAGATACTTACATCCCTTAAACTAAAAGCTGAAATATTATTTGCACTGCACTTTGCTTTTCTCTTTGGATTTTGCTGGGAGGTGGGAGGGGCTGGCGTTCCTTTGTATCTAACCATATCAGCCAGTAAAGCCCCACCATATCCTGTTGTACCAGGTTGCCTGCGACAATAATGAACTGTTTTGCTCTCCCAAACCCATGACCTGGGGTAGTTCGAAGAACAGGGAGAACATTTCGGTCTAGTGGAAACTTCAGTCAATCTGTCTCATCCACATCTAATACGTGATATTGTCTAGCTATTTTCTACAGCATCGACAAAGCAGACTGTTGATATGTGTCTGAGATAACTCATAAAGAGATCTAAGCCTCCATACCTCGGTCTGAACCATGTGATATCACATTGCTTTCCTCCACAAGACTGCAAACCAGATAGACTGTTGGTTCTCTTTTACAATTCTTCTGCCCGCAAGAGCAGAAATAAGTAGGCAGAAAAAACCGGCTTCAGTCTTTTTAGAGAAAGCATTCCTGTTCCTAATTTTGGTAAACGTGTGCCAGCGAGTATTACAGGTTGCTCATTTAAAAGCTGATATGTATTTATTCACTGCAAAGCCATCCTTTTGCTGTTACTTTCATATGTTTTTCTATATCTTCTCTTATTAATATTTAGCTATTATATAATAATTGACCCTGCTTTGATAGGAAGGTTGGGCTAGGTGGACTAGGGCCTCCAGAGTACCCTTCTAGCTGAATTATTCCATGATTCTAAATTTTCACACATGTAATTGCAAAGATCCATGAAATACACTATGACAATTCAGGGTTCCCTGAGAAACAGGAGCTGCAGGATTGCTGCAGTTAATGGCATTAATTGAAAACGAGTTTTGAATCTACTAATTTATAAATATTGTGTAACAATAAAGTTTATATAGAGCCTTAAAAATGCTGTAATCTTTAATCATCCTTTATCTTCTTATTTTATTTGTACTGGCCATCTTTAAATAGAGTTACAGAGTAAAATTAGCCCACTGCTTAGTTCAGAGAATGTCGTATATTTTAGAATTCCTAGAGTTTCATCAAAACTAAGCAGACTGCTGCCTTAAGATACTGAATTTTTTTTGGTGCATATTTTTGCAAGTTATTTATAGTACAGAGTTATTTGTAGTATACACTCCAGAGTGTTTGAGAGAAGGTGCAATGTTGGATTTGCATACAGGAAAAAATGAGTGTTGGCCATACTCTCTGCTGCTATAACAGATGCACGATATATTCTTTGGTAAGAGAAAGTGTGAGGAATGCCAATTCTTCCATCCCATTGACCTTGTTCAGCGAGCCTGATCTAGATTATGTTATACCAATCATCATACACTTGGATCTTGTTGCAAATATAACATGACACACAGACTTTGATGGAGCTGATTTCCCCTTCTGGCTGTTTACACTTCAGTCTGTGGGCTAAATTTGGGGTCCTTTCTGTCTAAAAATTCTCTACACTGAATATGCAATGTAGAGAGAGAGAGAGGGAAAAACCACCAAAACTCCTCCAAGGGATGGTGTTATGAGATATTATTATTCCTTGGACATTTTCCATGTAATTTGTAGTATCTTCAGCTAATGGAACAAAACTAACACTGTCTTATTATTTGCAAGATAATTTTCCAGCATGTAGTAAATAGGGTTTTATGTAGTGACTTCATATGTTCTTAAGAGAAACAAGTAGACAATCCTGTTCCCCTTCGGAGCCAAATATTCAAATGCTGCACACTTTAGATTGTGCAATTTTATTTCTAGATATTTCAGTCAAATAAATCCCACATCATCTGGCTTTTTTGAAGACTCATGGAGTGAAATTTTTGAATATAGCTGCTGAGGACCTAGTTACCCTAAAGATTAATTTATCCTGGTATACTCTGTGGCAAAGTAGGTACTGCTAAACTGTGCAAAATAGTTGTTGCAGTTTGATCCAACATAAAGTAGTAGGATGCCATGGCATTTTAGCACCTCCTAATACTTTTTAAAATATTTTTGATATATCATTATAGGACAACTATGGGATGATGTATTCTAAGGCATTTTATTTAGTACTAGCTTAGGATAGCACCATTTTGTAAAAAGAGTTTAACTGGGAATTTCATAACAGCTGTGTACCACATATGTGTATTTTATACAGAGACTACTCATCTCTTCCATGTCCCAGGAGTAACTTGTTTCTTGCTCTTTAAAATGGGCGTCTGTGGATTCAGTTGTTTCACGTCTCCCGGCATCACTGCCTATTTTGATGTTCTGTATTTACAGAAAGTATATTTGGCTCTGTACAGGTTTAAATCGATTGTGTCTCATCAGAACAGACGGACTGTTAAGGAACTATGTTTTGCATGACTGTAATAGTGTTAACAGGCAGTTTGCAAATGGAAAATGGTCAGTTGCCCAAGAGTTAGAGACACATAGTCACCCAGTTCTTGTTCTTCTGCCTCAGAGTGTGCTCATATGGATAGAGAAGACTAATTAGATATGATAAGTATTTGCAGAAATTGATTTCTAAAATGATACGTTACCTTGCTCTTTGCCAAGAGTTTTCTGAGAGGTATTTTTTGTTTGTTACTTTTTTGACAGTAAAGCTTTAAGTGTGAGTAAAGGTGATGTGTTCTTGTTACAGTCTGAAATTTTTCACATTTTAATAAAAGCCGTTAAATCTCTTAATTGTAGGACTGAAAAGCAATAAATATATTGGCTGTTTTTCAGTGGGCAGCACAATGTATCTACCAGTAATTAATAGTTGAGATAATGAGCTGTTTAAAAATAAGCAACCAGTCTGGTAGTTCTTAAACTTGAACCTAAACCTTATAGTTATCCACGCAGTACTTACAGGAAGAGTAAGAGGATTACAAACTTCCTCAACCCCTCGATATTCCCAAACTTATTCTCCAAACCTGATCTAATGGAGGTCAGCTCTGCTGCATAAGAGAATTAGGCAAGACTGGTGCTTTTTATTGACATTGCCAGCAAGGTGGTGGGGTTTTTTTAGATGAACTTTCCTAGAGGAATTTATCTGAATCTGGTCTCTCACTTTACGTAGGCATATGAGTAGTTAGCTGTCATCACTACCTACCTAGATTTAAGATACCCAGTATTTAAAAAAAGACAGGACTATCTAATTATATATGCGTCATGAAACTTGGAAGTAACTGGACTATTTTCTTCATGCATATAACTTCTCCCTGTTTTTAACTCCTTCCTCCCTGCCAAGCCATTTGACTTATCTGTATCCTGCTCTTATTTTTATTAATAGATTACTTCAGCATCCTTTTCATCTATTTCTGTGGAAGAGCTGTGATACACGTTGGCAATACGTGCTGAGTCTATGCTCTAGAGCAGTTCCTGAGGCACTCCCCATGCTGCTCTCCAGACACGCTTTGCTGCATCCTGCTTCTGCACCAGAGGAAACCTTGCAGTGCCCGGCTCTATTGTGCACTCAGGTTTCCTTTCAAAGCAACAGTTGGAAAATAAGCCAGCACTATAACACTCCAGGCAGTCCCCAGTGTGCACACTGGGCAGGTTCAGGGCTGCATGGCTCTCAGCTCTGCTTTCGAGCAGTCGCCAGGATGTGCGTCTTGGAGCCAGGGCTGCAGAGCTCACCGCCGAGCATCTGCGCCCTGCAGAATCGGTGCGTACCCAGAGATTGGCCATACGACTCAGGCAACCCCTCACCGGCCTCCCAGCATTGCCAAGTGAAGCATAATGAATTACAGAAATAAAAACAAAGTGACTGAGAACATCTTTCGTGCTTTCTGATGTGATTACATCTCCCAACTAATTTGTGTAATTTCTCCGTCCTTTTCTCTTTAAATAAAATCAAGCTTAAATTGTTTCTATACTTCTGCTGTGCTCTTCCATTCTGTTGCCTTCTCACTGTTCTACTGGCACATTTATCTGCATCAGCCATGGTCATTTAGCATTCTTGATGTTATCAAGCTTTATGAATGAGATACTTTTAAACTGTTTCTTCCTCACTGAGCAGACACTTTATAAAGATCCACTTCCTCCGTTCGCGTGCAATAAATTAAAGCTTACTTCAGAACTGTTGTAAGCGTTTAGGCATGTGAGTAGACTATCTAGTGGAATCCTTCTTGATGAAGTAATTTATTTATCTATCTTATAAATTAAGGAAATGGTGAGTAACACATGGTATTGTTGTTTAAACCAGAAAGTAGCGTGAGGGAAAAGATACGAGCAGTGAACAATGGAGACAGGAGGGCAGGTATACAAAGACAAGCACCCAGTCGAGTGCAAGATTGCAATCATGCTGATTATTTTCCTAGCATATTGCTTCTTCCTGGCTTGCAATTTTTTTGTGTATTCTTGATACCAGACATTGTAGGACATCTTCATTTTGCCTAGCTTTATGAGCTTTCTGAGTGCTATTCAGAACAACCGGCCTAATTTAATTGCCCTAAATCACTCTCTGGAGGAGCCTCTCTTTTTCTGCTGAGGCATCTAGAGTTTTGTTTCATATTATTGGCATCTGGAATTAAACAGTGTGAATATTCCATATAAAGTACTTCTCTCTTTCCCACTGTGTTTTCAAATAAGCCTGGAAAGCATCTGTCAAACTGAGGGCATTACTACAATCCCAGTAATATTTTGTTGAATAAGAACTCAAGGATAGTGGAGTCCAAAAGATAATGCAAGTCTAATTGCAGCAGCTATGATTTCTAACATTCATTTTTACCTTTGGGAAAGTAGGTGTTTTTTTCATCAGTGGAGACTAAAAGATATGGCTGAAGGAAGGGTATATTCCCATGTACAAGGACTTACTGTTCTGTTCATTTCACCACTAATATTGTGCTAAAAATAGTTAAATAAGCATATTTTTTGTCTTCACTCTCACAAGCAGCTTTATTACCTGTAATTTAAATCGTTAATGAGGTTGAATTTCTTTGGAAGTTGACCATAATCTGCATGTTCTAAAATATACAATGGTAATCAAGGCATTCTTGATATTTAGTGCCAGTACAGTCACATATTTCAAGGTTAAAAATGAAGAGTTCAAAGCACAATCTTTTTTTCTACCCACTTACAAGTTTAGTGTTGCATATGAGGAGTACGTTTCCTCTTCTCTGCATCGGCTGCCAAAAGGACCGCTCCACCCCTCATCCGAACACTGACAGGCTCAGAGCCGACAGCCTTCGCAGAGGTGTACTCTGCCCTTCTCACTAGAGAGACTCCTACAAGATTTTGGGTGAATCATTGGCATTTCTCTGCAAGTTGTAAAAGCAGCGAAGTCAACTGTTACAACGTTTCTAAGAGGTATTGTTTCCGTCATAAGCTCATGGTTTTCCTGTGAGTTATTCCAAAGGCTTGAAAAATAAACATGCATATGATATGTCAAGATAGGAACTAAATTAAATTTTTTATCCTACCTTTAAGAAGTGTGAATTGGAAGTAGTCAGCTTTCAGATAATGGCACAATGCTGCAAAGGACCTTCAGTTGTGGAGGGCTTTAACATAAGAGAATTGCCAACACACGAGTGTGGTTTCTCACATTTCAGTGACAGATTATTTCAGAAAACTCTCTAGCCCGTTTCCTATTTCCTTTGCCCTTGGTCTGCTGAGTAATATTTGCATTTTTCCCTAAAACAGCATATCTCCTCTCTGGACGGAAATTTCTGATAAATGTTTTCCGTTGAACTTCCTTCAGCATCTACATTAAACAACGCCTTTGCCAAGGACCATTTCCTGAGGTCTCTACTTTCTGCATTCTGAACAAGATGTAGCCTCAAGATTGTGTCGTGCCTGCCCCCTACCACTGTGTGTTACATAGGATTGCAGGAAATTGTCCAGTCTCTAAATATAATTATGTCAGAAATCAGTTCAGAAATTGTTACCTTACTATTCTGAGGGGCTAAATAATTTTAACTTTAATTTTACTTCAATTTTAATTTAACCTTGTAACTAATCCTATAATCCTGAATGAAAAATCAGTGGCAATTTTGAAACTAAAAATGGAGGTACATGAAGCTTTCTGTCAGAGAAGCATTTGCACATTACATTGCAGTTCAGAATATTACGATGATGTATGCGTCTGAGGGAGTTAGTTTGCAGTTAGCTAAGGTGAAAAATGTCATTGCATAGCTACTTACTGCTTTTATGGGCACTCTTAGTGTGCACTGGTGAGCTTTGTAAAAGGTTACACAAACCCTTTGAAAGTGGAAAAATATTCCTCATAGTTGGTGTGTCCTTCGAGCTGTGAGAAGGAATCGGTAACAAGTCAAAACTGCTGTGCTGAGCTCTGTTGGCTTCGTGCAGATAAGTTATTTTTTTCTAAAAAAGCAGTAATGCCTTCAGAATAACCTTCCTGTCTTTTCCTAAATTTCTCTTCTAATAACCACTGTTTGACTCCAGATGAATGCTAATCTGTGCTGCTAGATATGATTCTCCATATATTGCACGAGTATTGGACTGTCATCAATGAATCCTGTCACAAAACTTGCATTATTTGCCCCTGCAGAAACAATACAAAATGTATTTGCTTTTAAGTGTCACCTATGAGTATGTTTTTCATTGAAGAGTTTTGCAAAGAATTACACCTAGTGTAATGCATTTGAACTCATATGCTGATACACATATTTCCCCAAACTGTCGTGACAACTGATAAAAAAAATCTGTAGTGCTGGCTTATCAGGAATTATTTTTAAATCTTAGCAATTTATCTTGAAAGACTCCGTAATCAATATTATATAGCACTGTGAGCCTGCTGCTTTATTACCCTCTTTATTCAAGTGTAGAAAGATAGAGTATTGATTTTTGTTCGGTTTGTGTGCTGTAAAAACAAAGGAGAAATGTCACTTCTGAATACCAAGGGTATATGCCCATTGTTTTATTGAATTTAAATTAAATAAAAGTTATGTAAGGTAATGGTTGAAATTGCTTTGGGGAAAAATAAATGCCATTGAAATAAAAAAAAGTCAAGCAGAAAATAATTTATAGCAAGTTCATCTCTCTAGCTGAGCTTTCAAAAAATCTTTTGCCATTAAATTGAAAGTAGTGTAGTGTAGACAATACTACACAAACTTTAATGTCAGTGTGGATTGACATTACAAAAAATAACCGTACAGTTCTCTATTTTGGTGGTTCACCACCTTTTGGGTTTTTTAATGTTTTTGATGACTTACTTCTTTTGGATGTTGAGTTTGGAGATAGCCATCAGCTTAGATATTACCAGTAAAAACAACAAAGATGCTCCTGTTCCCTCCTCTTCATAGCATACCAGCTACATGTTCAACACTGTTCATCTCCAGTTCCCTAAATGATTGGCTAATCTTGTTCATTGTCTATCTTTTGCTATCTGTTCTAACAGTAGTTAGCTTTTTTTTTTACAGTCTTCAGAATGCTTTTGATCCTGAAAACAGCAAGAAGTATTGCTATAATATGATGATGTTTTCACTGTCTTCTGGCTTATTTTACCACTAAGAAAACTTCTAATAATCACCAGGGCTGCCAGTCTAATCAATAAAAGATCTAATATAAGACATAAGAAGGTGCTCTATAGAAGCTCATAGCTAGAATGTAATAAAATATAAATATCCAGAGCTGAAAAAATAGAAAAGGGGGAGAGGAGATAAATCAATATTCTTTCCATAGATAGCTCATCAGACTATTGGATTTCATTATTTTGATTTGAAAGCACAGAATTAGATATTTATCATTTCCTGGTTCTCTTGGGTGAATTCATGATCTCCTATTTCCATGTTTCTTTCTTTCTGTTTACTTATTGCAGTGTTTTGGATATGTATTACTAACTGAGATAAGTTATGAGAAAGATTACACTTGGAGAATGTACAAAATTTTTGGTTTGCTGAGCAAATATTATTTACATAAAGGACCCATTTACTGATGTTTAAAAGTACAATTAAAGGGTTAGCAATGGTTAACGAATGGTTAGCAAGCTTGAATACCAAGGAGGGATCAAATACTGCAGTTACTGATGGATGACGTCTGATTTGTTCTCAAAAGCTTCTTTCAGTGGAGACCCCACAGTCTCTTCCATACCAGTTTTGTCTTCCTTTAACAATTATTATTTTTCTCAAGGGCTAAATAAATCCTTTGTTTTGTAATTTAAGCCCATTATTTATTGGTGATCCTCTAAGTATTCATATATTATTCCCTTTTTCTTCATGGAAGTGTTTGAGACTTCAAGATATCTTCACTTTTTTAGCCTAGAGTAAACCAGATTCTTGCAGGTTTTGGGGTTTTTTTTGCGTTTGTTTTCCTCCATTATGAGATATTGTAGAATAAGTCTCACTGCTGTCCTCTAGACACCATCCGTGTTACTCCTGAAATGTAACATCCAAAATCATTTCTGCAAATGCTTTACTGAGTAGACTGGGGGAATTACTTTGTGTCTTGACTCTGTACTGAAGCCTATCCATCTGAATAAACTGTTTATCCATCTCACAGCAATATGCTAACTGTGTTTTACATACCCTACACAAAAGCAATTGGAACTGCATTTTCGATTCTCAGGTTGTGAGAAGACAGTATTTTACAACTGACTTCTCTAAGAAACAAACTCTGAGCTTTCATACTTCCTCTGCCCCAATTTTTTCCCAGTACTAATAATTTATTTGAACATTTTTTGTTTGCTGGTTAATGCAAATTTTAATTGTTCATAAAGGCCATTTGTTTAAATGGTGGTTTTTAGGACTAAGCTGTTGGACTTCTAACACAGGAGAAAGGAAGCCACCTGCTGATCAGAGACAGAAAGGAGTGTTCTGGTATAAATGCTTTATAGTAGGGACAGCTTTATAGTAGAGATAATGTACAGGAAGAAATTCCGTATTGAAGTGTCTTTGGAAGTAAATTTGTTATAACTGGGCTACAGAATGACAGAGCTTGGTACGGTCTTCAAGCACATTGATGTACTGTGAGTTCAATTTTTAGTAAATGAGATGTGGCCTATATTTTCTATGCAGTAGAGCTGAGCAGCACTGCAAATCTGAAGTGTTCAGCAATGAAGTGCAGTCAGACCATAACCTTTAAAGAATGAGAAATATTTTTATAGACCTATAGTTCTGAATTTACATTTTCTTCCCTTTCACTCTGTGTGCTCCAGAAATGTAGAATTTTTAAATGACTAGTGAGGAGTTTCTGCAATGCCAAGATGCTAAGAATTTAGCCACTCTTACTATGTAAGTGCTGTAAACTTCAAGAATTAGAAACGTGGGTGGACATTCTAATATACATAGTATTATATACATATAGTTACACAGGTATTGATAGATGTATATACTACTTAGAGTTCCTCAACTCCACAGTTACTTACTTACCCTTATGTGTATGAGGTAAGAAACCTCTGCAGAAATACTCAGATAGACTCCAACAGGCAGGTTTGAGAAGACAGGACAAGTAATCACACACCTTTTCATTTCTTTCTAGTTTTGCTGACCATATGCTTTCTGCTCAGCAAATTCAGGTCATCTAATGAGGCTTTCAAATTAAGTCACAAGTTGTTGAATTCTTTATCTGCGTGGTGATCAAAAACTCTCTATGTGTCAATTAGGTAGAAATTAGCATCTGCCAAGTGTCTTCAGTGTGACAGTTATCATCACACTGCTTATGTGGGGAAAAAATCAATCTCGTGTATGTATTGGTAGATACAGTTAGATTCCATTTCTTCCAGCAGTGCTTGGGAAAAGGAGAACCCAAAAAGTAATAGGAATGTGAAAATTAGAGATCAAGATAGCCTGTGAATAACAAAGAGCATTTATTTTTAACGTTTGTCTCTTTTGATGAAACACTAAATGAAAATTTTATCATGAACAATTATCAATACCATCCTGTCATAAAATAATTCTCTGCAAAGTGTTGTCTGTTATTTCCCATGTTGCTATTCTGATACTTCTATAAACTTCTCCATCATCTTGACATACTTAACTAAAAAATTA
>Ga0181612_137952_pt1 | contig 11413 bp, 7 predicted proteins | sample HoacroProtozoa21_FD_119630 | JGI IMG/M metagenome (GOLD analysis project Ga0181612, IMG submission 119630) | Hoatzin crop microbial communities from Cojedes, Venezuel. Combined Assembly of Gp0051906, Gp0051904, Gp0051908
CACCGTACCCCGAGGGGGGATTGATCGACCCTGAGCCACCCTACACGGACTGCTGAGGTCGGAGGTGGCAGCCTACCCGCCTTTGAATCGGTTTCCCGAGGAATGCATATACTTGCCAAGTTGGATACCCGCTCCTTCCATCCTTCTGCGTGTAGGTGGACCCACCTGGCATGAAGGGGATGAAAGTCTGTGTGTGACCACATTAGGACACTCATGAGCCTCTGAACATCTCGCCTATTTGCATGCCACAGGTAGAGACGTGTCCATAGGAACGCTTTTTCTCTGCAGCTACCCCAGGGAGCATGCTACCTTTCACAAATGCTGCTTGACTGACATTGGGGTCGACATCCATGCTTGTATCCTTAAGTCACGTTGCCATAGTTCCAGCTCTGTATGCAATGCTCTTTTCTAAGGCAAATGTGGAGAGAAATCCCCGTCTTCACAGGCACTGTACATATTCCACAGTGGGGGACACCATCATTACATAAATCTGCAGAGGGGACAGGCCTGACAGCAATGCAGGCAGGAGTGGTGAGGGGAAGTGTATCCAGTCTGCGTTTACCTTGCCCTCACACCCTCCTTCCAACATTAAAAAAGGCACGCTTGTTTCTCACCTGAGGAGGCAGACCCCCTATCTGTGCTGGGGGCTGGAACCTAATCCATTCTTTACATAGCGTCAGTAGGGAGAACAGTACAAACCTGCACTAGAAGAATATATTAGTGTATCCCTGAGATGTTTAGTGTACCGCCTCCGCATGCCCTTTTGTGTCCCCATTTTCCTGCTGAAGATAGCTGTGTTGTAACAGCAAATGAGAAGACAAGCAGTCACTTGTTCTTGTCCCTCAAAACAGCAGGTGTTATACCTGCGTGCAAGCATGTGATAACATGAGCCTAAATTCTCAACTGCTCCTGCACATGAGGATATTTACGCGTCCCTGTATGTGGAGACATATGTGCTTACTGCATGCTTGTCTCTGTCCCAGCTGAAAGGAACAGAGTAATGTCTCAGATGTGTGGTAGATGCCATATGCAATTGTTACTTAGCTCTGTTGCTTGTTTGCTGTTGCTGAATGGATTTCACAGAGCTCTGTATGCACATCTATATCGTCATATCAATAAGAGAGACGTATGAAGGAAACTTGATGAATGGAACTACCATGAATTGGTGCATGAATTGCCATGCTAACCATTAACTCGGTAACAGACGTGATAGTGAAAGGGATAAGGCATGATAGTGGAACTGTATGCAGTTAGAAGAATGACTGTCAGCTTGTCTCTCCAAGCAAGATGTTTTATCCCTTTTCTTTTTTGAAATTGTAGTCTAATGAAGGCATGCCATGAGATAAGTAGTTTGGAAATGCAGAAAGTTACCTTGTTTGTTTTGACCTAATGTTGATACAAACTGTTGGAAAAGAAGATTAAGTACTGGAAAAAATTTTTTTGCTTGGCAGTGCTTACATGTTAGTGTTTGTATATTGTTTTCTGTACAAGCATGAGCTGTGAGTTGTAAGTGTAGGTAGTACATACTTGTTACATGCCTATTTGTTCTAATAAGTTTTCTATTCAGAAGAGAGCTCACGGAAAAAAGTAGTCTTTGCCTTTAAGCATTAATGTGCTTTTTTCAGAGTTTACATAGAAGACATTCAATATGAAATTAATTGTAGAATAAAATTTTCATTCTCTCTTTGATGCAAATTGCAGTGTAGAGCAGCCTGTGTCTCAATCTTACAATAACAGCAGCCTTTTTTTTTCATTGTCCCCTTTTAGGAGAACCATGTGTTGATCCGTAGTTACTTTATATTTTTGTTTGTAACAGCATGTTGTAACTGTTTAGTGGGAATTGTTTGCCTTGTGAGTGAAGTCCTATGTTGATACATTTCCGAAAAATGTGTTCCTTTTCACTTGTTACATTACATAAGTAGAATATATAAACAGAAGAGACGCTTGGCTTCAGACCAGATTTCTGAAGCTCTTGGGGCAAACTCTTGATGGGAATTTTCTCTCTTGCTTCCTCTCCATAAATGTGCATAGTATAAAACTAGTACCTTCTTGTACTACTTGGAATATGTTGTTTCACTGAGTGACTTTTACTATTGGATTTGATGTGCTGACATGTCTCTGAAGCCCTGAAACTTTGGTTTCTGGGATGGGGGTAGCCTTTCATTGGTAAAGCTTTTTTGCTAAAGAGGACCCATCTCTCTGAAAAATAGAGACAGTCATTGATTTAGAGGAGACTATTCTGGGGAATTGAGTTTAGAGGAGCAGGGGATTTCCAGAAAACTGAAACCAAATTGCATCTTGACAGTGTTTTAGCATTAGATGCTGATAGTATTTTTGGATTGAGAAAATGATGGGCTACAGATACTCTCAAATAAAATCTTATCAAGCTTGTTTTCTAGAAAAGTTCCTTTAAGTAGGTCTGAGGAAGACAGAAGTGTTAAACCTTAAATTCTCTGTTCATGCATGTATTTTTTCCCCAAAGTTGGAAACTGTATTTTATATAATGATCAATACCCTTACGAAAGGGATGTAGCTTGATTGCTTTCAATAGCTGGGACTGAATTGCTTGACTTTTCTAGTTCTTATTGCAGTTACATAGTAACTATAGAGGCTTAACTATACTTGTCACTTTCTATTTGTGCAGCTTCTTGGCATGCTTTTTCTTCTGTGACTTTTGTTTACATTGAATATGTCTTGCTGATAGATGACAGGACATTTCTTCCTCAGTCTTTGAAAGTTTTGCTCAAGAGCTGAGTGACCTGATCAGATGAACTTTCAGGCAGTATCTTTGCACACAGAAGGGAGTTTACATGTTGTGCAGTACTGTTAGAAGAAAATAAAACCTCTATGTAAAGTATCTGGAGTTTAGTCAGATGTTTTAAACCACATCAGTGTGGATGCATTGCAAAAACCATTTCAAAAATAATAAATGCTATTCTTATCACTTTTATTACAGGCTGGGCTATGCAGAAGACAGTGGCACAGTAATCACATAGTCCTTAAGTAATAGTATGCAATTATATTCCTCAAAACCACTGGGAATGCTGGAAGCATGTTAGTTTGTAAAAGAGGAAGAAAAAGCCCCAAAGCCATTACTTAAATGTTTAACCATGGCTGCCTGTATCTCTTCAACCTCTTTCTGTAGGCTTTGGCTGTATTTCTGAAGACAGATCCTCTGAACCTTTCCTGGTGACTACCTGTTACATCCATTTCTGTTGTGTGGGTTAGGCACATGAGGAAGGATTACTTGCTACTGCTTGTGATGACGTGGGAGAGAAGCAAATACTTTTTTTTTTTAAATAAGTGTTAGATTATTTGAAAAGAAATACAAATTGAAGTGTTTGAATGCTGATTTGGACAGTACAAAATTCTGGAAAGAAGATGTATGTATTGTGCTTTAGGGTTCTCACTAGACGAAAGAACTCCTACCTGCTGTTTTGTTTGTTGTTTTTTTTTTTTTGTAAATGTTTGTAAATGGACTGTGCTCTCCAAACAATGCTGTGCTGAAGACATCTTAGCCTGCCTGGAAGCATCTTTGAAATAGTTTGGACTGTATAACTACGGATTTGTTTTCAAGATGGTCCAAAAATCACAGTAGCACCTGAACAGCTGTCTGAGAACCTGTAGAGTTTTAGTTTTTGGGACACTTTAGCTTGAATTTTGACATCTAAGTGCTTCCTGTGGGATCATGTAAAGGAAAAAGAATAACAAGTTTACAAATTGTCTTCCATTACAGTTAAGTCCAGGAATGCATTTGCTTGTACCCAACTGTTGGAAGTTCTTTCTTGTTTGCCTTTCTGAAAAATGTATTTCTTGTTTTGGGGATTGATGCTGGTTCAAGTAAAGTGTGTTCCTTTCAGTCCTCTTTGATAATAATAATAAAAAGCCTCTTTCCTATTTCCCCTCTTTTTTTTTAAATGAACAACTGTGTGTATTAGATTGCCATAATTCATTCTCACTTATTTTCTGCAACTCCTTTATTAACATACTTCCTTCACTTCTGGTAATTGTAATTATAGCAGTAGATGGGCAATTGGTTCCACTTATTATAAATGCAGGTTGTACTGGGAAGGATGTCACAGATACAGACTAGTTTGTGCTACTGCATGCTTTCCTGAACCAAAGATGGACTCTTCTTTAGAATATGGGTATTATTTGGTCATTAGGAAAGATAAGAGATTTGATACATCCATCTCCTTTTAACAATTCTCTCTGATAGGTTATAATTCATCATCTTGAATTCATATTTTTGTTACATTGTGGGTTTTTTGGATGAGGCTTCTTGAGAACCTTTTATTTTGTTCATTTTATCCAAACTCATACCAATGAAAATAACATATTTAATTATAAATCTGAAAAAAACAATAAAACTGTTTCTTCTTTATGTTCAATAGTCAGTCCCTTCGTACAGCCTTCCTGTGTTTATCTGAAAATTTCTAACCTTACTTACTCTGTGTCTTACACAAATAATATTGTAACTCTATTAGGAGAGGGAGAAAGAGGAAGTATATTTGTTTATTCTCACAAATGAACTGAATGTTGCCCTGCAGCCAAATCTTATGGGATGTAACTTTTTTTGATTAGTGTATAATGTGTCTTTATATCAAGGCTAAAAAATGAAGATAAATCCATTTTGTGTTCATCGTTATGTATCCAGCAGTATAAATGCAATTTCAGACTGTAACTTCATAATGACATCTCTATTAACACACTAGTTTGTTTTTTGTTCTGATAAGTAATGCTTTGTGAAAGAGCTTTATCAAGCTAAATTAATTTTTTAGGAGCATAGACATGCTTAGCAACTTATAACTGCAGAATACTCTTTAAAGCCCTTTGGTACTTTTTTTTGTCTTTTTCTTCCCCAAGTCTGAGTATGACCTTGCTTGTGGATCATATAAATATGAAGGCTATTGACTCTTGTTGAAAAGAGTCTATTAGTTCTTTAGCTATATAGAGTCTAGTCATTTGCGCCTTTGAAAGTTGCCTCTTCTGTCTGGAGGTTTATACCCCCGTGCGGTCAGTAACTTTGCAGGTGCTGTTAGGCTTTTCTCGACACAAAATAAAGTGAATTAGCTCGGAGTGCCTTTTGTTGCTTGAAAGAAATTGGGAGTAGTCAATTGTCTGGTTACTGTTTCAGAAAGTGGCTTGAGCAGATTAATGGCTTTCTACCATTGACTCTGTGTGTGTGTGTGTGTGTCCATCTCCTTCCCCAGTGTGGGTTTTCTGTTTGTTTGTTTCTTTTTGGCTAGCTTGCTTTGTTTGTAGAGAAGCTTCAAAACTAGCACAAGGGCTAAGAGGTAGGAGAGGTGATAGCCTAGAAATCACACAATAGGAGGGAGGGTGAAACCTCTCAGTTCCAGGAGTAAGCTTGGCTGTTTATTGAACCTTTACCCTTAATTTCCAGTTTAGGGTGGCTGTTTTTTAAACAGCTCTACCTAGAATTGCCAGAGCCTTGTGTGGCCATGCTGTACATGTAAATGGATGAAGACTGTTTTTGTAGAAATGTCACTTTGTGCGTCCTTGGCCCATCTGCTTTGGAAAAGACCCAGAGCTCCAAAAGTGATGTTATGGTACTGAAGGTTCCTTTTCAGATGCTTCTAGTGGAAGAAGTTTGGTTTTGAAGATCCACTTGCAGGTCATCACGAGACTTGTGGGAGACAGAACCCAAATATTCCTGCATGGTTTATGTGTCTCCTTTCTTCTTTCTCCTTGTCTGTTTCTTTTGTGTCCTTGGCACAGAAGATGTCTTGGTTTAGGTAACTGTAAAACAAGAGAAACAATATGAGTCTTAATATAGTTGCTATATGTAGAGTTTTGAAAACGCTGAATACTTTTGTGAGGGGAAGAGACCAGGGTAGAACTGACGATGACAAATTAGAACGAGTATTTGCCTGGTAGAAGGGTGACTTGAAAGAAGGGGCAAATGTAATACAGGTTTGAGCAAGAAAATGGATAGAAAGAAAATACTATTCAAAGGCAGAAGGTAAAGTATCATACAAACTGATTGTGAATTTATGAAGTACTGAGTGAAAATGTATGAAGTGGTAGAAGTGAAAGAAGGGAAAAGGATTATAAGCAGGGAGGTGAGCTATATATTCTGGGTTAAGTGTAATGGCTTGGGATACTTTTCTGACACCTGTAAAACTGAGGGAAATTGATTTCTTGAGCAGTTATATTAATGATGATGATTAGAATTTTGTGAGCAGAGAATTAGAAAAACATGGAGAAAATTATTTGACTCTAATGTTCATAACATTTACAGTCTTTGTGCTACAAATAATAGTATAAACTTCATACTTTAGAATGTCAACTGTTGAATTTAAGTTTGGGAAGCTTGGCATCCATTTGTTTGCAGAAGGAAAAGCCAGTGACATTTTTTGCTGCTTACAGAGTTGCAAGAGCAACCAAGATGGAGAGTGTGATGTTTTGCATGTCAGAATGACCATTCTAGGAAGGACGAGTAACTTCCCCAGGCCACAGACTGTTCATTCTGCCTGCCATGTTCTTGCTGGCACTGTTAGTAAGCATCTACTAGATTTGTGAACATTCCCAAGCTGGTTAATCATCAATATTATAATCAATATAATTTAAATGGCACTTCTGAAACCAGAGCAGTATCTTTAATGTGTTCTGTTGAGACCAGAATGATGAAAATAGCTTAGCCATTTATTGTTCTCCCACGTGTAAAATTAAAAAAGCCAGAAATGTTATCACTGTATTCAGTGTGCAGATCACTGTCAAGAGTGAAAATGGGTGTTGTATCTCCGGACTTCTGACTGCTCTCCAATGACAGTGTTTTACAAGGTATTGTACACACATCAAAGTAGGTCTTTGGAAAGGTAATGAGGAGTTAAGCTTCTGGAGGAATAATTACTTTCTGCTAAATTTGTGGGTTGTTGTGTCTTTGTGGGAGGAGTTTGATTCTAAAATTCTAATGCTTCTCCCCAGCCGCTTTCCCCCAAGGGTGTCTTGCTGGCCAGCTTGCCTTTTTATCCCTTTCTTTCCTTGTATGGTGCAGAACACCATAATATCTGTAAACCTCCTAACTATTTAAAAATAGAAATAATAATAACAGTCTTTGGTCCTTGTATCCCAGTCCGTAGGAGAAATGTTTTTAAAGAGAAGAAAACAAAGTCAAAACTTGTGAGTGAGAATATAATCTTGGCAGAGCCAAGCGAGGGTTAGTTTTGCATTTAATTTGGAGCTTGAGGTTTGTGCTGGCTTTTGAAGCGGCATGAAATGTTTCATGTTCATCTGAGCCTGTGGGAGTTCCCACTCCTTTAGGTAAAAGCTAGCTGACAGTTTCAATGTGAGGTAGCTCCTCTAGGTATGGTTGGAGAAATTACTGGAAGTAGCTGGAGGTTTTGAATATCAGAATAGGGTTCTTGATTTGATCTTTATGAGAAGCAGAACAAGAGCAAAACAGCTGAGCACCACGTTAACAGTGACCTGTGCTGCTTTTTATGTTGGTTTTCTGTAGCTGGGTGATGATATTCCTTGGTGTGAGTTGCAGTAATTGTAATGCTGAGTGTGGAGGATGCGAACTTGCACAGGTGGCTTGCTTTCTTCTTGGTTTGGAAATACTCTTTGTAGAACGGAGGGAATTATTTGTATTGAACAAACAGGAAAATATGTCGGAAGATACTTGTTGTCTGTTACCTTTTCTGTTTTTCAGTAGGTTAATTTATTGAAATACACCAGCTGCTTGCATATATAAATTGCAAATGTTGTAAAGATTATAAATGTTTTGTGTCTCCCTACACTTCTCTTCATAATCCTTCTTTTTTGAAGTGAATGTTGCCAATATCAAGGTAGACATAAAACACTTGCTTTAAAAACAGAACTTTTATTTCCTTCCAAAACTGCAGTGCTGTAAAATGCAAGATTGGTAACAGATTTAATTTCTAGTTTTTGGATTTAAGTATATAGACTAGTTAGGTGTTTTCTGCTAATGCAGCTGTATAAAGACTTCTTTGTGGTAGAAGGAGACACTGCTGGGACAGCTAGCATTAATATGTGGGTGGAGGATTTAAGGTAAATAATTTCTTGAATTGAACTAAATTCAGCAAAAAAAATCCTGGAAGTACATTTAAATGTGGCATGTGTCTTGATTTCTTTATGCGGTAGATTGTGATGTAAAGTAGTATGTTTCAAAAGTAGCAAATAACTACAAATGACAATTTCACTTTGATTTATGGTGTGTATACACATGTCAGGTTTTTTTAACATCTGAAGTCTGCATCTTTCGTTATTTGCAGTGGCATCACTCCTTTGTAGCACTACGTTAGACAGGCAAAATGTAAAAATGAAAAAAATCAGATTAGAAATAAAAAAACCTCCACATTTAAAGTGAAACGCATGAATGACAAGTTGGATCTGTTTGGTAAACAGAAAGAAACAGGTTCATAAAATGTGTGCACAAAGATAAATTGGTGATCTCTGAAACTGATGGAGAAGTTTTAGAAAATGGGCGAGAAATGGAGTAGGAAAAGAAAATTGAGTCAGAAATTATTCCAAGGAAAGAAGTGGAGCAGAATACACCCTTGGATGAGGCTGACAGGAAGTAAGGCAAGATACTATGCATGAACTGTTGTTTTTGTATTTTTGGTAAGAACTTTGTCTTGGAATTTAATGATAGTGAAATTGTTATCATGGTAAGCAAAGTTATTATTAAAATGACTTTTTTTACTGTTTGAACTTTTAACTGTTTATAATTTAGTGACAGGAGCAATAGGGGGTAAAACTATTGAATACTTGATAGGTCGTACCATTGCCATTGTTACATTACTGTATTTTGAGGATAGTGAGGCCTATCTGAATTTATTTAATCCAGTCTTTTTAAGGCATGGCAAGTGTAGTAACAACAAAGCTATCTATCTGTTTATTTGGTGGGGAAGGAGGAAGAACATGGTGTCATTCATATGTTAATTAGAAAATACAGACAGTGATGAAGATTTCTGGGATGGGATTTCTGGTCAAAGATAAAAGGAGCCTTCTCAGCAGTCAGGGGGAAGATGCCCTGCTTAACGCAGCTGGGCTTGGTTAAGGGGGGAAGCTTAAATTCAGGTTTCCCATGCTTATATGTTGTGCTGCTAGGGTTTATTTTTAAACTTTTGAGTTCATCCCCGTTCAAGAAAACTGTCTTTTTGCCTTCCACTATGTACAATGTCATTTCCCTACTGAGTAAGTTTTGCCTGTGATCTGTGTTCCAAGATTTGAATTTCATTCTGCCTGAATGCCTGCTCTTTGCCTGTGTTTCATTTACCAGCCCGTTCAGATTGACTTGTTTTTTTTCTCACTTGCACACGTCCTGTCACTTGCGAGTTTTACCAGAGGTGACATTTTTCCTTATTTCCAAGAATTTGTTTGTGGGGTCTATCTAAACTGTTTTATGTTTACGTACTTTGTCTTAGTTTAAGACCTGTCAGTACCAGTACCTAGTTTGTATACAACATCAACATACTTTGTTACTGTGTGTTCTTCATTATTTTTTTTTAATTTCTCATGGGCAGATGATGTAGTTTCTTAGTCCAAATGTGCAGAAACTAATAGAATGCTTTACTGAATTATAGCTGTATTATAATGGATGTTTTAATTCATCATCGAACTTTCAAATTTGATGGAAAACTGTCATGTTTGTTTCACAATGTGTGGTTTCATCCATTATTTTTCTTAGGTATTTTTGGGGGGTAAAAGAAGCTGTTGAGTCTGAAACTGCTTATTTTTCTTTAAAAAATTGGCACGCTGCTTCTCCATCTTTGGAATTTTTTCCCTATATGCTTATTGAAATTCAACATGAAAAGTGAAGGGGGCAAGCTCTTCAAAGAAAATTTTTGATGCGAGTGGTATGGATCTTATGATTTGAATGAAAAGATGAGCTAATATAAAATATCCAATAACTTCAACTTGCTAAAATTTTTGTGAGGGAATTTGGAGGTAAGGCAGCCACTCTCTTGGTATATTCTTTGGTGGTATTGCAGCTATTACTGCTATGTTAGAGTACTGTGTGTAATTTTGACATTCAGCCTGCAGATCAGGAACTTCCAAGAGTGGAGAAAGTCTTTTGAATTTCTTGTATTTTGATTAATTTAAGAGCCTTTTATGTAGTTGAGTGTTAATATAATGACTTTAAGAGCTGACTCCTAGCTTTAGTTGGTCCTAGCATAGACCTTGTTCTATGTTGCTGTTGAAAATTACCTTGCAAACCTTGCTGTTCTCTGTGAGTTATTTCTTTGTTCTATGGTGATGCAGGTTATCCCTGGTTTTACAGACTGGAAAAACTGAGGAACAGAAATTTTAAATGGCCAAGTCTAGATCTTGGAGCAGATTAAGGACAAGACTGAAAGGAATCCAGCTTTGGTTCTCTGGCTTATATTTTTCCATTTTAATCAAGACAGTGTAAGATATCTGGAAGAACGGAGATTGAGGCATTTGAATTGAAGCTTTGTGCTGGAAGATGTTGGTATAGTAGTAAAGGTGTGAACCTTGAAGCTTTCGTTATGATCTTAAGTCCTGGGAGTGATTTTTAAATGTATTAACACAATGCAGAAATGAAGACTTCACTTTATAGTAGCATCTGGCGCAGAAGAATGGTAGTATGATTCAGAAATATTCACTCTCTAAAAGAAGATCACTATAGATTTGCAATCAGTTAAGAATCAGGTAGTGTGAAACAGTATTAACTTTACAAAAAAAAAAAATCAGTATTTTTGGCAAGAAGTGCTGTACTCCCTTGGTCAGCTTTCATATCTTTGTACACTGGGCTTCCTAGAGAACTGGAAAGGTTATTTTTGGCCTAGTGCCCAAGGCTAAAAATGGCTTCTGGAATCTTATAGCTCAGTTTGGTGTTGAACAGTTCTGTGTGGTAGTAACATAACTGCAGTAATTGGTAGTCTCACTGAAGCATTTTAGTTATGCACTTAAATGTTAAGCTGTGGGAGATGTGGCCATGTGATCCTTCCAGCATCCAGTTTATCTGAAAAATTTAAGCCGTGATTATCTGTGAAGCAATGGTAGCCTGAAAAAAAAAGGCTTTTCTACAAGTGCTCGTTAAAGGGGAGTAAGAATGAGTGTAAGGTTTAGCCTCTGCAGGGAAATGCTCTAAAATGAGGAAATAAATCACAGCATTGCTATGGGAATAGTGAAGCATGAGCATTGCAGTTGAGACTATACATGTGGAAAATAGAATGACTCTGTGAAGTTTCCGTATTTTTCTATCCAGTATAGTAAGATTTACCTTTAAAAGTGAAAAAAAAAACCAACAAACCCAAACTCAAACATCAGTCCTCCCCCGCCCCCCCCCCAGCAACAAGCACACCAGCTACTGTCTGTGAATGAGTGCTTATAGTAAGTGGAGGGTTCTGGATGATTTCTGAGTAATTTTGGTGGTTACATCACAAGAAGTGTGTGATAG
>Ga0181612_137980_pt1 | contig 11413 bp, 8 predicted proteins | sample HoacroProtozoa21_FD_119630 | JGI IMG/M metagenome (GOLD analysis project Ga0181612, IMG submission 119630) | Hoatzin crop microbial communities from Cojedes, Venezuel. Combined Assembly of Gp0051906, Gp0051904, Gp0051908
CCCTCTGAGGGTGACGGAGCACTGGAACAGGCTGCCCCGGGAGGTTGTGGAGTCTCCTTCTCTGGATATATTCAAGACCCTCCCTGGACAAGGTCCTGTGCAGCCTGCTGTAGGTGACCCTGCTTCGTCAGGGGGGTTGGACTAGATGACCCACAGAGGTCCCTTCCAACCCCTACCATTCTGTGATTCTGTGATTCTGTGATTTGTCTCCTCAGTTGCTGCGGGTGAGGAGCCTGGGCATGGCTAAGTACTGTGGCTCAGTTGATGCCTTGGAGCTCATGAAGCCATTACAATCAGTTGCACTTCTGAGCCTCACAATTTAAGCAAAAGAACAAGTGAGGAAATGGAAAAAGCAGATCACCTTTATCAGGTGGACACTGCCCCCTTTTAAATCCCAGTCAAACTGATTCAATGACTGGGGAGACAGTATTTCTGCTGATAGAAAGATGTCAGACCATCTAAGGCACGGAGACTCTTCCCACACAGATCAGCTGCAAGTTCACAACTTTGCCTGTAGTTCCCTGAGTTTGCTTCTGGGACAAGGGCAATTTCCCAGCCGTACCTGCTGGGAGAGGAGAGGTTCGTAAGCCACCTGGCTTCTAATTGGCTCAAGTGCCAACTGAGTTCGTGCTCTGAGCATGTCAGGGAGAAGCTTTCTTCAAACAAATGGGGGAAGGCAGGGGAGAGGAAAGTCCTTCCGAAGAGCTTCCACTCTGTAAATGTTTCCTGAATGGCCTCCCACTTTTACATGATTTGAGCATTCAGCGTGAGGACAAGTAAGCCCTGACAGAGCTTTGCTACAGGATCAGGTGCATGCTTTAGAGACAGAAATAAATATTGGCTTCATCTCCATGTTCCCTTATCATTAAACCCCTGGATTCAGCCTGGTGTTAGCCACTGAACAGCTCCCTGTGCCAAGACTCTGGACTGAAGTTAGAAATAGTGTTTAAGAGCTGGACAATGAGGTTACTGTGTCTCGCTGAGCCATCACAGATGGGATAAATGCTTGTGAGCCCCTCTGAAATGCTCCCTAAGGCTTACTTCACCCACATCTGCTTATTCTCCATTTCCCGCCACAACTCTCTCCCTAGCTCAGCTGGTTGCTAGGTGGAGAAGTGCGATGCCATGTACCAGTGACCAGGACATCGTGGCTGCTAGCGCAAAGCAAGTCATTTCTATTGCATTAATCTGCAGCTATGGTGCAACTGGGAGCCTGTATTCGTGTAGCTGGGGGTCATGTCCCTTTGCAGTTTACTGATGAATGGATGTTAAAGCACTAATGATGAGAGCAATCTGCCCTTGTACTCAGTCCCCATGCTAATGACGTCATCATCTGGTGTTGTTAGACACTATACCAAAGGTGTATTATTCCTAAGTTCTTTCTGAGAAGAACCCTGCTTTCTTGCGAAACAGAGCAGGAAAGACCACTACATGAAACCATGTGTTCAGATCCCCTGGAAATCAAGAGCTGCGCATGCAAGTCCCCTTTTTGTGCTTTTTCTAAATCTGCTCTTCAATAATTTGGTGTATTTTAAAAGTAATTTTGGGATGTTCAGTAGCAAAGAGCTATATTTTGTGTGACTGAGAAGGCAGAGCTCCACTGATTTGGTCCCACAACCAGCTGACACTTTCCATGTAGCGATTGTCTTACTACTTGTAAAGGTTTCTCTCTGAGCATCCGGAACAGAATGTTACTCTGACTCCTGTTCCTCAAACTGTGATTCACTTATGGATGCTTATCACCCCACCTCACTCCTCATGGCTATAGAAGTAAAGGTTAGAAGCATGAGAGCTTTAAAGCTCAGCCCCCAATTCAGAGTGAGACGATGTGTTTATCCCTGATGCAGAACTGGATGTTCCCCGGACGACTCCTCTACGTAAAGCTCCAGTAGCAGAGGTGTCAGCTCTAGCCAGACTTTTCAAGTATGTCCTGCCAATGCTCTTCCCTGCTCTCCCAGTGCTAGTGAAAGGTTTGGATCTGGGATTAGAAAGGTCACCAAGCCTTTTTGTGGTAGCCTTAGCTAGGTCATTTATTTAAGCAAAATTAATTACCAAATCAGTTTTTTCTAGCTCCAAGGAGGGCATGGTGCAAGCTTAGAGCCTTCAGAGAGACAGTTGAACTCCAAAAGTGAGTTAGACTGAATCTTTTTATTCACACAGTTTTTTCTCTCAAAGAACCTCCTATCCAAAGGGATGCTATCATCTCTCATTTTCAGGTGCACACATTTTGCAACCTGGGATTTTAAGGAGACTCTCAGAGAATAGGACACCTGCTTCTAATAGCATATTCCCGTAAGTGTCTTCCCTTAAGTTAGACCCCTGTTCTTCTTATGGTTTGTTTTCAAATATACCTCATGGTAAAGTTTTCTGTTCCTCTGCTACATAAAAGCACATGACCCTTTTATGCTGAGTCTTCCTACGTGGCTGGTAGCAGTGAAGTTCAGGTGAAGAACAGCACCAAACAAACAAGTTTATCTCAATAATTCTGGCTGGCGGAAGTTAGCTACAGGAAGAGCACGCATGGTTTTTGCTCTATGCTCAAGAGAGGGCAAACATTCACATATCTGCAAGCCTTCCATTTTTTTTGGTGTGAAAGAGTTTTTGGCACATGGGGAGGCCCGTGCCTAGGAGTTTGTACATGTGGCAGCAGAACCTTGCGTGTGCTCATCTCAGCTAACGACAAAGAATCAACATTGATTAAAGCTCTTCTTAACATTTGAGAGCACATTTTCCTGGATATATTAAACTGTGGTCGAACATCATCCACATGCTTTGCAACAGCCTCATTAGAAACAAGACAAAAATGATGGAAGTTTTGAGCTAGAGCAAGGGTGTGTCAGGCCTTTGGATCTGGGTGTGTAAACAAGGGCACAACAGATTTTGCAAGTATAAACTCTGCAGACCTATAAGACTAAACTCCTGTGACATATTTATGTTTCCTGATACACAAATCACATTGACTCTCACACTCCCCTATCACGCGGAGTCACCAGACTTCAAACGGAGTGGAGGAGGCAGCTGGATTCACTAAACAACGTCTTGGGCACTATGAACATGTGCCAGATAATAAGGGGAGAATCGCAATTAAAATGTCAAACGGTATCACATTTCCATAACAAAGTCAGAGAGGATTTCCCTCTCTGTGCCATTCCTTTCTGTTTAACTTGTTTAGGGAGCTGAGGCTGCTCTTTCCATGCCGTGGTTTTCAACCCCTGCAAGACATATGAGGTATATTGTTCTTGCAACATTTGCTTCCTTCATGAGATAATTTGTTGAACACTCGAGTAAAACTGTGTAACAGAAGGAGCCAAAGTTGTCTCAGAGGAAACTATTTAAAACCTCCTGCTCAGCACGATGCCTGCTTACAGAGCGCTGCTTTTTGCTCTCCGCTCTCCGCTCTCCGCTAATAATACCTCCACTTCTTTCTCCTCTGGACCTTGGAGGGCTTTCTGAATGTGCTACACTCTTACAAGGTATACAAAGCTGATTTGTGTATGAAGCAAATAATGGAAATTCTGATTTGAAATCCAGTGTTGCATAGGCTCACTCTCAAGATCATTGCAAAGGTTTTCTTTGACCTTTAAACACAGACTCCACGCAAAAGCTTGAAGCTGTGCTAAGGTTGTCCAAGACTCAGATAAAAATGGAAACTATGCGGAGCTTCAGGTGTTTGGCAATGATAAGAACCACTTTAGACCTAAAAATTAATGTCTCTATCAAGCGCTCCTCTCCTGCCCACCTTTAAATCACATGGTGACTTGCCAAAGAGGGAAGAACTAGACCCTAAAACAGGAAAGAAAAATTTCAACATAGACCAAATATCTACTTGGGGAAAAAATGCTTTCCAGGCAGATTTTACTGCAATTACTTAATTGAGTGACCATTTGTACAATGTCTCAAGGCTACTAGTGCTATGAGCATTATCAACTGTTGTTTAGTGGTTGCTGTTACGTTTGACATGCAACTGGGAACCAAGTTGCTTCCCATAGCAGCTGGGTCTTGTCCCCTTGAAGAATATCTCAAGCTCTGAGCCAGCCCTTCCTGACCTCCATAAACACATCCCTTGCTTTTATATACTGTAATAAAAGAGGCCTCTGTCTTTTTTGCCTGCCTGTGGCTGCCCTGGCCTTGCACAGGCACATTCAGCAGCTGGGCGTAAGTTTGAACTAAGGGATTCCTGCGGCAGCACCATCTGTGAAGGAAAGGGTGTGGAAACAGATGCTACCAGATAATGTCTGAAGCCACCGAAGCTGCCTCCCAGCCAGGAAGTCCCAGGCAGACAGCAGCCCACGTTCCCAGGCATCCTGAAGGCTGTGGACCTGCTGAGCAGAGAGTCATCAAAGAGGATATGGTGCAGTGTTTCTTCCTCTTGGAGCAAAACTGGAAGGAGGCTCCAGACCTTTTTGTCACAGAAGACTGCGGAAGCCCTCCATGGTGACATGTACCAGCACCTACTCACTTCTTCTGTGGCCCTTCTGAAATCCTTCCCCCACCTGCCGCTGAAGGAACAGAACACCATGGAAGATGAATGGCCTGTTGAAGAAGAGGAGCAAGATCTCTCCATGTAACTTGCATGGTTATCCCATTGCAGAGACACCTTTGTGGCATCTTGTGAGCTCAGCTATTCAGCCAAAATGGAGAGGAAGTGATTAAAATGGATGTGAGTATCTCTGTTCTGCTTTCATCCCAGTGCTGCAATGGACTTACCTGAAAGAGCAATAGGCTCTGCACAAAATAAACTTTAACAGGTAACTCTGCTCCATTCCCACCATCACTGTCACTGGTTTCCTCTCCATCTTCCCTGCACACACCACCTCTCCATCCTGCCACATCTGCTCTGGCTTTCTGCTTCTCCCTAAAGCAATTCAGGATCACCCACAACATTTTAATGGGGTTTCTCCAGAGTTCAGCCATCAGTTTACAGGCACCTTTTTTGCAAGGGACATTTTTTTATGCGAGGTGTGAACTCACCATGTCTCCCAAAGGGCTCCAAAACTACCTGTAAGTAGTTGGTGACTGTAACACGACAGATTGCATTTTCACTCACTGCCTTGTCCAGCCCTTTAGTATCAGACTTGTCCATCCCGAGGTGAGGGAGCCCCTTCCCCTGGTCGGTGCGTGTTCCCACACTCATGTCCAGCCAGGCACCAATGACCACACAGCAGTAGCAGCCCAGGAGTCAGCTGGCGTGACAGGACTTGCCTCTTCAGCAGACCCTGAAGCCCACACCAAGCTTTTCCTTCTCCCCACTGTCCAGCTGTGAGGTCCCCAGCCCTTCCAACTGAAACTACATCTTCCTCCTTTCAAAGCTGGGTCACACTGAAATCTCGTGCACGACCTTTGCCAGTAGCTGCATCTCCCTGCAGCACTCTCGGCCGGGACATCTGTTATATTGTGTCCTGCAGTATCTCATGAGTCATCTCCATCCTCCCGCGTAATTGCAGGCACAAAAACACTGGGTTGCAGATCGGTGGTTTGGGCCCATGAGCATCACAGAGATATGCGTCACCCCCCTCCCACGGGAACTCCCTGTGACATTTAACAGAAAAACGTAACCTTGCCCATGCCTGGCAATTGCTTGGGCAGGTGGTGTCTGCTGGCGCTGCTCCTCCTTTCACCAGCCTCGACCATTTTACAGTTCCCAGGTTTTCCACCCATCTGTTAGCTACCTCCACCTTTCCGTTGCCTCCAGTCAAGTGGGGTGATTGTCACCGTTTTGAAGGAGATGTCTTCTTTCCAAAATGTGTTCAGGTCTGAGCACGCCAAGATGTGCAGGGAAAGAATCCAGCACCAGACAGCCCCAAATCAAAAACCAGTGACACCCTCCACATCCAGTCCAACAGCAGGTTTACTTCCAAGTCCAGCAAAGATTTTAGTTGTGGTGCGCAGTGTGAACATGTCCAAAGGTGTTATGCCTATGAATTCCACAGGTTTCTCTGCTGAAGGTTAGGAAGAGGAAAGGGCAGGGCTGCATTTCAGGACTTTATTTTCTACTTCACCTTTCTCCACATTCCAATGCTTCATCTCTGCCCTCAAAACAGACAGGCAATTGCCGTGGCACATCTTCCCACAGCGGCGCCCCACGTGCTTGTCCTTCCCTGCTGATAAAGGAAGACCCACCATTGCAGGTTCTCATCATGGAGTGTCACCAGTTTAGTCACAGTATTTCACCACAGAGCCCAGAGACATGCGCATAGAGTGGCCAATGAAACCATTGTGGCTTTTTTATAATTTTGTTAGTATACCAGACAAGGATAAAGGGCCACAGCTGCTGGCTTATCTTAACTATCCAGCATATGGGTGATCCCACAGGACCACCGCATCCCAGCCACGTACAACAGCTGAAGCTGCCATTTTAACTTTTGCTATATGCAGGCTATTTGTTTTTTTTGTGAGAAGGCTGGGAGGTTTTTTCACGAGTCTTGTGTATATTGGGTTTCTTTTTGAAAAAGTGGAAGGGGAGACAAAGAGGGCAGCTAATGCTGGAAAGCGTTGCTTGCCTCAGCAGTTCCCTTCAGCCATGTGGGGATTTCTGTTCTGAGGGGACACCCACTATTTGTCCCCACGGCTGCCCCAGGTATCCTCCAGGCAAAGCAGGAGCACAACACAATCCCCAGCCTGGCAGCCCGAGCTGTTAATTTGCAGATGGAGAGCCAAGGCGCACAGATTTCTGTGCAATCCTCCCTCCCAAGTGTCCTTTCCGGAACTGGGACCAAGCAAAGTCTTTTCCAAGTCAGACAGAGAGCCAGCGGCAGAGGTGGTGGCTCTACCCCAACCTCCTGCATCCTGCAGCAGCTCTAAGGAGGGTGCTGGTCCCTCCGCATACTCATAGGCTCCCCAAGCCGCTGAGCACCCCTCCAGTCCTGAATGTGTTTGTCCTCTCGCAGGTGGAGGCTGTTTACAGTTGGGGAACCAAGGCTGGCTCTGTGAGAAGCCAACGTTCAAGGTCACTCAGGGAGCCCAGGGGACAGGAGGGAACCGGTCCCCAGCCACCCTAGTGCCAGGTTAGCACCACTGCCACTGCGTGGGTAAAATATTTCCCACCATCTGTGCTGCCTTCCTAGAAACAGGGAAGTCACTCCTGGCCCCTTTCTGTCTGCCAGGTGCTGAATTTTTTTCTTCCTCTCGTTTCTCATGGAGTCAATACAGAGAAGAGTGGCTCTGAGCCCCTCCTGAACTGTGCACCGGTATCCCGGGAGACCTCGACGTGGTTCTGAAAAGAGGCTGTATGTGCTTGTTTATGTCTCCGAGACAGGGCCAGGGGCTCGCTGTGCAGACGAAGCTCCAGAGCTGCTCCTGTTCATCACTCCTCTGGGATGAGCTCTAGGGAGTGGGGACCAGAAGCAGCCCCGCCAGGCCGGCATCCCTAATGTGGGGCTTCCCCCAAAGGGCCCTTGTCCTCTGCCGGATCATCCTGCAGCGTCAGCCCCAGCTACCAGATAGAGGTAGGTTGATGCCTGACAGGGAACTGGTGCTCTCCAGACGCAGCAGAGCCTCACCTTTGTGCCTGGCAAGGCTGGGCCAGCAGGAATGGCATCTCCACAGCTGCTGCAGACCCACAGCACCTTGGCTGCACATCTCCCCAGAGGGGGTTAGGCCAGGCCTGCCCTAACTGCCTCATGTGTCTGGATGCACTTAAATTGCAAACTTGAAATCTCCACCCTGGAGTTCAGTGCAGGTACTCAAATGCCTCCTTTTAGGAAAAAAAAAAAAGAAAGAGAGAGAAGCAGAGAGAAAGAATATCCCTAAGAATATCCCTCTTGTTTACTTCATTCTTCAGCAGGTAACCTTGTGATTCTGTGCTATTTTGGTGCCGACATTCCTGGGAGCTTACCGTAATGAGAAGCAAACACCACAAACTAAAATAACAGCGTGAACCTGAGCGCAAGCCCTGGATTCCCACCTAGAGATTGACTCATCTCCGAGGGCTGCTGGGTCTGCGATTCAGCGTGACCAGCGGGGAGCTAGTGGGGCGCTTGCAAGAAAGGGAAGGATGAGTGGCATCTAAAGAGTCCAAAAGACTGTGATTCCCATGCACTAGTCCTTCTCTGCCTGATGCTCGGTCTGTTGCAAAGCATGGCTGTGTGCTGCCTTCGGAAGCATGATCTTACCCGCAGCTTTTAAATCTTTCACACACTTCTGTCCTGTGTCTTGTATTGCCATTGGTCACACGCTGCAGCAATTACTTCAGTTACACGGTCGGTGCTGTGCAGTGGCAGGGCATGAACGCGCTGAGTGTTGTGCAGATACTAAGCAAACACATGGAGGAACAACAGGCAAGTGAGCTTGTGATAGAGAGATATAACTCACCAGGAGACCTTGTATTCCACCTGATGTGAACACCAGTTGTCACCCAGCCACCCCTGTACCTGCCCTGGACCCCAGTGCTAATAGACTTTGCTGTCCATGCAGATCTGTGGAGTGAAGTGCTTCAGCTGGATGGGTCAGTGGCTGGATTGCTAAACCTTCTTGAAAGCTGGATGAAGACCTATGCACAGTCTCTTAGACTGAATTGCACCGGTGTCTGGTTGCTGCTCTGGAAGAGGGCAGCCACTGCACAAGGTTTTCTGTTATAAAAAAACTCCAATTTATTTTTCAAAGCCCTGCCGCAGTTTTAAGGAAAGGAAGACACATTTCTCCCCTTGTGAAACTTCATGACATTGGATGGGGTACAAAACGGAGGCAGAGTTTCTCTTTAATGGCCACCCGGGAGAAGGCTGTGCAGACCCCAGCCTGTCGCCTGCAAAGGCCCCTGTAGATCCCGTTATATAACGCAACCCGAGCTGCCGCCGGACCCTGTCTGAATTCACCTGATTAAATTATTAGCCTCGTGTCCTGGCAAGCATCTCTGGAGGCTGCCTTGCAAGCTCGATAAATCTAGCGCTTGGTTTCGGGTGTCAAAGCAACAGGAAAGAGTAACCCAGCTTAGAGCATTTGCTGCTAAACCGGAAGAGCTCTAAGCCCGCGGGAGCGTGAAAGCCATGCGATGCTGTTGCCCATCTGACCATGCCGCAGCAGCCAGCCTGGTCTAATGCTGCCTGTCCCCAGGGGCTGCAGGGACCCCGTTTCCTGCACCCTGTCTTCTTGCACATGAAGGATGTAGGGAGAAAGGCTGCGATGCAAGGTGGAAGCTGTCACGGAGGTGGGCGGAACGCTCCCCACTGCACTGTTCCCTCCCGACCACATCCATGGGTGCCCTGGAGAGTGCACGCTGCTAGCTGCAGGCTGCCCGCTGTGCCCTGGCCAGGCTGCTTCCTTCCTGGCGTGGTGCCCCCGGTCAGCACAAAGTCTCTTTTCTCTGCTGGGGATGGAGGTACGGGGCTGCGTGGCAGGAGGACTCCACACTGGGCTCATGCCTTCTGCCAGGGCTGCGTTCCCCAGAGTACAGTGGGCATTAAAAAATATCTCAAATTAGAAACTGGCTTTTGGATGCGTGGAGCGCCTGGCAAGCTCTGTCCTATGTCTTCTTAACCTTTGGGAAAGGCGGCCTCAGCACGCTACTCCCCCAGGACCCTCTGGCTCTCCTCGGGTACCAGCACCAGGTTAACCTGGGGAATGTCTTGTTGCAAGACAGAGTCACTTCTCTGCTTACCTTGGTCTCCATCTCCCTGCAGACATTATGCTGCTGCCTTGGATACCTCATGGATGCTTTGGAGAAGCTCCTGGGCTATCTGCAGGAGCGGAGCACTCATGCTGGCCTTCCCATTGAGGAAGGGAGCAGGCAATGGCACACAGGAATTGATGGGACCGTCCCAAGGAAAAGCTTTTCTCAAGTCAAAGACTCCCCTTGTGAAGCCTGTTCCTGAGGACAGCCCTAGGAAGCAGCGAGGAGGAACTGAGCAGCCTGCATGTGATTGCCCGGCTGCCTCGGCCACTCTGCTGGATCACCTGGCACTGCTGGTGGGAGCATTAGGTCTAGACTAGGCCATAACCCAAACCAGAATTGCTGGAAAGTAGGGGGAAAATCAGGGCTGGGAGCACTTTGCAAAGATCACTTCAACCTCTGCGTGTGACTGAGGATGGATTCACATCTACAAGGTTCAGCTAATGCAAAAAACCTGTAGAAAGAAGCAGCACAGCCTAATACAACTGGTGTTCGTCTCCCACGAGTGTGAGAAGGCTGCAGTGTGGCTGGATATGTCCTGGTACATTTTCTGACTAAGAGATACCTGGAGGTTTGCCTGCGATGAACTTTGTATTCATTTCACTTGCTGTAAGTGTGCTCAGTGGGGACAGATCTGCTGTTTTGTGAAAGGTTTTCCAGCTCCCAGCAGCCCAATGACCGAGTATACAAGGCAATCAATGTTACAAGCCCTGCTTATGCTACACCCTGGTGCACTGCCAGGATCCCACACAGATCAACCTGACCCAGCCAGAGAAATCATTGAGAAATAAGAGAGAGAGGGAGAGAGGGAGAGCGAGCGAGAAGAAATCCCCAAATCTGCAGAAACACAATGTTGAACCCTCCCACCTGATCTGCAAAGCCAAAGCCATCCCAGACCAAATATAAACCAAGGCTGCACAGCCAAAACAACCAGACTGCAGAAGGTCAGACAATCTGAAATGCGCATATCGCAGCAGGGCAGACGTGCCTGCAGCCAGCTCGCAGAGGGGAGGAGGAATGATATCTCCCTGCACGGACTCGTTTGGGATCCTCTCAAACTCTGGTCCTCTTGGAAATCACAGGGATGACTAGCCTGGAGGCAGCCCATAGTCTACGCAGCTGTCGGCTGACATCCCTGTGCCTGGCAGCAGCCAGCCCAGAGGCATCACTAGCTCTGTTCCTCCCTGCCCACACTTGGATGTCACTGCAATTTGTAGGATGAATGACAGGAGTAAGGGAAGGGTGTCTTTGTGGACCGCAGCAGACTTACACCTGAGGCAGGAAGACTAAAGCACGAAAGAACTTTAAAGTTTATGTTGAGTTCTTACTCACATAACATGTCTGATCCCTTTTAATCTTACTAAGCTAATAGTAAATCCTGCTATAACAAATGCCCCAGCACTGCCAAAAGTGTTTTCTTTTACTCTTATTAAAGTGTAGTTGTTTACTAGGTTTTCCACATAAGTCCTAGGACACAGGTGTCCCTTTCCCACACAAGCAGAAAGAAAGGTAAAAGTATTTCTAATGGAGAAGTTGAACAATTCTCCCCAGAGTGGCTGGACTTGCCACATGTTCCTGCTCTGCAAAGATGGGATTGCTTGTCATGGTGCTGGTGAAAGGGTTGAAGGTGTTAACACCTTCTGAAGCATCTGCATGGGCAGTAAACTGGAGTGTTTAGCAGTCACCACTGGCCCCGGCTTCAGCTCGGGGAGGCTGCCCTTCTAAAGATGTGGCCTCCCATCAATGCTACTCTATAAACAGAGACCATCTTCACCCTTAGTCTCCCTTGTGGCCTGTTGATGGCCCTCC
>Ga0181612_180955_pt1 | contig 11413 bp, 12 predicted proteins | sample HoacroProtozoa21_FD_119630 | JGI IMG/M metagenome (GOLD analysis project Ga0181612, IMG submission 119630) | Hoatzin crop microbial communities from Cojedes, Venezuel. Combined Assembly of Gp0051906, Gp0051904, Gp0051908
AGTGCCAGGATGCGTGGGAATGGTTCAGAGCTGCCCCAGGGGAGGTTCAGACTGGACATTAGGAAGCATTTCTTTACCGAGAGGGTGGTCAGACACTGGAAGAGGTGTCCAAGAGAGGTGGTTGATGCCCCAGGCCTGTCAGTGTGGAAGAGGCATTTGGACAATGCCTTTGACAACGTGCTTTAACTTTTGGTCAGCTCTGCAGTGGTCAGGCAGTTGGACTAGGTGATCCCCGTAGGTCCCTTCCAGCTGAAATATTCTACTCTATTCTGTTCATTCTGATGCTGGAGGTTCTATATACACTTCTGCTGCGGGTCCGTTCAGCATCTTCTGAAACCCTGTGTTCAACCAAATCCAGAAGGCTGAGCCCTGATCTCATTTTATATCATATTTGAATATCCTCCTTCAAATAATTCTCTGCATTCATTATTAGGAGTATCAAATCTGAAGTCTAAACCTTAATGCATTAAAAGGTACTGCTAAACTAGCAGTTCTTCAGAATTGCTGTGGCAAGACACCGATGTAAATTGCCCAGCTGTCATTCACGGGTCTTCATGCAGAGAGACACGTCTTCCGTGCAATGCCCAGTCAATCACCTCTGTCTAGAGCCGAGTCTCTGTGGCACAGAGCGTGCAGAGGTGCCGTAGGTGTCCCCACACACACAGACCTACCCCACCAATCCTCGTCCTTGACTTTTTTCGCTTTGTAGGTTTCTGCTGGTCTTGCTTGTCTGGCGATTTCCGCCTCTCTTCCTGTGGCATTTCCAGTACTCTCAGAGAGAGTAGGAAGGGAGAGATGCACCAATGACACTGGATGTCTGGAGGTACATAAATCTGCTTTATGAATACTCGAAGCAATTTCATGCTGCTGCGTCTCTAAAATTTAGCCATTTTCAACTGGCTTTTTTTTAAGCTTGTGTCAGACCAAGCCTTTGAATCTTGGAGCCCGGCCTCTTCAGGCTGGTGGAATTCCACCGAGAGTTTTTGTGACGCAGCCCTGCTCTGTCTGACCAGCCTGCGTCCCCGTGGGTGCAGCAAACGAACGGCTCATGCAGCCCTGCAAAGGCAGCTTGCTACGACCGTGCAGCTGGTTCCATCGCTAGGAATACCCGGAGTCGCAGTCAGCGCTGGAAAAACCCTCTGCTGTTCTGAAGCGAGAGGCGATCTCCAGGCCGGGCAGGGTATCCACTCCCGGCCGTCCGTCACTCTGAGGGCGTTGGCAGCAAAGCTGTCTCGTCTTTTTTACTAATACAGATGCAGTTCTAAAACACCAAGTATGTGAAAACTGTAAACTCATGACACGCAAACCAACACACTTTCTGATCGCTTTAACAGCTGAAATCGAAGCGCATTTCATGCCTTATCATTGTGCAACTATCGGAGAAATGATGCAATTCAGTGTAGCTTTGTTTAAAATTTAGAGCAATGAGGGAACCATGTTATTTGCAGCAAAAAATTAATTTTCCAAGGTTGAAAGCAGCTGGAATAACACAGACAATCTCTCTATTACTAACAGAAAAAAACAACAATTTTTAACAATTACAGTCCCTACATCAATTTGGCTGCTTCTGACCACATCCTTTAATAACCTAGGACACAAAGCAAGTCACCCTTTATAAAAACAGTCTCCACCTACCAGCAAGACCTGTTTTCTTCAGATCAGGTACAGAGTAGCTTTGAAACACACAGTCAAGAACATTTATGACTTTCCTTACAAAGACTTCTTTTTTTTTATATCACCACCTTCATGGAATTTTCACTCAGCAAAAAAAAAGTTGAGAAATACTGGAAAATCCTCCACAAACTTAGGGAGGGGCTCAAGGACAGATGACAGACTGCAAATTATGTAATTTTTGAAAGGCGCCAAGATTGAAACCAGAGGAACACAAATCTCAAATAAAATGTTTTGTAGAGGAAAAAAAAAAAAAAAGGATGAAAGGATAATGGGGGAAAAAGTAGGTTACTACATCTAAAGGCTGTAGACTTTCCTGAAGCACCACGTTAAAAAGAAACTTTGCATTGTTACATAAATTTCCTTGTAGCAAGAAAATGCGCAACTACATGAAATCATATTTATCCCTGAAAAAAAACCATAAAAGCAAAACAATTCATGACAGTCAAATTTTAATTCAGAGACCTGGTGACTGCGACGCAGTCAGGGACTGTTCTGTTGTGTGGCCGCCCCCAGTGGAAAGAAAAGGACCAAAGCATGAGTGGGGGGCTGCAACAAACCCCCCTGGGGGCCAAGGCTCTCTGCGCTTCCCGCTTTGCTGCGGCCGCTGACCCACGGCACACCTCAGAAAGGGGCGACCTAAGTAAGCACAAAGGGAATCGAGGAGAGGAGTAACATCACATACACACTACACGCCAGTTGTCACGAGCGTTACTCTCAGATCCCTACCTTCCCTCCAGTGGGTACTCCTGCTTTAGCCCCTGTTCGGAAATAGTTCCAAGCTCATGAATGGCAACGTGCTGCAACTTCTGCTTTTCTGATGTGCCATTTCAGCAAGCTGAGGCAACTCGGGAACGAGTCAGACACGCACTCGAGACAGCAGGCATGTCCCTCCCCTGCTGAACTCGCTGAGCCCAGCTCACTGGACCACGCTTCACTCGGGCTGTGTGATTCCATGCCAGGGGTCAGGCATCCAACATGTGGATGATGCAAGACGCTGCCACAATGCCCACATTTCCTTGTTTCTGAGGAAGAGGTTTTCATCCACAGATTTCTTCTCATTCCTTCCATAAGGCAATATACATATTGTTTTTTAAAAATATGCATTTATTAGTACCTTGTTTTAATAATGTAAGTACTATAGAATTAAAAAGTAATCTGTCATACCATAGCTTTATTTTAGGCAGTGCCACGCTGCTGTCTGTGTAATTACTCTGAATGGGGCTACACATCCCTTTGTTAATGCAATTCACTCGGTCATGACCAACTCCCTTAAGTAATACAGGAAGAAATGCATCTGCTGTGTCACCTGCAACATGCTTAGATAGGAAATTATTTACATTGTGGACAAAGTTTGAAAGCTCAGTACCTATCACTTTAACACTTTACCAAATCCACTAACTACGCACGGTCTTCAACAAAGACCAAGGAGCTCAAAGCAAAATCCTCACCGTCTGAGCCTGGCTAATGACGCTGATTTCCAATACAGGTATGCACCCTTATTTGCCGGGCTGCAGCCAAAATTTAGAAGCTATTTTCAAAATTAAGGAAGTCAATTAATAAGATTAAACTATATAAAGTATTTTATTTTGTTTTTTTTTAAATACAACATTCTAAAAAACATATCTATAATACATAAAAACTCTATTAAAATCCACATGTAAGATATGCAAACATTAACAGATTTTGAGACAGTGGTGATAAACTTTCCAAGAAGGGGGTGGAAAGTGATAATTTTGCTCTGCCAAGAAATATTTTTTTAAACTGACTTTTCACTTGTGTTAAGAATCCATTTGATACATCAAATTCTATAACTGACACAGTGCTGTCTGGACTATTTTCATGCCAAGAGCTTAGGTATCAGAGAATTAAAATTACCACAAAGACACATCTCTGAGCATAATGCATCAAAGAGCTGGTGACCCAGATGCCACCTTGATTAAATAATATTATTATTCAGTAGCATTTACGGCTGCCTAGCATTTCAAAGAATAAAAACTCATTATAGTATTAGACACGTACATAAAGAACAGACCTCCAAAACTGACGATGCAATGCCATGAAGCTTTTGCTGTCCACCTTCTATTTATAAGCAAAACACTTTCCAAAATCGTTTCCTTCACGTGGCACTCCGTCACTGACCACTTAACGGCTGGTAGCACTGGGATGCAGTGGTTTGACTCTTGCTAGTCTGGAGAGGCCGAGTCTAAGACACTGAGTAGGTGACTTAACGGAAACATATTTCACAGAGTTATTACTGCTTCCTGAGGGAGCTGAAAATAATTTTAAAACAAAAAAGTTGTAAGAAGTTTGGGGGGTGGGGGGGAATCATATGACTGTTGTCTTTTTACAGTTATCACAGTACAACAAAAAAAGAATTACAAAGATATTGCAAAAAAGTCTGCACATCATACTACAGAAGCACATGAAAATCAACCAACTCACTGGGATCAATCTATTTGGGAGCCCCTGCAGCAGGTATGGTGCACAGTTTTAATTAACCAGCAACACACTGGAGCAACACCGGACAAGCACATAAAAACTGTTCCCGGTGTCCTGCATGTTTTCAGATACTCCACAGAGAATCACACAACTGAACACAACTCCAAGTGGGAACAGCAGGCTTGAGAAAAAGGAGCCAAATAGAAAGAAATGTCTACAGAAAAGAAGAGCAAATATGAAGGAAAATCAAAGAAAGAGGCAGGAGTCAGCAGCAGCATGCTCAAGCATGTTAAGAAAACAAAAGCTTCTAAGCATCTGCTTTACTACTGTAGTTAAAACACTTCAACATTTTTCTAATATTATCTGTTTAGAATACATAACGCAGCACGTACCAGAGATAAAAAAGCTCTTATTAAGAGAGAAAAGGCCACAAGAAAATCTCTTGATTAAGATTTGATCCACACTCCGGAAAACATTTTATTCTCCTCCCCATATAAAGGGGTTAAGGATAATGCTGCAAGAGGAAAAGAAGCATGGAGATAGCTTTTCTTTCTTTTATTCTTTTTTTTTTGTTCTAACATCTCAGGCCAAAAGAATACCTTTCATTATAAGAGTGCAGTAATTTTTCTTAAATACTGTTTTTTTTGTTTGTTTTGCTAAAAACTTCAGTCAGTTAATGTATCTGTTTATAGTTACAATCTTACAGGTACCTGGTGGTATCCATTTCGGCTTCTTGTCTGTTACAGGACTTGATGTATGTAAAGGCTTCCCAACTGGTTCTGAGCAACTGGATGGCATCTTTTGTGTTGGCTCAGACTTTTGTTCTGTTATCCGTGAAGGAGAAACTGCAGGTGATGCTTAGTTTGGAAAATAAAAGCGACCTTAGAAAGATACTCTTTAGCAGAGAACTCATCACACTGCATAAGATGGTAGATCATTATATAGCATGAGCTTTCCAAACCGAGTGAAATAAAGAGTACGTGACTAGACTGTCGCATCTTCAACAGTATATATTTATACAGTCAGTCCTGTCATACTCCGGAATTTCAGTCTTGGTTTGAAAATAAGCAATGTAACAATTTCTGTTTGAAGACCTGCCAGATATCAAATTTCTAAGAGGGAAGATGCTTCTGTCACCTACACAAAGCAAACCATTCCTTGTTGTAACTAAAACTAATTATAAACTAAATTACTAAATCACATGTTGTAAACTCAGGCCTGAAATTAAAACACATTACCAAGTCAGACACAAGATTAACACCATGATAAGAATCTTCTTAAGCTACTTAAAGTACATTGTGTTAGCAACACAGTGAACAATTAATTCTGAAGGACATGTATATTTAGTTTTTTCGCCAAGTGGTTAGCAGAACTAGCATTGTTTAGGTGTCCTTGAATTAAAAAAACCATAAATGCAAATACAAGGGGAAGGTCTGAGATTATAATTAAAAAAAAAAAATCCTCAGATCATTCAGTGTTACTTAACCTTTTCTTAAAAGCTAGGTATTGTTATACAAAAAGACTTTGTCTGTTCTCTTATGTTTGCTTTTATCGTAAGGAGTGTTAGTTTACTATAAGTGTTTTCTTTCAGAATTTTTTCTACTCTCCTCACTCTACTGTGCAATCAGTCATTTTCATCATAACCCTGCAGTCAGCCTGTCTGCCAAATTTATCTATTCCTTCAATGAAAATCAAAGGAACTTTATAATAAAGAAGTCTATTTCAAATTTGTAGTACAAACTTACCTGTAGCATTAATCTTTGATTTGGGAGTTTTCTTCTCTCTTTCTGCTGGCATCTTTTGTTTGGTTTTCTTTTTATTTCTTTTGGTTTTCCTCTTTTCCATAGCAAAGTCTTCATCATCACCTTCACTATAATCTGTATCTTCTTCTGACTCCTCACCTACAGCAAGGAAAATGGATGTCATCTCTTCACAGGAAATACAATTTACTATTACTCCAGGGCCTTCTAATCACATTCTGGACATAAAAAAACAGGGTATCTTCAGGATATAGTAAAATGAATTCGCACATGTTTATATGCTGAACTGTGAAAGAAGTGCCCTTCATAAATCATTCTGTACTTACACAATTCTTGCTCCGTACTTTAATAACAGAACACCCTGGTATAAACGGCATACAACAACGATTTTAACAGCAGAAATACCAATGTTCCACATGTGCAAGATGAAAAAGTTAAAATCATTTGGCAGGGCTTCTGATTTTTACATCTTCTTAGTCATGACAAATTAAAGTGGGAAAACATTATGTCTAATTTCAACTGTAAGAAAGATTTTATAGATTTATTATTAAAAAAACCCAGATACTAACAAATCTTAAAAATAGTTCTCTATCAACAGGAATATCTGGATTATTCCCTGATATTTTATTTCACTGACAAGTCTAGAAATACTTTCCAATAAACCTTGCAGTAGCAAATAAAAGAATGGATACAGACACGTTAACCGTTGGGGCATGAGAGAGAGACGTCTACCATGCTCTGCAGGCATTCGATACTGGGCTGCTACCAGACGCAGAGCATGAGGCTAGCCTGACCTCCAACTGCATGCAGCATGGTTTTCTAAGAGTTGAGAACTGGAATAAGGAAAGCAGGGAGGCTACCTATTTTTTTTTAAATAAGCTTAAACAAACCTAATCCTAAACGCACTAACATCTGACTCTACTCCAGAGTCACTGTTTTGATGCAAACCCCAGACAATGCCTGGAAAAAAGGAAAGGGGCTCTTTAAAGAGATGAAACTTTCCTGCAGAAAGAGGGTAAAATAAATTTGTTATGACATCCTGCAGCAAATGCACAGAATAAGTATCATTTTTGCCAGTTTGGGGAATGTGTATGAATAAGCTCCAATGTTCAGATTTAGTGTCCAAGTGCAATTGAGATGCCCAAGTATTACAAGATTATGCTTCAGTAAGGGGGGGTGGGGGGAAGACAGAGTAGAAGCAGTACGCATTTCACTGAAAACGCATAAAAAAACCCCACAAGGCATCGCTTTCAAAGCCCATATTAGGAGAGGGTTTTTATAGAGAAGAACCTACTGGGTACAGAGTCTGGCTCTGAGTCAGTAACATGCTCTCCACCATCACTGTCAACGGTCAGTAACTTCTTCTGATGTGCTGGAACTTTAGATCCTGCTGTCCTTTGCCTACAGTCACCCCTAGGTACGTCATCATCCATAACCTGATTGAGACCTGGAAAATAGAAGGTGGTCTAATTAATTCAAATTCACAGTACAACTATTCTCCTACTCAAAAAGAAGCAGATATGCGAGTCCCCAGAATTCGTTTTTGTGATTTTGAAGTACACTACACAGAAGAACATCATCGACACTCGTTTTCACGTGATTCTCATTTTACTGTTTTAACTGACCAAACTGTACTTTCTGGTTGTGGAAGTTACCAATATTTATCTTTAATCAAACTAATGAAAGGACAGAAGACCAAAAATAAAACTGGAAAAATGAAAAAGTTTCCAGTGGCCCGGCAAATGTTTTGGTCACATTTACTTGACACTTGGGCATTATGGACCCATTAAGGAACTGAGGGTAAGCGTAGCTTCTTGAAGAAGTAAATAAACTTAGCATCTACAAGCCTCACGTCTTGTTGCTTTTTCCAACTACCTTTTAGTGATCTGTAACAATCTCATTCAGCAATCCAGAGGTTTTCCCTTTATAAGGCTGAGACCAAATTTTCAATGAAAAGACTACTGAATCCTTCATTCTTCAGGTCTTTACTTCAGACTTTTTTCCCCACAGAAATGAAAAATACAAACCAATGGAAACAAAGAGATAAGCTCCTTAAACATGTCTTGAAATGCTATTTCTGAAAAGACAGAGTATGAGAACAACTTACCTAAAAGTTCACTGTCTACACTGCAGTTGGAAAAAAGGGGTCTCCTATGTACATGTTCTGATTCAGTATTCTTACCTGTTTTAGGATCCAGAAAACAAACAAAAATAATATAAATATTAGTATTCAAAAAGCACATTACAAAAAGTCAAGATATTAAGAAATGAAAATAGCTAACGTTTTTATCTGTCTCTAACAAAAATATATGTTTGGAAGATCTTAAAGAAGAATTATTCTTCTCACAGGAAAAAACATGAACATAAGAAGACAGGCACTACCTAGAAATTCTTCTTTCCTTATCATGACATCTTGAAATAAAACATGACTTTTGACCCATTTCACCGTAAAAGAAATTATGTCATGTTTTAATTCACTACATACAAATAAACAGTTTTGCATTGAACTGTAAAATAACCTTGTTCTTCTGAATTTTGCACCTCAAGGATGTTTGTAGATTTTTCTTTTACAGATAAGGCTAAGGCAACTTCCAAATCTCTTTGATAAAGTTTGTCATCCAAGGATATTCTGGAAAAAAAACAAAACAAAAAACCCAAACATGCTAAATAATAAAACAATGTCATGAGTGGTATAGATCTACTTTTGAGTCACTGAACTTCTTTAAATTCAAATACTTGTAAAGGGATTAACATTTCAACACATACTTTATAGTATATCATATTATGAACATTACTTCCCAAAATGATTTAGACAAAGTAAACACTAATATCTAAAGCATACTATACTTACAAGTATCATAATTGCAAAACATTGTGTATATATAAATGCACCAATAACTGGCATTATCACAGAAAAAGGTGATTATGTTTGTGTGAAATAACACACTGAAATGTAACATTTACACACAACTTTACCACCAAAATAATCAGATTTCTTTTTTCATTGACTTTGTATTTTCTATCAAGCTTTACATATATTCTTTGTTAAGGAGCCAAACTTGTCTGTATATTTCTCAGTTTTAGGACTCCTTAGGTAACTCAGAATTGTTACAGTTATTTTGCACCGTAGAGATATCACAGCAAGATCAGACACAGAAACCTACTTCTGCACCTACGCAGGCTGCTTGCTGGAGTCTAAATTTTAGAGCTGTAACAAAATGGACATAGCTCACTACTGAGCTCAAGCAAGTTTTCCCGACTATGCACAAATCCCATTATCCCTGATTTGCAACTATACCAATAAAGCCGAAAATCTTTATCACATTAATATGTTAGTCGTTTATTCTTAGCTGCTTAAAACTCTTGGGGGAAAAAAAAAAAATATCTGAATACTATTATTGAAATCCAGCTTTACACAGTCAGACACGTTTCAACATTTCCTACCTTTTACTAGGTGTCTGCTTTTGTGACGAAGTCAACTCTTTGTGTGGGTTTTTTTGCTTCTCTTTTTTCTCCTTCTTTGGATCCTTTAGCTGTGTTCTGGATTTCTTGCTTGAAGGTGCAGCTATACATGCAAAGTCTTCATCTGTTCGGAAAAAAGCAACAGGCTTTAATGAATTTTCCTACATTCTTCCATATGACTAAAAGAAGTCATTCAGCTTAATTTCATCACACACTGAAAATATACCAAAGGTAATCTTCTTGGAATTAATTCTGTTTTGAAAGAACACAACAACTATAACTACACTATTCTTAAATCTATTTAAATGAAAATTTAACAAGACCTCTTTTGCATTTACTTTTATTCAAGAGGTAATTATTTAAACTTGTATTACCAATATGGCAAATAAAAAGCTTAATTGTCCAACATGTTACCAGATTTTCAATAACTAGAAGTTCACCTTTTGATATGCTGAACAGCAATCAATTATAATAGTAATCACTGTCATTTAACAGTTTTAGAGTTCTTGGTGTTTTAGGAATTGTTCCCCTTAAAAAATGCTCCCCTTTTTCTACCATTTTCATGTTGTCTCTTACCAAATACAATGTATTTCTCCAATTTTTCAAGACAATTAGAAGGCATTAAAATTGTCTTTCTTCCCACTGAAGACATTGCAGGTCACAGCGTAAAATAAGGAAAAAAATAATAATCTTTCATATTCTCTAAATGATAGAGAACCTTAGATAAGACCACTAACCTTTATGAGAATTTACACTTTAATATTACAAGTGGTCACTTACAAACTAAGAAAAGTCATGCACCACATTTAAACTCCTGAAACCAAGAATCTCCATCAATCCCCACAATTCAGAAAAGACCTTCAACATTATTCACTTTTGCCCTCCCCTTCCCACCAATTTAGACTGCTCCCTGCATCCTGCAAACAGCACGGAAACAAAAAACCCAACATGGAAGCAACCAAATTCTGTAAGAAAAACACAGAACACCCATTAGGGCTTACAAGTAAAGGAGGACTGTCATGAAAACAAACAGCCTGCAACCTATTTTCCTTATCAACAGAACTCAACACTTGATTGCTGTGTCCCTACCCAAACCCATCAAGACACAGAGCTGCAGGAGAAACGTCAGATCTGCGTACAGATGATTCATGCCTCCTTCGTATTCTGATTTACAACCTTGTGGACTGATAATCAGGAGGACATGGACCAACCACCTACCACGGAAAACTGAGGTGGGGAAGGAACAGGTTTTCCCGCAACTAGACACAACATATTCACCAGTTTCCTGATGCACTGTTGTTATCCTCTGGCTTACAGGCACCGTATTCTTGTGAAATTAGCGTATTTGCAGTGTGCCCCGATTACTGCCAGTGAAAACAGCCCACAGCCTTCTCAATGAATGACCTCACTGAAGATGCTTTGATGACGTTTTGGCTGGTCACGTTAGCGTTTGGCATTTTCATTACATAGGAGAACACGCCACTTACCATCGTCTTCCAAATCCCCAAACTGAGAATAATCAACAATCTTCTTGTTCCTGTGGCAACAAAACCATACACAGTTAATCCTTTCAGATCGAGCACCTTGACCTGCCGCACTCGATTTTCGGGTAAGTCACGTTTTACAGCAACAAGCAGCACGCGTTCAGAGGCACGCAGAACCAGTGCCACCGCGTACAATGCGGTCATTGGGAACGGCCTTTAGATTTTTAAAGAAATCTGAAGATAACGGTGCTTTTCGTTGCTCGCAATGCGGGAGCGCTGCACTCCCCTCACGCACACCCCACCTCAGAGCCCGCGCAACTCAAATTCTGTTTATCTCCCGGGTCGCCCTCCGGCGCTCGACACGCGTTCCCCGCGCACCCCTGAGGCAGCTGTCGGGCGGCGTCACCCTGCCCGGAGGGGCCACCGGCAGCACCCCCCAGCTCCCCGCTCCCCCCAGGGCCGCCGCCCGCCCCCAGGGAGAAGCCCCGCGCTTCCTTCCAGCCGCGCGGGAGGAGACGGCGCGGGCCCGGCCTCCAGCCCCGCGCTACCACGGGCCAGCGAGAAGCTCGGCGCGGAGCACTGGAACCATATAAA
>Ga0181612_128798_pt1 | contig 11412 bp, 5 predicted proteins | sample HoacroProtozoa21_FD_119630 | JGI IMG/M metagenome (GOLD analysis project Ga0181612, IMG submission 119630) | Hoatzin crop microbial communities from Cojedes, Venezuel. Combined Assembly of Gp0051906, Gp0051904, Gp0051908
ACCTTTATGTCAGAAACCCCCCCCACGGACTCCCAATCTTACTACATTATTTTCCATTTATGACACTGCGTACAACAGCTATGTGACTTATGTTTTCCTGAGTACTGCCTTCTTAGTGGACACAGGTCACTTTTCTTAAAGATGCTTGATTCATGTATTTTTTTTTAGTTCAGAGGAACAATTATGAACATTTATTCCAACCTTGTGTAATACACAGACTATCAAATGTCACTTGTGAATTACTTCACCAAGCTCATCACTTCTGTGTTTGCACTGACAAAAAGAACGGCATATGAAAAGTGCATTTGTAAAGACCCATCCATACGAGCCTTAGCAAGGTGCGCAACATGGTCTCTCACATGACCTTGACAACTAGCTGGTAGGATATAGACTGGACATATGGAGCACCTACAGGTGGAGAACTGGCTGAGATGTTGAGCTTGAAAGGTCGTAGTTAATAGCTCAAGGCCAGATTGTCATCTTGTCCTGACTGGAGCGCCTCAGGGGTCAGTCCTAGACCTGATACTAATCACTATATTTTTTAACAGTTTAGAAAATGGTATTGAAAGCACCCTCACCAAGTTTGTGGATGATGGTAAAAAGGGAGAAGAGGTAGATATGCTGGAAGAAAGAGCTACCTTACAGAGAGACCTCAAGAGGCTGGAAAATTCGTACAACAGGTGTTGCAAGAGGTTTAATAAAGAGAAGTGCAAAGTACATCCTGGAAGAAAGCAGTCACAAGCATTCGTACTGGCTGGGAATTGAGAGGCAGGAGTGTATCTTCGCTGAAAAGGACTTACAGATGCAAGAAGACAGCAAGCTGAACATAAGTAAGTAGCCCATCCTTGCAGCAGGAAAGCTAACTGCAGGCTGTATCAGCAAGACTATAGCCAACAGAGCAAGAGATATGATTAATGCACAATACTTCACACTTGTCAAGCCACACCAGGAACATTGCGCCCAGTTTTGGTCCTCCAAGTTCAAGAGAGATGATAAAATTGGAGTGATCAGATGGTTGCGGATCTTAAATTACAAAGAAAGATTGATGAAAATGGGGTTGTTCAACCTAGAGAATGGAAGCCTTGCACAGAACCTAATCATGTTCTTCCACTACCGAAAAGAGAAGGTTAGAGAGTAGTTGAAGGTACTCCCTTCAAGAGGGTGTATGGTGACAGGATAAGCAGCAATGGCCCAAGCTACTGAAGGGAAATTCTTTGCGGATGTAAGAAAAAAATCTTCACCATGAGAGAAACTAAGCAAACTATTCAAATTTTGATGGTGAGCAGTTTCAAGAAAACAAACTAAAACATCATTTCCTGTTTGGAAAAAAACCCAAAACAAACAAAACCAAACCAAAAAACATTGTGAACTTATGTAGTTTGTACAACAAGCCAAAGGCAAATCCATTATTAGCTAGTGATATGTTTGTTTTGCTATCTTTTCCATCCTTCAGTCCTTTGAAATGCAAGTAGACTAATCTGAATTATTTCATACATGACCCCTTGAAAATCCTGAACACCACTATGGGAATCCAGGCTGAACTGTTCAGATAATACATTTATTTTATTCATACCTTATCCGGTTTTTAAGTTGGACATTTTGTTTTGGCATACGCCCTAAACCCACATAGCTGTGAAACAAGCTAGAAGATGCATTTCTGATGTTCTTAACAATGGCAAAAGCACTAACGGATCTCAAGATTTTTTCTAAACATAAGAAAGCTAGATGTCAAATTTAGGTGAAGCAAATGTTATAGACGATCCTTTTATGGCTCATAGCTGTACTAACACATTTGGGATATGTCTCCAGTACTTTAGGCCATAAAGGATTAGCACCATAAATCGAGAGACAAACAAAGTTAATTAACTGAGTACATTTCAAATCATAGTATGACAGGCTTAAAGCTGAAAGAGTAAAGCAACAGCCGAAAGTAAAGAATGTTTTAGGAATTCTGTAGTTGTCCTCAAGTACTATAAATACAGTGAAATTCAAAGATAAGGCTATCTGAAAGAATTTGAACACTTGCATAAATATAAATAAATTCTAAAAAAAACATAAATAGCCTTCTCTTCCCTGAACTGTCACCAAATGGAAATTCATAAAGGCTGATTCCTACTGCTCAAATATCTAGCAATGAGCAGTGATGTGTTTGCTCTGTTGTGCATCTTTTTTACTTCTTGTTTCTGTAATTTATATCTGTGTACACTGATCCACCTCTCCCAGTTTTTAGTACAAATCTGAATTCTTTGGAATAGGTACTGTTTTCTCCAGACTGCTGTCCTGTTCTTGATTAAAACAGAACCAATTCTCTTTTAGTGAATTTGCCACTCTTTTAGTGGCATCTGCCACTCAGTTTATTGCCACCCTGCTCTATACAGCAACACTGCTCAATGTTTCTGAAGTGGACAATGATGGGGTCCTGATCCATTACTGGGACTTCTGAGCTAAACAGCAATATACGCAAATAATGATAAATATCAGAATCAGCTACAGGAATCTGAATGGAAGATATTAGATCTTGTTAATTTTTTTGCTTTACACAGTATCACTACATGTCCTGTTTCCATATATTTTAAATAATCAATTTAAATTTGTTTTAATGACTGAAATAATTTCTATTTTCTGGTAAGCCTTAGCTAATTCTACACTCCAAAAGTAAATGCGTTTTTTTGAGGCAGCAGAAGCAGCATGTTTAATGATTTTGACATAGCTGAGCCCACTACATGGAAAAAGCAATTGGTCTTAATTACATATCTACATCTGATATAATATGACGCCTTAGACATTCCAAACTCTGCATATGTGCAGTGCACAGTTTTGAATAATTGCTATAGGCTCAAGCATAGCTTTTACAGAGTACTGTTCTCATCACTAGCACCTTAAGTATATTGAAAGTATTATACATATCTCCATCTGTGCTGGACAGTAGACCAGACTTAAATCAGCTTAGCTGTCCTCTATCACCCAACACACAGACCATGTTAATTCATGTGAACTTCTGAGTATCATTTGCTTTGCTGACCAGATTAGCAACTACTTATAAAAATTAGCTTTGTAGTACTATATTTCCTTTATTGTATCCCAGAACTGTGAGACTGATTTTTTCACAGTCATGAAAGAAAAGTGAAAAAGACATTCTCTTTTTTTATCAAACTGGTCTCATTGACTCTGAACTTAGGGCATTTCCTTTCTTCTTTTTTTCCCTTTTTTTTTTTTCTTTTTTTTCCTCTGTTTTTTCAGAACTGCTGAGGCCTGAAAACCTCTAAGTGAATCAGCTGATTAAGATTTTGCTGTGTCAGCATAAAAACAGTAAAACCAATGCATACAGCAATCTCTCCTCCACAACGGCAGTTTTCATGGTCCATAGAGTACAAATAAAAAAATATAGGAAAGGGGTACAAAAGGTGTTTCTGCCAAGAATGAAGATGTTTATACAAGGAGTGAAAAATGCAATGCTTGGAGACAGATATTTTTACTCTTGCCCTGATTGTGCTGACTTTGTGTTTTTAGAACCAAAGATTTTACACAAATGTTAAATATTTAAAGGGATTTATGGTAAAAAAAACCCAGAATCTAATGCTATTGAAGTAAGTTTTCACTATTAGCTTTGACCTGGAATTAGGTAAGGATTTTATAGCTCCATAATCACTAATGGATTTCAGAAAACTTCCTTGCCTTTTATAGCAGAATGATCTGTAATCCTCTACTGAATTATAACTAACATCAGAACAGTTCATTTGGAAAATACTGCGGAAGATGACAAGTGTGATATTTCTCACACTTCTGTAGGTTTCTTCCCTTACAAGTAGGAATAAGACAGTAAGAAAATTTAGTCTGGTTTTAAAGCAGATCCTATATGCTGCATGTTCTGTAAAGATAAACCCTTTTCGGCTCACTCTGCCCATTCTCAGATTAAAGCTGCGGTACAAAACTCCACGTTTCATTTGCACTGCATCTGGAATCAATCTCCTTTTCCAAAAGTAGTAAGTGCATAATTTCCTCATTGGAACTGAGCATGAAGTTCACAAATACTACTTTGAACATTTACCCCTAACAGAGTAAGAATTTGTCACAATACCATGATTTTAACAAATGTAATCTCACAGCATCTACATTACCATGGAAGGTGTTTGTGCAATGTTCAAAGCAAAATTAATACGCACTATACCAAAAGCATTCTATTGCTGTTGTGACTTACAAGAGACTCAAGAGACAGCATTAAAAAACAAACTCACTGCATTCAAGATCTCTTTGAATGAGGAGAAGGGATAGAAAGCCCACTAACTGCTATTTGCTAATTTGTTGCCCAAAACAGTTAGGAATAAATATTGTTCCATTATCTTCACAGATTTCAAAAAGTGAACAGAAGTCCTACTGTTCTCTTTTTTTTCTTTTGGCATCTGTTCATCAGCAGCAATAGAATTAGTTATTGCCTGTAATAAACAGTCATCAAAATCAGTCTAGTGGTACACACAGATTGTTGGGTTTTTTCCCCCAGTAAATTCCCCCATCAGTTCTGTTGCCAAACATAACAAAACCCTGAACATCCAAAATAACCAATAATTTCAAGTATTGCTTTACAAAATAGCTTATGTAAAATATTTGCCAGCTATAGATTAGCATAAGCCATCACCGAGGTATTCTGCAGTGGGATTTGGATTTAGCATTCAGTCATTTTTTATTACAGTAAGTAAATTATCAAAAACACTGGACCACATGTGCTAGCTAAGAACAGCTGAGTCTTTCTCTGTACTCGTCTGACCTTGGTCACCAGAAAATTGGAGTTAATTCAGGCAAACAGGATTGATGCCATATGTGGTTAATATCAAAAGTACAGAGGAGTGGTAGGATACAGATCAGAAGTGTTGTTTGTTAGCAAATGTCTCAGTTCTTGGAATAATTCTGGCAGTTTTACCTTGAAACACCTGTAGTCTCCTAAACAACATACTTGAGAAGATAAGAAACATAGAACTTAAGGACCTGCTTTCCTCCAACAATGGAGAGGTTAAAAAAAATATTAAAATATCTGGGATGAAATGTTACAGTAAAAGACACAGAAACTCTCCAGCCAAACTAGTTACTGAAGAATACATCATGAAGAATTCATCTTCATGCGTAGATGAATTTACATGTGTTCAACTAGTGATCTGTACAGAAAATATGAGCAATAGCAGAGTTACAAGATGTAGTTTTAAATATTTTATTAGCATTGATGTAGAGAGTCCCTATCCAACATTTCAGAAGTTGATGAGGAAAACTGCAGTACTGACAAAATTTTATTACATGTCAAAAGTTTGAGTAAGATACAATTCAAGTGTTCATTTTCATACTGCAATATGGACACCTGCAATATGTGATTATAGGGAGTGTAAACACAGTTGGTAAAGTAGTTTAACAGAGAAGGGGATGTAGTATAGCTTCTGAAGGCTAAAGTGGTTTTACATAGGCTCTGCTCTACTTCTAATTTGGAACAGCCAGAACAGCAAGCCTATTGGAGAACAGTGGGGAAAAGATTCTCTTTCCAGCATAACTAACTGGTGTATTCCAGTTCTGTCAAGAGGGAAGTGCTTAATATTAGTGGGATTAAAGTAACTGGGAATTTCCAAGGAAAGAAAAAGGAAGCGAAAGTTCATCACCAGTTTATCAATTTTAATATTCAGTGACTTAAATCAGTCGTATTAATGTTTTCTGTTACATAATACACCAAAACTTAGCCAAAGACAATTCTAAGATTTCTTGGGCTAATTCTGTGCCAACTACTTCTTTTGTTATTGCTTATTAGGTATTAGTAGATAACCGAAATGTGCAGAATCACTCTTGGAAAAAAAAAATAAGTAAAATAAAAAGACCATTTTGAGAAAGATTATTGTATGTGGTATTGTGAAACTACTGAATTCAAAATTCCAGTATTTTATATGTTTATGCAGAGGAAAAGCAAAAGTAAAATCAATGAAAATCCATGTGCTACATTTCCACTACCCTATAGCAACTGCAGAAACTTGTGCTGTTCGAAATCTACCTGCAAAACCATATAGTTTGCAGTTTCAGTAGAACCTTGGCTACTATGTCTTTAGGAATACATTAGACTGAACATTAAATTCACATTTGAGACGTCTGAGCACATTTGGTGTTAGCTGTAGGAACAAATACTTATTTCTGGTACAACAGTGAAGTGGTCTATCATGTCTGCACTGGGAAGGGTCCATCATATGGTATAGCCTAAGCATTGCAGCCTGAAAATTATGGATGTTCTATTACTGTTAGTTGCCCTGGATTCTTGGAAATATGAAGGTGAAAAGTACTGTAACTTCTTATTTCTTCCCATTTTCAATATTTTCTCTGTGCACTTATAATGTAAACACATAACAGAAATCAAAGGTAAAATGATATGAACATTGAGCCACATCAGCCAGAACAAGGAAATAGGAAATTAGGCTGATGTGCCTTGCCTCCATCCTCACCTTTTTTTTTCCTACATGAGCAAATATGACAAGTACATATCCCACTGGAGAGACAATGTGAAACTTCAGTGATAAACACAGAGAATTCAGAGATCATTTATGTCTCTCAGTAGTACACAGATCAAATTTCTTAAAGTCAAACTTCCAATACAAAGCTAGTATACTACTCTGATGTTTATTATTTACACAAATATTATACAAATTAGAGAAGAAGAAGAGAAGGATATAAATGCTATGCACTTGCCTAACTTTCCTCAAAAGTTAAAAGTTCTTCAAAGCCTATTAAATACTTGAGATAAACAAAAAAATCTGATTTCTGTCTTACAGAAAATCTTGGCATTTCATCAATTACAGACACTGATTTGCAATGCAAAGTGGAATAAGAAACTGTGAAATCAAGATTCAAAAAAGCTTACATAACAATGTATTAGGAACAAAGTAGACAGAACGACAGGAAAAGAAATAGAAGAGAGCAAATTTTCATATTGATTTCCCTTACAAAAAAAAAAAAAGACCATAATAAAAATCAAAACTTAACCGTGGAAAAATCTTTATTTTGCAAAAAATTATTTTTTCATTCCTGAGCTGGCATAATAATTTTCTTTGGTACTCATCAAGATCACACCATGTAAGCTCCAGAGATGCCTTAATGATATTTTAAGCTTTCTAACTAAAAATTTCTACTAATTCCCACAGTAGAAGACTTTTATTATTGACTAAAATACTGATTTACATTTATTTACTTGTACACGGTACAAGTAAACTACACATGGTAAAAGCAATTACACTTTATTATCTACGAATTTTGGGGTCTGCACAGAATTTTGTACTAACAATTAAATGAGTCAAACATGACTTGAAATAATTACATTACTACATGATTTCACGTAATTACTCTGTGGCATGTGACATCTGAAATATAGCCAAGGGGACAAACAGATATTTGACATTATATACTGCCACACTCTAGCGGAAATCCATGTGCCGTCACAGAAATATTGTATGGGCTGGTATGTGATATCATAAATCCTAGAAAATACATTGTATTAGTGATTGTACAACAACATCAGAACTGCTAAGGATTGTAGACATTTCCTCCATGGAGCTGCCAGGTGTAGCTGTGCATCATACTGCGGATTCTGTTTCTCCCTGTCAAGCTGTCAGTAAGTTGATCAAATGGACATCAAAAAGTAATTCTGTTATTCATCCAGTAAAAGGCTAATGGGAAATTCAATTTCTGATGAAGTTTGAGCATAAGATAAATTTAGCTAAATTTATATTAATATCTTTGTTGACCTGCTTACCAAAACAAGCCAACCTTTTCTGGCTGCTACCATATTATTCTGCTGAGCTGTTTCAAATAATAACAACTGTGACTAAAGTGTTTGACTTTATTCCTTGTTTTTTTTTGTTTTAATTAAACTATTTGTGAAAAGTAAGAAAATTCCATTGTATGGAATTTCATGGAGATTAATTTATGAATAACTATTTTAGAAACTCTTAGTGAATAGTAACTAAATAAGTACTAAATCACTATAATAAAAGCTAACATCAGTACCTGTGACTGACTTCATGTTCTGTTGTTCATATGTATCACATAAGACTGAAAGCAATGGCAACAAAAATAAAGTGAAAGCACAGAAAACTAATAGAATTCACTCAAACCTCTATGCCATGCCACTTATGTTTCTCTAATTTCCATGTAGTTTGACAAAATGAACAGTTATACTGAAAGTGCTTGTGATTGTATTTTGACACATTTACTGATACAAATGTCAATGTGTTATTTTGGTTACATTGTTTCAGGTGCCCCTTCACTACTCAGACAGGATCGCAGAGATCACCTATGAGTTTGAAAGCCATTGTGCTGGGAAATGTGTTATAGCAACACTGCAAGTCTGATTTCTCTGCATATTCCAAACAGAAAAGCAGTCAAAGCAATGACAGTACAAGCAGCTTCCAACATAACAAAGCGCATGAAACTTTTTGGGGAAGAGAATAGTTTCATCTCCAGTTTGAATGTTGGTCATTTGCTGAGGTTGCTTAAAATGGTGCCATTTAACATAATAGGTTTTTCTAATGAGGACCTGGGTGAGCAGTTGAACTGACATATCATTAGTTCATTTTATAATAAACAGACAAAGATAGGTGATAAACATTATCTGTCAGCAATAAAATTAATGCAGAAGAATAACCTGCTTTAAGGTGTATAGCTTCATAAATATCTTCTAACTTTAGCCATAAGACCCTAATCAGCTATCATCTTTTCATCTCAGCAATAGTTAACTTCAGTAGTGTGCATCAACACTATGAAATAGTAAATCACTGTATTATAGTAAATCACTATATAAATCACTATATTATAGTAAGTCACTATGTAAATCACTATGTTATAGCAAATCATTTTAATAAAAGTTAACATCAGTACCTGTGACTGACTTCACGTTCTGTGTGTCTCATAAGACTGAAAGCCATAAGACCCTAATCAGCTATTATTGTCTCACCTCAGCAATAGTTAACTTCAGTAGTGTGCATCAACACTATGCATTCAATGTCATTTCTGAAACTGGGACAAGTACCATAATCTTGTTAATTTGCATTTCTGTTCTTTTAATTTTATTCTGGTTTATGTTTATCTGACAAAGTTGCACAGAACCTTCCAGGAAGGTGCCAATTCACTAAAGATCTCTGGGATTAGTATATTCTTGTTCATCATAACAGATGTGATAGCATCTGTCAATTAGCACACTCTGTCCATTCAGATCATGGCAGTATTTGCTGTAATTCGAGGATCTTTTTTTTTTTCCTAGTAAACATATTCTATGGCTAACTTTACACTATGAGAATGGATATAACTAGATATTATGGTATCCTTGTCTTTTAATCCACAGAAATAACTCTTAAATGATTAAGTCTAAAGAAACAGTAAATGAAAAAATATATGCAAGGCACAGTCCCATAATCATTACATTTTCTTTGCATACTAATTAATCTCCATTGATTTTCTCATTTTGAGTTAAATGCAAGAATAAAGAAAATCCCAGTCATTTGCTAATTTGTTCTTATTACTCCAGGGCTGCGTAATCATACAGCATGATTCTTCTGGGTTTGCCTCCTAATAGTCATTATCCTAAAGGGACTTGTATTTCCTTCATTATTAGGTTCAGGAAAAATTTTAGCAACCTATAGGTCTGAGCCTTGAAACAATTGTCTAGCTTGAGTTAAGGAGAGCTAAAAATTTGAAATGGTTCATCTTCCATTCCAGTGCTGACACTGAAGCTGGTAAAGGAAGGGAGAAGCAGGTCGTTATGTGTTGTTAATGCAATTACTGCTCCCTTCCTGAATGCTCTTATGTAGATTTCTTCCAAGTAAGATCCATTTAAGAAGCTTTAATTCAAACGCATACGTAACATGTAAGCAAAAGAATAGTTCGTGTTCTCTGAGAGGACAGTGCATGTGCCATTGTCCCAGATTACCACAGCAATCACAGAATCACAGAACTGTTGAGTCTGGAAGGAACCTCTAGAGATCACCTAGCCCAAAATCCTGCTCCAGACAAAGTCTAGTAGAATAGGTTACCCAGGACATTGTCAAGGGTTTCAATATCTCCAAGGATGGAGACTCCACAGTCCCTCTGAGCAACCTGTTCCAGTACTTAACCCTCACAGCAAAACCACAGATTTTTCTCATGTTTAAATGGAATTTTTCATATTTCAATTTATGCACTTTGTCTCTTCTTTCACTGGTTATCACTGAGAAGAGTCTGGCTCAATTTTCTTTACACCCTCCCACCAGGTATTTACAAACGTTGTCAATGGCCCCCACCCCTAACCTTGCTTTCTTCCAGGTTACCCAACTCTCTCACTCTCTCTTCTAATGACAGATGCTCCAATCCTTTAATGTACTTTGTTGCTCTTCATTAGACTTGCTCCAGTATGACACTATCTCCCTTGTACAGGGAAGCCCAGATCTGCATGCAGCACTCCAGATGTGTCTCACCAGTGCTAAATGGAGGGGACAGGTCACTTTCCTGCATATGCTGGCAATGTTCTGCCTAACGCAGACTAGCTGGTCAGCCTTCCAAACTGTACTAGTACATGGGGTTATGCCTTCCCAGGTACAGGGTTTTGGCTTTTTTCTTTTGTCGACTTGCATGAGGTTCCTGTCTGCCCATTTCACCAGGCTCTGAATGGCAGCACAACCTTCTGGTCTGTTAATTACTCCTCGAAGTTTTGTATCATATGCAAACTTGCTGAGGGTCCACTCTGTCCTACCATCCAGGTAGGTTTAACCCTCTGTTCCCTCTTATTTTAATTCCATCTTCTCTACTGTACATAGACATCAGATTGCTAACATTCTCAGAAGACAAAACAGAATCCCTGGTGTCCCTAACATACGAATGAAAGTCAATCACTAAAATTTTTTTTTTTTTTCTACAGAAAAATTATTCAAATCAGTCTCAGGAAAGTCAGTTTCTTTGTTCAAAATCAAGTTTTCAGAATGCTGTTTGATTTATCTCTATAATTTTCCTTAGCTCTTAGCTCTCTTCCTATTGATTAGAAAAAAAGGGGTTTGCTTTATTTTGATATTCAAGTCTTGAGTTCTTATCTTAAAAAGCTTTACTGATAATTTATTAAAACTTCCCCTATGTGCCTTAGCAACCTGAATCTGATTTTGTGACCTTTATGTCTTATTTTATAAGTTGAATCTGTGTTAAATCACAGAATCACAGAACCACAGAACCACAGAATGGTAGAGGTTGGAAGGAACCTCTGTGGGTCATCTAGTCCAACCCTCCTGCCAAAGCAGGGTCACCTACAGCAGGCTGCACAGGACCGCGTCCAGGCAGGTCTTGAATATCTCCAGAGAAGGAAACTCCACAACCTCCCTGGACAGCCTGTTCCAGTGCTCCGTCACCCTCAGAGGGAAGAAGTTCTTCCTCATGTTCAGC
>Ga0181612_110675_pt1 | contig 11411 bp, 5 predicted proteins | sample HoacroProtozoa21_FD_119630 | JGI IMG/M metagenome (GOLD analysis project Ga0181612, IMG submission 119630) | Hoatzin crop microbial communities from Cojedes, Venezuel. Combined Assembly of Gp0051906, Gp0051904, Gp0051908
CACAAATTGTAATCACTGTAAGTAATAGGTGTTATCCCATGCAAAAACAATTTGGGTCATTTGTATAGATGTTCAAGACATATTGGACTTTCAAATGAAGACTTGAACCATATTCAGATTTTGTGAACTTGAGAAGAAAAAAATCTATGTATTTGAATATATCTTATTATTTAGCATTTTTTTTTCATTCTTTCCACTATCTTTTCTCCTAATCCTTTCTACTTTGTATCACAGACATGTTTGCTTCAGGATTTGTTTAGCTACGGATGTAAACCCGATGGACTTCTGAGAGCTTAATTCTCTAGTCAAAACCATCAGAGTTTTACCTCCCTGTGTGTGTTCCTTGTAATTGGATTTGTACTTATGGCTGATTTCCTAAACATTTTGTACAGGTGTAATGAAAATTTGGGCTATAAGTATCAATGTTTTTAGTCCAAAGGTTTTAATCAAAACTTCATGATGAGAGATAAATCTTATTCAGTAATGACAGTACATGAAGAGCCCTAGATTTGCCAGACAGACAGTTTGAACCCAGGTTTCATTGGTTTGACACTGGCATGTGACTGTGATAACTAAAAATTCAGGCTTGACTCCTTAGCAAAATTACAGAGGTGGTAGTGGAGGAGATTTTTCTGTCCAGTTTCAGAGATGGATAAACTGGATGTTTCAATGTAAGCCAGTTACCCATGTATTAAACATCAGTAATACAACTATATTATTTGAAGATTTTCCACCATGCAAATTCTCTTTTTCTCAACGCCTTTTCTCCAGATTTCAGTGCTTTGGGCTCTTGTCTGCATGTATTTCACTACTGGGCACCTACTCTGAAACAAGTAGGGGCTGCCTGACACAGTTTAGTGAAGGCGTGGGGAATTTAACAAGTGCTGAAAAAGATTAATAGTAGTAGGGCATCATTATGCATTCTGAGTCCTGTGAAATTTCTTTATTATAGTATGGTCTACCCTGTGAATATTTGAAATGTTCTGCTCTAATTCATTGGAGTTTTTTCTCTGTGGTTCTTTTTTGATCCTTTTTCTTTTTGGCACAAGGCAAAACAACTAGGTCAAGTTTATGCGAAAAAATCTGCCTTATACAAATTTTTGTATCTGAAGATACTATGGGGTTTAGATAATTTTTGCTTTCTCAGATATGCTGTTTTATTTTTACACAGTCTGCTTCTTGTAGCCTTCACCTGTCCCAAAACTTGGAAGCAGTACTGTTTTGCCAAAATGAAGAAGTATCTTTTAATCCATGGCTATATCTATTGCTAACATAAATAAAATCACCGCCTCACAGTTATAACAATAACTATTGAAATTAATAACTCCACTCAAATTATCATTAACACCTGTTTCTGACAGCGAATCTAAACTCTAAAAAGTACTAAATTAAGCATCAAATAAGAAATTCGATGCTGCTTAATAAATACTGAGGACAAACATTAATAATAATAATAACAACAATAACAATGATAATAATATCTAATAACTAAAAATTAGTATTGTACCACTTCCTGTACAGTACGAGAAAGTCAGCTCCAGAGCTAGAATGAATGTACAGAATTCTAAGAGTAGTTAGCAGTATTTAATTTTGCAGTCCTCAGATAAAACCGATACAGAAAAGAGAAAATGAACTTGCTTGGGAATAGATGTTTCCAATTAAAATAAGACTGAAAAGAATCCAGGAAGTACGATCTGCAATCTGACATTTTTGCTCTGACTCCAGTGTCATCTTGGAGTTCTGAGAAAGGGGACAATTATTCTTTTCTTATTGTAATCTGATTTCTCAGCACAAAATGATGCAACATTTTTTTTGTTTTCTTTTTAACATGGACATTTATAGTTGAGGTCATCCTAGGCATTCTTCTTTCTGCCATATGGTATACCCTGTCTTTCTTTTAAAGCTCTTCTCATTCCTTCTTTCAAGAAGTCTTGTAGATTTCTTAGTCTGATGTCAATACTAAAACACACTGTCTTCATTATTAAGAGCTCTTAAAAAGCATTTTAAGTTTAGGTAAATTAAAAGAATAACTCAGAATGACTACGTAACTGTGGTGACGTTGCCTTTGTCATCACCTGTTACCTGTTGAGTCATCTTCTATACTTGTCTCCATTTTTTGTAGACAGGACAAATGATAAAATGATAGCTCCTTCTTTTGCAAAGAGATGTGCAAAATCCCATGGAAAATAATGAGGTTTAAAGATCTGTGGTAAAGCTTTTTATGCAGGGTGCAGACTCTTCCCGGTTTGTAATCTTCAGTGCAGGCTGGGAAAAGATGACAGTTACAGCTTCCTTCAACTAAGAATCTGATCCAGTGTGGATGACCAGTTATTTTCCTTGTACATCTTTACTTGTGTAAAGAACATGATGAGAATTCCATAACGGTAAATTAGGAAATATATATTTACTGTACTTAATACTTAAAAATAAACTGATTACTTATTTGCTAAATAGGTACATTACTGAGTGGCTCTTTGAGTGATGGATGGGAAAGATTACTCAGCTCACCCTGACCATTTTATAGTATGCCTGTAACTCAGAGATATTCATAGGAGGGTCAGATGACCCTCAATTCAGAACCATTAATAGTAAAACCTTCTGGAAATTGCTGGTGCAGTTTTGGTCACCTAGATAATTAAGATCAAGAATTGGAAAGGACTTTGATTCAGACATTCAGAGTCACCTACATCCCCCATGAATTCGCAGACAGTTATGAAAACTTCTATGCATCCAGTCACAATTGCAATTAGGAATTGAGGTGCAAACAGTTTCTGGTGCAAAGATGTACTTCATTATTCTTCCACATAAAATTGAATGCATATTTTTAAAAACTATTTCTGTTCCTTAAAAGAGAATTCTATTATCTCTGGAACCAATATGTATAATAGTAGGATAGTTTAAAATTTACCATACTTCATTAATTTGAAGTTGTAGATTTTTCCAAACTTCCCTTTTTCCCTGTGTTTTTCCAAAAGGTATTACAAAATAAATAAGCTTCAGTAACAACAAAAATACTAACAAATACTAACTAATGACCACTGCATAACTGTTTTCAAAGTGTCAGGAAAAATACTATTTTTACTACTGCAAAGTATTCAGTTCTAAAATTAAGAAAGAAGATGAAGAGTTCTAAAATTGCCTTTTCATTCAAAAAGTTAACGTGTTGAACTCTGACTGCCACTTCTAATTTCTGTGGGAGAACTCTTGTCTTTCTGGATTTTTGTTTTTCTTTGCCTATTCTGGCCTAAATGTAATAGTATGAGTTCAGGTTATAAACCAAAAGTAGTCAGGGGAGAAATGGGAGAAATCATCCTTCCACTTCTTGGAGGCGAAGATTACTGACAACAGTGCACCAGCCTACACAAAACATGTTGGTGAAACAGATGAGAGTAAAGATCATAGCCTTGTTTTTTTCCCCATATGACTCAGAAGAGCAATTCCTTGCGTGGGTGATAAGTACTTCATTGAAAAGAATGTGACGTTTCCATTTTGCCCTTTTGAGCCCAGGAGAAAAGAGATGTGCGTATGTCACAAATCTTCTGACTCCAGGTCAGGATGCAGGGAAACGGTTAAAGGTCTTCTTGGGTTTCCTGTGATACATACAGAGAAAACATTTTACACCTGCTGTAGTCTTTACTTTTCCAAAAGGATAAAATTTTCTCTGAAGTACTAGTCAGTATCCTGTGGATACGTTATCTCCAGCATGGATAATCTGAGTGCATCTGCAGGGGGAGGTTGCTCTGTAACCTTTTAGCAAAGGTCTCACAAGAGACACTGGGAGGTCCCTCCAACACTTCACTGTCTCATTCAATTATTTCCTCCTTGAAGGTGTCAAGTGGAACTTTAGCTAGTGCCCACAGGTAATTTAGCTATAATACTTTGCCCACTGTACTCTGTGGCAAGGCAAGCCTGCATAAGCTCTCAGTATGCTTGCAATGTAGTAGGATTTCTTTGGAATAACTGTTTATTTTGGAAGACTGTTGCCATTAATAGGAAACACTTTCCTACCCTGAAAGGTATGCATGATTCTTGCCATCCCTAGGTGTTACATTCAGAACTTTGTCTGGAGTTTGCAAGTGACTCCTCCATCAAAATTAGAAGTGTTTTACACTATATTCATATTTTATACTATATTCATAAAGGCCTGAGTTTTCTTCAGTGAAGATTAACAAGGCTATTATGGATGCCAAAGAGTGGCAGCTGTCTGCTCAGGTGGAAACCAGGTATTCAGTAACAGCAGTCCTTGTGATGCAGATTGCTGTGTGCAAAAGGATGTAGGTGAGAAAGGATTTATAATGTCAGCATAAACAGGCTCTTGAATCAGGTGAGATAAGTGAAGGAGTAAGTGCTTATCGCTTGTATCCCTCAAGGGGAGGTCTGTTATATAAATGGGCATCTATTAAGGTATTTAGTAACATCTCCACCCTTGGAGATATCCAAGGACACAGCCCTGACCAGCTGCTCCATCTGCTACTACTTTGAGCAGAGGGGCTGGACAAGTTGATCTGCACAGGTCCCTTTCAGCCTCAACCAGTCTGTGTAATAACATCTATGTGATAATCTGCAAAGCCCAGCGGATTATTAGGTTACTAGAATGCCTTTCCTTCCTCACCTATATTCCAACTGCTAATTAATCTCATTTGGGATTTGCAAAACAAAACAAATGAAACTTTGTTTAATTCTAGATGTTTTCCATTTTTTTAAAGTTCTAACTCCAGATGAAACCAACTTCAAAATTGTTCTCCCAAAGAAGTTAAATTGCTTTCTGATTTTTCCTTTTTATCTTTTTATGTAAATTTCTTTCCTTTCAATAAAATGATAATTTTATTAGTTGGAATTTGACTCTCTCCACTTTGTGTCATGTCTACAGAATTCAGTAGCAGAATTAGCTGATTTGTGGTTCATAGTATGCAATATTTGCCTTTGAGCTACTGGGACTTGTACTTATACCCTTGTCTATCTAGAAATAGGGCATTAAAAATCATAACTCTTTTTCATCCTTGAAGCGCCAGTACTAAAAGCCCAACGCCAAAAGTCCCTCAGACATGAGATTTTATAGTTCTGTTTTTTCTGGATGAAAAGCATAGTGAAAGTCATTCTAGCTTTTTAATAACTCCCAAAATTTTGGCCAAGTGGAGCTGGTTTCATAGTAATTAAAGTACTGGGGGATATCAATTCAATACTGAACCTGTACCCTAGATTAAATTGAACTTCATACTCAATTGCAGTAGGTAGTTGGTATATTGTTGTGCCAGAAAACTGTTTTTTCTTGTTCGTTCTGATCCAAAAGGCATGCAGGCTCCTCTTCTACAGATCATTGTTTTAAGTAATGGGTTTGGGAGTTTGCATGTTTGTACTTCAGTATTGTAGGCAATGGGGCTGGATAAGCTATCTTAAAAAAGGGGTCAAATGGCCAGTTTCATATGTGTATGTGGGAATTTTTTAGGTTTTAGTTGTTGTTTTGGCAGGTTTTTTTAAATGACTTTATTTTATTTTATTTAGTTAGTGCAGAGCTTTTGCCTTTCAAGGGTTAAATCAGATACCACACACAGATTTTTATTGACTGTCTCTCCTACTCTGCTTCCATTAGAAGCCTTTGAACTCAACTGATGTCTGCAATCTTCCTTCCATTACGAAGTAATATGTCAAGATCTCTGCAAAGACTGTGACCTGTGTAATGTCTTATTTTTCACCTAGTTAAATCCTACTGTTTGACATTTAGAATTATCTCTAATAGCTTTACCACTTTCCTAGGATCTTTGTCCCCTTTCAACAAAGTCTTTGTATAATCTTTGCTAAAATACTATGCCTAAAAACAAATAACATGTATGTTACACAGATTTTAAAACTGTAAAAGGCTACACAAACTTCAAGTCCATGGAGACTCTGTTATGTAATTTCAACTGTAAAGAAAAGAAAACAGATGGTATACACTAAACTTAAAATACCTTAATCATAAACAGAAAAGATAAAAAAGGGAGAAACTGGTTGCTGCTGTTACTATTACTACAATCAACTTCAATATCATTTCCTCCAGTTCTTCTCTTTTCAAAACAGAATTTTAAGAATAGTTGGGCAGATTACTTCTAATGAAGTATTTATGCAGTTACTTAATATATATATTGTTTAGTAAAAACACTTTTCCCTGATATTTCTTTGTCAATATGAATTAAGTGAATATTTCCCAGTACACTGCAGACTTTATTGTAGAGTTGTTGTTTTAAACTTATATTCAGCTAAACTTCTATCTCTGAGATTAGTCATTTGAATTATTTAAATGGAGAGTCAACTTTTTTGTCAGAATTTATTTTTCATTTTTTTTCAGAAGCATTTGGCACAGAAATCTGTGCCTATTTTCTTCAGGGATTAAAGCTGAATGAAGATTTACCCCTTCCTTCTACTAACCTCCAAAAGGTGCATCTATTTCTGTGCCCCAGCATACCATGTCCTTGGTTGTTTCTCTACAATTCTTTGTGGGATAGCATTGAAGATAAAGCCAATTAAATTATCTGTGTTTAAAGTGCAACAGTTAAATGTGAAAGTCTCACCCATTAGCAATTAAAACTGTAGTGGTGGTGAGGGTCTCGGCATCAGCGACATTCTGGCATCTTGGTGTGGTTTTGACTACAGAAAGCTCTCTACCAAGGTTTTGTATCTAGTGACAATGCAACATGCAGAGATGGTGGTAAAGCATTAACCGTGATGCAGTGATTCAGTCTAAAATGCAATGGAGAAGTAATTTTTCCTATGTTTACAGAAACAGGAGTGACCAGAGAAGAGAACAGAAGTATATATCACATGCATCCAACTGATTGTTCTGACATGGAGAAGGAAACCCATGTCAATAAAGTTTGTTGTGGTCTTCTGTGGGTGCACCACCAGCAGTTGGCATGATGAAAATGCCTTCTGAACGGCACATATTGCCCCCTGAATTATAGTCAGATGCTGACTTACACCAAAATAACGAGCAACAGCACTATATACATCTGTGGCTGGATGCTTTCAAATAACCCCGGCATTTCTTTGCCTAGAAGAAATCTTCTGTTGGCTAGCTTCCTTACCAAGGTAGAGTGTAAACAATGATGTCCATGGAACCAAGTTTCCACAACCCGACATTTTCCCCAAACTCCTCTACTACCCATCCTGGTATAGAGATTTGTCATTTTGTTTAAGCTTTTAGTAACAGCAGTGTCTGAACTTAAAAACAAAGTCAGTTCCTAGGATAGCCACCAGTAACTAAGCCCAGTCATCGAGTCATGAGGGTAACCATACTGATGGTGATAGACTAAGCATCACCAATACATATGGGATAATACCCCACCACAACCATGCAAGAAGAGAACAAACACAAGGCATCAGGGCCATAGGCGACAATTTTGTGGCAAATCTACATAAACACCTAGTTATACACTCCAGCTAATTAATTCAAAATACATGTATTCCAGCTCTGGTTTGTATTACCCACGGATCAAGCAGTGGAAATATCTGATATCAGAGATCGTCAGATCTTGTCAGGGGTGGAAGGGAGGTAGCTATAAGAAGTAGCTTTGCTTGCACATGGGAAGATTAATTGTTTTTAAGTGATGCATTTTCCATATCTCAGCCTCAATGTTTAAATCACTTTTCAGCAAACTTTTGAAAATTTATGAAGAATATAAATGAAGAAAATTACCTTAAATGGCTAGCTAAACTGTGACTGGTTTCCACACTGTACAAGTCTGGGTATGACTGCAAACACTATGGAGAATCTATTTTTGGTGGTTCTGTGGTGTGTAAGTTGAATACATTTCTTTGCTTTGAATCAAACACTATATATGGAGCATAAGAGCAGTAACAGAATAGAAGCAGAAATCTTCAAAGTGCTTGAGAACTGATCAAAAATCTAAAGGAGAAAAGAGCATTATAAACCGAGAAACAAAAGATGAGTTAACACATTCTCTCCATTAGAGCTAAGAATGCTGCAATTGTGTTGGGGTTCAATCCAGGACATGTGGTTTTAGTTACAGAGAAGTATCTACGGTACATAGCAAAAAAGAAAATGTGTCTGCTGCTGCTCAGCTTTTTTCAAAGTGTGATTTGTATTCCTGATCATTATGCAACACAGTAGGAAAAGTACCACAAAAAATTTAGAATTGTTCCTAGGGAGCTGCCTCTGGGCAAGGTGACACAACTGACTGTACAAGCACATATATTTATTACTGGAAAAGCATTGAAAGAGTACATTTACTACTCAGAAGTCATGTTAACTGTGACAAACACATACCCAGTGCAATCAAATTAACATTATATGCTATATAGAATACCAGAAACTGCATGGAAATAAGTTGTTTCTTACATAGACAACTACAAAACAACAAAGCCATGCAGCACAATCTACTCTATTGCCTTCACTGCCTCTGTCTTAAAAGATGAGTTTGAGAGACTCAAAAAACTCTGTATTGCATTGTGTTTGGCTCACAAGAGGGAAGTGCACTTCAAGGTTGAGCTGTTTTTTTAAAATAAGAAAAAATCCCTGTTGAATTTGCTTTCCGAGAGAAATGAAATTCCAACCTGAGACCACCACAGGATTGCAGCTATGGCAGTATGAGCTGGGTGGCAAGGCAGTCTGAGGCATATCTTCAGACTTTGCATATCTTCAGTCAGATTATCCACTTTCTGCTGAAATCTTCCCCTTTTTCAGCTGTTGCTGTAAAGTGCTCAGAAAATCATTTTGATATTGGCTGTCTAATGTTCCACATGTCTCTTCGTTGTTAGTTCTCTCTGTACAAAGTATTTTGATCAAAAAAATATTAGAAAAAGCTGTACCAATTTTAAACTTTTGCAGATGGAGAACAGAATGGCAGATTGTTTTTTCTTCCTTTAAATGTGCCCTAATTAATTTCCATAGAAGCAGGACACAGAATCATGTTTTCATTCAAATTTATGACCTAAACAAGCAGTATTCTTCTAATTTTTTTTTAATATTTGCTCTCCAGCAATATTAATGACAATCAATTAAAGCATTAAGTGATAAGACTTTTGCAAATACTTTCTAAAAGTTCTGTGATGAAGAGATAAATTTGCTCTTAACATCTTGGTCACTTTCACCAGTCTATGTGAGACTGTGAGATGCACAAGTGATTGTGATGACTGTTGAAGTGCTTTTAGTTCAGATAGAAAGCATTACAAAATTGACATGGTATGGCCATATCATATATTACTGACAGAATAGATGTGTACTTTTTTGGGGAAAAAAAAAAGGCTTTCCTATGAGAAAGAGAAATACAAAAAAAAAAAATCAATTTTTCTCTAGCTGTGTGCTCCCAGGATTTTCAAAACCAGAAGGGCAATCTATTCTGAGATTTTCTGTAGACCTGGGATTTTTCCTTAGAGACTTGTTGGAAGCCATTCATTCAGCCAACCACTAACTGAAAAAAAAACCCTTTATTTTTAAGCAGGATAAACCTCTGGTTTTGCAAAAATAGAGAATTAAGCTTTTAATGTATTCATAATCTCAGAATACAAATTAAGTTTCATAATTAAATGAAAACAGTAAAGGAGCTGTGGGAGGAATTCTGGATGTGTGTCTAGAAATAAAAGAGCAGAATCTAGGAAACACACATACTTGTAGGCAACAGGTTAATGAAAAAGTAACTCAACAAAGACAAATTTGCTCTAAATCACAGAATCTAGCAATAACTGATAAAATAAACACAAATGACAACTCATTGAAAACGATTGAAAAATTTGCCCTTTGATTTTTTTTGTATTAAAAGCATTAATCAGAATGATCTACACAGTCATTCAGCTGGGAAACTTCAAATTCTTTTGCCTGCACTTGCATACTGATGTTAATTCCAATTAGGCAAGGCTCATAAAGCTGAAGCTAAAGTAGTTTTCAGAGCTTCAGTATCTGCAACAGCTGGCCTTCAAACATCTTTCTAAAGTTTAATAGCATTCTAAAGATATTTCTGAAACATCTTTCACGTCTCCAATATGACTTAAAAAGAAAAGAGTTACTGATCTCTATCAGTATGTCAGGAAGACTAATGAGGGGAAGGAATATATGCAGGAAAACCAAATGACTGTAAACTTGTTATGAGGAAACACAGACTAGAAATTAGATTTCTAAGAATTCCAGGAATAAGATTTTGGAGGAACGTTCCTAGAGGGAAAAAAAGGGACAAGTCAATTTTATGTGGAAGTTTACGTGTTTATGGAAGAGAGAACATAAGAAGATTATCTGCAGTAGAAAAGGACTAGACTTCATATTCCAAGAGGATTTTTTCAGTTTTACATTCTTAACTCACACTAGAAAAAACTGCAAGTTAATGGGGTGCACAACATTAATTACGTAGCTGCTGAAGCTCCACACATGAAAAAGTGTTAAGTATTTAACCCAAGAGAGTTCTGTTTTCGAAAAGGATAGTACTCCGCTTTCAGGAAATTACTACTTAGCAGCTTATATCTCACTCTCTTTCATAAGCAAGTTATTACTAGAAACATTTTCTTATATCACCCGGTTGTTTCTGAAATCTGTACTCATTAGTTCCTGTAAGAGCATGACCAGCGAAACCTTTTTTTAAAAATGTGTTTTATGAAAAGCTCAACAGAAAATGATAGATCTGTTCTTGAAGTATTTCTAGGATTTATTTTCTTGATTTCATGATTCAGCATATGATTTGATGTGATGTATGAGCTTCTTTTTGTACATCTAAGAGACTGGATAATTCTGATATCTCATAGTTATCTGTCTTACCACAGTAGAAAGTTTGTACCTTTGAATGAGAAGCACTATAGATCTGTAAAATATTAAGCAATTTTACTATCTTTATGTTTATTCAATTCATCAAAACAATGCATCAAAGCCTGTTACTGCTTTAATGTTGCCAGTTACTATCTGCTATTTTTTAGGCTATCTTTGGATTGACAGTTTAAGCAAATCATAGTTTTTGCGGACAATACTCCATAAATTGCAGCTCACCAAACATTTACCACATTTACATTTATATGCTTAAATAGCACAGCTTGTGATTCTTAATTGAATATATGGTTAGGCAAGGTATGCTTTCTAAAAGGAAGCTGTGGAAAAACATGGGCAATCACAGAATCACAGAATGTTCGGGGTTGGAAGGGACCTCTGTGGGTCATCTAGTCCAACCCTCCTGCCGAAGCAGGGTCACCTACAGCAGGCTGCACAGGACCTTGTCCAAGCAGGTCTTGAATATCTCCAGAGAGGCAGACTCCACAACCTCCCTGGGCAGCCTGTTCCAGTGCTCCATCACCCTCAGAGGGAAGAAGTTCTTCCCCATGTTCAGACGGAACTTCCTATGCTTCAGTTTGTGCCCGTTGCCCCTTGTCCTGTCGCTGGGCATCATCGAAAAGAGCTTGGCCCCATCCTCCTGACCCCCACCCTGCAGATATTTAGAGGC
>Ga0181612_146813_pt1 | contig 11410 bp, 1 predicted proteins | sample HoacroProtozoa21_FD_119630 | JGI IMG/M metagenome (GOLD analysis project Ga0181612, IMG submission 119630) | Hoatzin crop microbial communities from Cojedes, Venezuel. Combined Assembly of Gp0051906, Gp0051904, Gp0051908
AGTGAGGAGAGGGAAGGGAAGAGAGAGAGAGAGGGAGAGGGAGAGGGAGAGGAAGAGGGAGAGGGAAGGAAAGGGAAGGCCATCCTTAAGCTGAAGTCTATTATCCAAGTCTATTTCTCAAAAATAGTGTCACAATTAAAAGCATCTATTCTCTGCATATTAAGGAGAAAATAATTCGCTCTGTAGTGACCTTTCCCCCTCTGTTTTTAATGCAACATACATAAGCTCAGACAAAACTTAATAGAAAATTGGGATGATATGAGTGAAGAAAACTTCACTGATAGAAGGCAATTGCTGCTGACAGTCCTTGGTCTGGTAGGTAGTACATCAACTGGTGTCTGGCTCATTTCCCCAGTTTGTGATATGATAAGGCTGATCTTCCTGGGTCTGAGTGAAAACTGTTTGGGTCATTTAATCTCATTTTTAAGTAGAGTCACAAGCTGGTGAAAAGGACCTAGAAGAAAAATGGCATTGGGAGATGGGGAGATGCACATACATATAACAGAAGACAACAGTTGAACTCGGTGTTTCTTAGGCTGATTCTTATGGTTAGCTGAGTAGTTTCTAGTTGTTCCCACTCATCAACTAAGGCCAAGGCATCACAGTAAGCCTAATGGTGCACAAACAAAGAAGAGAGTCCCAAGGAAGCTAAGCCATCCTCATTTCAGTCCTTCTGGAATTTTCAATCCTCCATCTTCAATTTTTCCTTTTCTGAAAATCTTCTAATGCATGAGGAATAGAAAAGTCTTTCTCTCATTACTTTTTCCAAGGTAGACCTAATTTTTGGTACATTGACTTTCAGAGTTACACTCTTTGTACTTGTTAAGAGCAATCTAGATATAGAAACTAGAGACAGAGTCAATGGATGTTCCGGTTTTGAATCAATACTCTTGACTGCTACTAGCTCTGCATGAGACATCCAGATGCACTGTCAATTCTGCTATCCCTGTTGTCTTTCTTTTACAGCTTTCTCATCAGCCCATATTATTATATGCAATTATGACATTTTAAAAGCTTTCCTTTATTTTTACGCAGTCCTCTAGTGTACACTGAGTCTTCATTAATACAACATGGTAAATTACATCCTTCAATCCTCTGTAAAAGCAATGTACTAACCAAATTTCATGTTCTGTTCCCCCTTACATAAAAGAAAATCTAGTTAATTGCTTAGGTAGTTTTGAATTATTTCTAATCTTAGACCTCTTCCTAAATTCATTAAATATGTAGTTAAACAACAGGTTACAGGAATTAGCAATCTGAACTGTTGCTGTGTAGGTACTAAGATTATGCATGTTCTTTGAGAAAGCTTATGACTAAAGTAAGCCTAAATGATATCATAAATGCATCAGTAATGTTCAAGTGAACTAAAGCACCACAGCTGTTCTTACCATTTAAAATATTGTGTTACTTTTAACTGTCAAGTCATTTTTTACAGAACAGAATAAATGCCGCTTACTGACCCATGCTCCTGGCAAAACTTACACCTTGCTACATCTTTTCACGGAGTATACTGCTAAAGACTGTAGTCTCAGGGTTGTGGTTAAATATGATATTGGGATTCAGCTGCAGCCTTTTGTAAGCCTAGTGGTGGAGGCCTAAAGGAAGATTAAATCACATGGTATTTCCTTTCCAAGAAAACTGGGAAGCCCAAAGAAAAGATGATCCCACTTTTGCCATTTGGTAGAGACATGGCAATTTATAGGTTCACATTTTGGTTTGTTATGCTCGAGAAGCATTTGATTTATAGAAATATGTGTGTTTTACGGAGATCAGAGTATTCCAACTAAATGTTCTTATCTGCACCTTGGGTGAGCCTATCCTAGGCAATAGCTTCTACAGCTAGACTGGAAAATCTGTAACCTGAAGAAACTCAGAGAACTTTGCCAAAAAGTCATGAACATACTATAAACAGTGAGAAGGTGTTTAAGAATTTCTGTTATGCAGGACCGTCAGTGCTCTGTACTACCTGCACTCTGCCTAACAGCTGGAGGTAGCAGAAGCTGCTGGCAGAGCTGTAGTGTGGGAATAGGTAGCAAAGACAGGGCAGCACACAACACAAAATCCTTGGCTACTGTAGCAAAACTTGACAAACACAATATGTAAGTCAAGTGTCAGTGTGGGAGAAAGCAAGCAACCAGCTGGCCTCAGAATTGCCTCACTAAAGGAGAAGACTGTTAATGATAGTTATATCTTAGAAATTAAATATGTTCTGTTCCCTTGTCTGTCTATCTTTTAATCTTTTTCCTTCTCTCCTCTGTTAAATGTTGATTGCTTAGAAAACCCTCTTCTGTTTTCAGGAGAAAATTGAGCATCACAAGGTATAGCTTAATTCTCTGATGTCTCTGGATGGAGTGTTGAAACAATGCTTTATCTGTTATCCAAATTAAATGAACATTGTCCTCATGCTGCCAACAAAGTCTTGGCAGAAAGTTTACAATTGCTTAATATGAAAAAGGACGAAACTCAATTTTTTCTGCGCTATTTATTAGACATTTTTTTGTAAAAATAAAGCAGAGAGTGTCCTGAAGCAAAAAAAGAAGCACACTATTGATAATCTCTATTCATAAAAACTCATTCATCAACTTTCTTAAAGATCCTTTTGTTATTAATCCATAAGAAAGAATATATCTCTGGTGTAAGCAACAGATTGTCAAAGATGTGAGAAGAATGTATAATCAATGTATAAATAAAGTAATTTAAAAACCCAAATAATTTGCTAATTACATGAGAAATGGAATACTGTCAGGCCAACTGCTTGCTCCCTGTTGTTGTACGAAATGGTTGTGACTGGAAATAAGTGGGATATTTATTCTTCCTGACAGGAAGAGGAAAAGTGTGTTCTTGATTCTCCTCAGCAAATTAAGTGCTGAGTAAACTGTTCTGTTGATTTATTACAGTGATATCAGCTAACATGCCTATTGAAAAACATCACTTGGTATTTTCTCTATAAGCCACTATTTCATGTGTTTCCTCTCTAACCATGAACATTAAAATTTAAAATATGCTGCATTCATTTTGGTGAAGCAGATGGACATGAGAGACTTCTTATACTACTAATATTGCTCACTTCCTCACTCTCTCTACAACATACATACAGCAAGCTAATCTTCCAAAGCTTGCACATTTTCGTATAATTTGTTTCTGTAATAATTTGATTTAGTCAGTCTTGACCTTGTGCCTCTGCTGTATTTGTTTGTTGCACCAACATACAATTATTTTTAGTTCAGATCATATTCTTCCTCTAATGACTTATCCTTGTTAATAGTTTTGCTTCTGGAGTTATTTCATCATTTATGAACTGGAACTCAGCCACTTGGAAATTCCACTGTGGGAGGTTAATCTCCACCTCATTTTCTAAGTTTATCACAAGAGAAGGTAAGTAAAACATAGTTTGTTTTGAGACTGAGAAGCTCTTGCCAATGAAGTGGGATGTCAACAGGAACAGTGTTTTTGTGTACTATTGAAGAAAAATTTTATTTTTACAGATGCAGTACTTCATTCTGGTGCATTACTCCAAAAGTTCTAGTTTTGACATCTTCACATTAAAACTTTAGTACAAACCAAAACAAGGAGATGTAATCGCTAGTCTACTTTATTTAGTAATTCTTTTGAAACATTGAACACTTTGGGTATGAAAACCACAAGCGAACTGGAAAGTAGCAGGAGAGGAGATAGTTCATAATTATACAGGGAGAAAGAAGAGAAAGAAAACAACACTGGATCACAGACTGTACAGAAACAAAGACATTACCTGGACTGATATTTTTCCAACAGTTCATTATAGATTGAACTATTCAAGGTAAAGCTGATATGTAGCTGACTGTTTAATGAATACCTTTCAATATTCAATCATTAGTTAAGTTGGGCTAATCTTTATAACTTACTGGGTGAGTTTCATCCTTGCTAAATATCACGCATCTCGAAATATTTTCACTAAGAAACAATTTAACATACTGTGAAAGGTGTTGTTAACTTTCTGTGAGTGCTGGCCTAGTTCTTCAAGCAAAATTAGGTACAACTTGCATTGTTAGTGTCTTCTGTTTGTTGGTCTCTTCTCCCAAGCATTGACCTCTTCTCCCAAGTAAGTAGCAGTAGGGTGAAAGGCAATGGCTTCAAGTTGCATCAGGGGAGGTTTAGATCGGATATTAAGAAAAATTTCCATACTGAAAATGTTGTGCAGCATTGGAACAGGCTGCCCAGGGAAGTGGTGGAGTCAGCATCCCTGGAGGTGTTCAAGAAACATGTAGAAGTGGCACTGAAGGATATTGTTTAGCAGGCATGGTGGTGTTGGTTTGACGGTTGGACTTGATGACCTTAGAGGTCCTTTCCAATCTTAATGATTCTATGATTGTATGAAAATTGCTTATATTTGTTGTGATTAACCAGTATAGTAGCAAGACAGTGGCAGATGGGAATATAGTTGCTCCTAGAGAAAAATTTGTTGGCATACATCCATAAAGGTTTTACCTTTGCAGCCTATCTTTTAATGAATTCATTCCATTTTTCCTACAGTCTGAATTTTTATCATCTAGTGGCCCCCCAAAAAAAATTAATGTGAACTTTTTTTTAACATTTTTACAAATAAATAACAGAACAGATACTATGAATGCACTTTATAATGACACTGCAGGATAGATGTAAGAATATGCAAAAAGAAAAAGTTTATAATTAAGACAAAATATATGAGTGTCATATTATGCCATTATTTCTGGTAAATTATTCCTAAAAATAATAATGCTCCCATTTGCAGAACAGAATGTAGCATTAACCTGAACTACAATTTTTGAAGTTCCATGGTTTTTTTTAATAATTAACTATTATAGAAGTAGACTTTTCATCCAGTCAAAACCAATATTTCTCCAGGACATCAGTCTTCATGATGAAGCTGCAGCCCATGTTTTCTAAATGAGAAGAAATTAGAGCTAAAACACAAAGTTAACTGTTTTTTGAAATTCTTCTGGAAACAGGACTTTTTGGAAAACTGTAGCCAGTAATATTAAGCGAAAGGCTTCTGAGGAAAAGGCACTATTTCCCAAACTTTTGGAAATTGTCTGACATCATTACACACATCCAAAAATTCTTAGGCTTGGGTAAAATTGCTTCTGTTCTTGAGTTTAGTATTCCATTTCTGAAAAAACACACCAGCAAACAAGCCCCACAACATCCCTATGTGATATATAGCTGTTTAAAATTTAACTTTATGAGAAATAAGATATTTTGCAGATATGGTCATATTTTAAACCTTCCATTTATAGTGTTGTAGACTCATAAAAGTGTTAATTTCCTTTTTGCATTTAACAACATAGAAATTTTTGTTAGAGATACTATTGCTTAAAAATAAATGGAATTCTTGGAATAATTAATGAATTGGACCTGATATTGCTGCTAGTATATTTGTTATCTGCATGTTTAGTAGACAAATATTTCAGGCCACTAGCATTTCAAGCAAAAACTATGAGTATTTAGTACTTTTTTTTCGTACAGCATCTGATCGCTTTTTGGATAAAACTTCACCCTGCAGGGTAATAGAGGCAGTTAAGAGTTCATTTATGTGTTCCTGGGGATTTGCTTGCTATTCATGTTCTGTTGAATTCTGCAAATAAGAAAATAAATAAATAAATAATCAGAATTTTGCTCAAGAAAGTATATTCTTAAACATTGTCTTCTAAACCCATCAGAATTATTTGATGTAGAGTTGTTAAAATAATTCTTTTTGACAATTTGATATTAAAAAAACTCATTCAAAAGAAAGATTGTTTTTATCAAGCAAAGTAGTTCAGTTTTAATAACATAGAGGTGTTCTTGCAAAACAGTATTTTAATCCGATCAGTATTTTCCAAGTACAAATCTTTTCACTCATATTTTTGAAATAATTTCTTTTTCTAATATTTAATACCATTTGTGAACTACTTTTGAGTGTGTAATGGTTTCTATATTTGCCAGTACAGCAACTGCACTGTGTGGATATTACTTTTTCTCTAACATGCATTGAAGTAAGAATACAGTTACTAATGCTTTTTCATTTTCATGCAATGCTAATTCCTTTTTATTTAAAAAGGATCTCTACCACTGCTACATTTTTGAAGTACCATGCCACATACTCCTTGTTGAGAGCAGTCCTATGAAACACCTACTGGTGTCATTTAACCATAAGGAAGATGAAATTGTCATCTTGTTATACAATTAAATAACTAGGAAGATTTTCACAACATTGCTTCTGTTATTTTAATTAAATCTTGCCTTTAAAGACCTTTAAATATAATGATTGACAAAGGGAACCTGTTGTGAGAAAATGACAGATGCCACCTGGGATTTCCATCAATACCATTGCAAAAGTTAAATGCACCATGCTTGCTAGAATTATCTGGTTTTGGCTTTGATATTTTATATCAGTCCCCTTTCATTACTTTATTTCCCACCAGCAACACAACCTCAATACTCTCACTCATCGCATTTTTGTTGTCACTTATCCTAGTTGCTTGCTGTTCGTGACAAAGCTACCTGAATAGTCTACCTCCTTACTCCAGCCCTCTTCCAAGTCACTGAGCAGATGGTGTCACTATAGCTTTGTCTATAGCTTAAAACCCAAACATTTCAGAAAACAAGTCTAACTTATTCGCTTTTTCTTCTCTTCTTTTTTTCCTTTTTTTCTCTCTTCACTGATCGCATGATGCAAAACTACTACAAAACAGAAATTTCTTCCTGTGGACACTTCATAGAGCTTCGATTTAACTCCTTATTGTTATAGCTCTAGTTTTCCTTCAAGGTAGAGGGAGGAGGCGATGCTTACCTACTGACACAAAAAACAAGTGCAGTTTCCAGTGATGCTCAGCAGTCAACAATACTTCCATACTCTGTAGGAATATGACTTAATTCTAGTTGCATTATCTAAACCAAATCCAAGGTCAGCCACAGGCTTTCCGAGAGATTTAAGAAAAGTCATGTAGTCACAGATTCATCCCACCCAGCTTTATACACTCATTAACTTTATCATTGTGGTCACAGTTTCCCTTCACAGTCAGTATAGAGAGATCAGTTTTTCAAAGAGGGATCAAGTTGGCCTAGGAAGTTTCTGTAGGTTCTTCTAGACTACAGAATTTCCCAGCAGATACTCAAAACTTATTTTGACCTGCAAGATATGCTTTTAGACTGTATATGGTACTCTTTATCTAAGAAATAAATGTATACTCTGTATCTACTAGTTATATGACCTAAATTATACGAATATCTAGGTGTTGATAAGGTACTAATAAGACAACTACTTAAGAGTGTTACGGTAAATTTTCATAGTGACACTTCTGGAAAGCTGCAGGGAATTATTGAGGCAATATTTTCTTTGTATGGAATATTTAGATGTCCATTAGCTTTTAGATCGTTGTTGTGAGATAGTCACTGTAAAATGACCTAAACAAGTATGACCAAGACTTAGTGCTATTATTGCTATTACAGCACGGATAACACAATGGGAGGTATAATACCTCCATCATACATTTCACTTCAAAGGATGTTGTGTAGAATTAATTCCATCAGCTACAACTACAAATCTGGAGCATGACCTGATGGGAGTAGGGTTCAGATTCAAATAATTTTTTATTGTCTCTCCATCAGAAATAGTAACTTGAGGAAACTGTGTAGGGCTGACAACCAGGAACGGCAACTTCTTTAATCATTTTCACAATACTGAGCAGAGCTTGTCTGCTGGATCATGAGAAAAAAAAGTTATCAAAACAGCTGTTAGGAGCCTGAACATTAGATAACAAAGACACGATCTGTAAGTTTTAATATTTTTATTCCTTTTTTAGATTTCTGAGAGACAACACATTGTTTTATGTGCTGGAATGAAAGGTTCTGACATAAGCAGATAATGGATTTGAGTGGGATGTGGTGTCATTCACATCTTTACTAAGCTAAATAAATAGTTATTTACTATTTGTCTTGGGTGTATATGGGAAGGCCTTAGTCTGCAGGGGTGGCAGAAGGAACGTCAAGGTTAGAGGGGAAGAAAGAGGAGGTGTTCCATGGCACAGGGCATACTCACTGCAGCCTATGGAGAGCCCATGTTAGAGCAGATTTTTCCTGACAGGATCTGCAGACTGTGTAAGAACCCATGATGAAGCAGAAATTTTTTTCCTGAAGGACTGCAGCTCATGGAGATCCCACATTGCAGCACAGGAAATGTGTGAGAAGGAAAGAGCTAGAGGGGAGTTGTTATGGACTGACTGCAACCCCCATTCCCTATCTCCCTCGCAATGCTCAGGGCAAGGATAGAAGAGTCAGAAGTGAAGGAATGAAGCTGAGGTTAAGAAAGAGAGGAGGAAAGGAGCTGTTTTAATTTTGTCTTTTTTTATTTTCCACTATCCAAATTAGTAACTATATTTTTATTTTAATTGACAATAAACTAAATTAATTTTCCCCAAGTGGAGTCTGCTTTGCCCATGATGGTAACTGGTGATCTCCCTGTCATCACCTCAACCTGTGTCAAGACAGTCTTTATCTTATCTTCTTCACCCCATCCATCTTGTTGAGAAGCAGGAGTAAAAGAGTAACTGTGTGGGTATTTGCCAACCAGCAAGCGTCAACCCCCTACAAATAATCATATCACTAGAAGTATAGTATGTGTAGGGGGTTGAATACTACTTTAGCTACTTAGAAGTAGCTACTTAGAAGTAAAGAGAAGGCTGGAAGAGCCGGCTTTAAGGAAAATTAGGAAATAAGCAAAAATGCTATACCCTAAATATTTCAGGGAAGCTCAAAACTTATGTTCAGTAGGACAGCCAGGAAGCCACACTTGATATCCTCCTCCTACTCTTAGCAATAGGTATAACATGCCATTTCTGACTACTTTTGCAGCACAGACAAGTTTCACATGCAAAAAAAGTTTCAAATACAAAAGGAGGTTCCTCACAAGCGGGGGCATATGTCCTCTGTGCATCTGACCAATTGTGACTTGTTGCTGGGGAGAAGGCATGATGCCAATGTTGAAAGTCTCTGGGCCACTGGAGCTGGAACGCATAACAGCTGGTAGTGCCACAGAGCCATGTTCCACCTTCCCTGTTCGGTTGAACTGCTGCTGCAAGATGGTAGATCTTAAAGACAAACACACACGCACAAAAAGAAAAATTCCACACAGAGAGAATTAGTTAGCTCCTGCAAATTAAGTCCTGCTGGATTTTCTTCCTTAGGATTTTAAATTGCATTCCACAACATTTGGAGAAGCTGGAAAACTTTATGGGGTTTTTTCCCTAACCATTTTCTAGCATATTAGAAAAAAAAAAATTAATCTGAGGCTTTTGGAAGATCAAATATTGATAGCACTAATGAGCAGGCACTAAGGAAAGAAGGCAATGTGCAGTTTTAGTATATGTGGTACAATGGCTTTACCCCTCTAAGACGCATGACAGACAGAACCAAAACAAGGTTTATGGCATAACAACTGCTTTGTTTCAGTTGTATCGTAGATTGATCAGTAGAAAATAGAAGCTTAATGCCTTTTTACAAGCAATCCCTAGATTTAAAATAAAAACATTCTTTCTTCTCTCTTTATACACACAGTACTTGCTAATAATGTAGCAGCCTACCAGATAGCTGACTGGGAGGCAGATTCAAGAATAATAAAGTTACTGTCATCCATGGTCATGAACCACTTGGCCAGATATACTGCTCATATTTAAATATGGTTCAAGCTTTCACAGCTAGAAGCGTTGACATGAATTCTGGCTTTAACAACAACAATCTACTGGGAAAAAAGTAATTTCAATTGTGAAAAATCTTGCATTCATCTACTACAAGTTATGGGCTTCTCTGCACAGCACTGAGCTAACAGTATATTATTGAAGTGATTTGGAAAGGGCAATTTCAAAAGAAAGCACATCTGATCATGTGTGATCCATTCAAAAACTGACATTTCACTTAAGGCCACATTAGATATCTAACAAGTCTATCTCCTATAAACCGTATGTTTAACAATAAATTAAACAGACTTTTCACATACACACTGCTGACACTGCCATCCTTAGAGTTTGCAGAGGAGAGTTGAGTGGCTCTTTACAGCTTATAACATCATGAACCTATTTCTGTTCCTTCACTGCAAGGAAAGAATTAATATTCCTTTTCCAGAGTACGGTCAACTCTAAAGCTCTGCTTTTTGCTATATTCAGTTACTCACCAATCAGAACCATAGCCTGACGTACTAATACCATAATCTTACCTTCATCCACACCACCCATCTGACTGGTTTGTCTAAAGTGGTTTGGTGATATAAGCCAGCTCTGTTCATGACAGTGCACAACTAAACTGACAGGAGTCAAATTTACTGGAAACCATGGACCTGGCAGACACGAGCGTCTAAAACCCTGTAAATCCTAGATGTTTGCATGAAGATCAAAAACCTAACAAGACATTTTCAGCTCTGCATCATCACTCCCCTCCCAGCATTTTACTGAACTACAGCCTGAGTTCCTTTGTTCAAGTGTCAAGTTACCACAAACTGGTACCACTGCTGGTTGCCTTAACCAACCATTTTAAGTCAAATACCAGCTCTTCAAACCTTGAATGAAGCTATGAGCCTGCTGAATTGCCAGGGGATAGTACTCCCTTCTATTGAAATAACCTGTAGAAAATTATTCTTTAGAAGTAATAACTATACTATTTCACTTGAAAAAGCTGCACAGATAAAAGGCGTTACTCTCAAATAAAGAGCATTTCCTCCTGCTGTATGCACTCACTTCTTAGGTGATACAGATTCTTCCAACATGGTTGATTCCTCATCACCTTCTAGCCCAAATCTGTCTTTACTTTGTTTCTGGAGGGGGAAAAAACCAAAAAGTGTTAAACAACATGTTTTTTTGCTTTCTCTCCATCATTTCCTTACCATTTGTCAGAAACCTAGCCAAATAATTTGCAGAGCCTTGGCTAGTGCTGAACACCATGTTTTTTGGCAGTGTGTGACAATATAACATCCACCTCAGCAGAGGTGCCCTTCAGCATCTAACAGACCAGGTTCTAAGCCCTGGCAGATTAAGTGCGTAAAGCAAAAAAGTCTATTGGTGCCTTTTTGAATGAAGTGGTATGAAGAAAGTGTTGAGCTACTGTCTTTTCTCACAGAAAAAAAACGTTCTGAGGATCAAGTGATATGCAACAACAGCAAATCCTGGCACAGATAGGACATGTACCATCCCCTTTCTCGTTCTCTTTGAACTCAGGAACATCAGACTGATTCCTCTAACTAGAACTCAGCTACAAGTCATATTTAGCATCCCAAAATGTTACTACATGGTGCTACCTACACCACTAAGAGCTACACATCCACAGGAAAGATAGTAAATTTAATATTATATCCAGGTTATTTTACCATAGCTACTTCAAACTTCTGGACAGTCTACACAGCTAACTTTGAGGCAGGTTTTTTATA
>Ga0181612_167959_pt1 | contig 11410 bp, 6 predicted proteins | sample HoacroProtozoa21_FD_119630 | JGI IMG/M metagenome (GOLD analysis project Ga0181612, IMG submission 119630) | Hoatzin crop microbial communities from Cojedes, Venezuel. Combined Assembly of Gp0051906, Gp0051904, Gp0051908
GAAGTGTGAGCCAAAGGCTTATTTACAAAAAGAAGTCATCCTAGTGTAACTTGTTGAAATTAGTACAGAAATTATAGAAGCACTTTTGTATAAAAATTATACACTTTTGTGAAGTTCATCCTTTTTCCAGTGTTGTCTTATTTCCAGTGTTGTATTAATTACTGGGAAATTTTGATAGTAAAAAATGTCCCTACAGACTGCTCGTTTTGATTCGCATAAATACCCGGTGACTTGCACTCACAGAGGTGGGCTCACTAAATTAAAAGTTCTTAAAAGCAAAATAAAACAAAAAAAAAAAGAAACAAACACACAGCTTTGTACAAGTGGTATGGAAGAGAGCGTGGCTCAAACAAAGTTTCTTTGTTTTCTGTGAGCCATCTAGAACTTTGCTCTTATTTGCGTTGAGGATGAAATGAGTTATACTGCACCGTGATTTGTGATGGACAATAAAGATGGAATGTTGTAATCTGGGGGAAAGTAGTGTGGTTCTTTCTCCAGGCACAGACAAATGCAGGTTGAGATGTCCCTGGTCAGCAGATAAATTTGCTGCGTAGCTGAAGGTGTCTAAATCCTCCCTTTGAACTTGGAGGGGAGACCCATAGAACTGCTTACGGATCCAAAAGGACAAAGAACTGGTGCCGTCCAGTTTGTGGGATGTCTTTTTGTGGTTTTTTTGGGGACATTCTGGGGCAGAACCAGTGAATTGTAGCTCCAAACAGGACCCTGTAGTTTTTGGAATATCCTTTGGCGTTGTTGGCACCCTGATGAAAAGAGCGTACCTGGGGTGGGTGCAGGAATGCCAGGCTCAGTGCATCCTGTCTGCCGGTCCCACGGTGGGTTAAAGCTAGCCTTAGCCAGACACTTCTGTTGACAGCAGCGGCATGGTTGTGTTAATTTGGGGGATTTTTAATCAAGTTTCAAGTCCTGATGTCCTGTCCTGGTGGTGCTTGGGTAGGAGGCGAGATGGATCCCATGCAGAGGGGTGGCTCGCTTGGCTGTACCCCAGCTGGGCTCTGCAGGTGGAGCTCGGGCTGTTGGCTGGCACTCTGCTGAGGGAAGCTTCCTGATGGGGTGCCAGCCTTTTGTTTTTGATGCCTTAAGATAACACGTAACAGAGATTAGGTAATGAGTTGTTGCTCTGAGTAAGGCATGTTTCATCGTTAGTCAAGGGTCGTAAGCAGTAAACGTCAGCTGGTGCTCATCTCCTGGGTGATGTGCACTGTGCTGCTGTCACTCCAAACGCTGTCTGCTGAAACTGGGAATACTTCTATGCTGGCTGTTTTAAGCTTCTGAGTATGGGTAGAAGCAAATAAGATGCTTTCCCTTACTTCTGAAGTGGCACCTCTCTGATGTTGCTTTTCTGCTTTGAGGACGGTCATTGAGCCATAAGTAAAAGGGGGGAAAGCAGGCAAAAGTTCTTCACTGCACAGTGAAAAAACTGCTCTTCCAAAAGTCTGTTTAATGGTCCTCTCTAGGACAGGAAAGAAAACAATGTCAAGTTAGGAGCTGTCACTGAAGTGACGAAGCCTTACCTATGCAATTCTTGAGCATTACCACTTGTTCACGTACCTTAAAGGCTTGGTAGCTGCTATACCTACTGGCCAGTGCAAAACCTGATCTATAATATCATTTTCGTCGATACGCTTACAACGTGAGAATGATTGCTGGGTCGCTATTTATGGTGTGGCTGGTGATTTGGGGAAGGGTGGAAGAGGGGGTTGAGTATTGCTTCCTTCTCCTCCCCCAGTCAGTTTTCAAAGTCATTCACCAAGAGTTCGAAAAAAGAGTGGTCTGAGTGAGTTGGAAAGCACTGGTTCTTTTTGATAATGCCTTTCAGACTGTAAATAAAAGCTGCTATTATGCGATGGTATAAACAGTGTGCTTTGAGACTTTGTATTAGGAAACAAATGAGAACAAAACCTCACATTGTGTTATCAGATAACTTCTTAAAAGAATTAGTCTCTGTGTTTGTTTTCAGCCTATTGTATATTCACAAGGTAAATCTTAAAAGTTTAGGATATCATGTGTACATATGTTGAATTAATGTAAGTCTTCCTCCAGGAGGGATTATTCCACCAGAAAAGCATTTAATAACAATGCAATTGGTTTATACTTAGTCTTGTCAGAGAGGAATTAGCCACAAACTTCCTTCCTTAATTCTCCCACAGAATAATCTCCGGTCGATTGTTTTCTAGGTTTTTAACTTAAAGTTAGATGAAAAAGCAATGAACTGTGTTTGTGCCAACCTTTTTGCCACTAGTTTGGGTACAATAGATGTTTCTTGTTTAATTTCTAAGAGATTGCTTTGAGCTGATGTTGTCCTCACTTTTTTCTCCATGACAGCTGTAACTCTGCGAGGAGACAGTGGTAGAAGATCGGAGAGGAGAGCCAGGCGAGTTTCAGCATGTCTCTCAGATCATTCACTGACTAGTGACAGTGGCGTATTTGAAGCTTTAAGCAAAAGGTCAGGTGTATAAATGCATAGTAATCTGGAAATATTCCTGTTCTACCACGTGGTCTGAAAGAATTCGTTGTAAATTTCTGAATATGCTTTCAAAATTGCTAATTATTAGTAACGTAAGAATATGAAGTTGCATATTTTAGAGGAAGGAAGTTCCACTGTCATCTTCATGAGTGCCAAGCCCCTTTTGTTTTGTCTCCAACATTTTAACACCATATACTTCTCCCTTGAAAGATAGTTTTCTCAGCTTATTAGTCATAAATCAGTAATTTTATTTCAGCCATCTATAACGAAATAGAATTATACAGAGTGTGACTTACAATTCTGAGTAGCATGTGATAAAAGTATAACTGCAAGGAAGAAACATATGAACTGCTGAAAATCTAAAAATGTGTAAGTTTACCAAGTGATTGAAGGATGGGTGAAGATGTGGTTGCTTTATGCAGTTGTTTTAACACAATAAATAGTAACTGGGAAGAAGATAAGGTTGTGAGGATGCTAAAGAGAAATGGAAGGCAGAATAAATATTAAAATAATCTAAAGATCTTGAAAGAGATACTCTAAAACCTCAGCTTTTTAAAATTGTGAATTTCTACTGCTTTCTGTTTCTAAATAAGTATCTCAATTCCCTCTATATTACTAGTCCCTCTTGTATTACCAAACAATTTCTTATATCCACAAATCATGAAATAAAAGTCCATTTCATTATGTTTTAACAGCTTAGGTCAGTATGTAGTTTACAGTACTTTCTGTTCCTGCAGGAATGAAGATCTGGAAGAACCTGTTTATGGTGATGCTGTCAGTAATGAAGAACCGCAAATACATGTTGGGTTTCTGTGAGTAGTGTTGCTCCTCTTTATCCCTTTCAACTCAGCAGGAATTGCTCACTAGTTTTCTTGGATTTGGTTTTCAGCTTTTTAATACACTTAACTGCAGTGGATAGTTTTAAGAAGCTTCTGAACTGAAAGCCAGAGTTTAGTGGATGTACAGATTAGTCCGTCACGTGCTACTTTGTGCTGGGGATGTGCCTTAACCACGGTTCATTCAGTGTCCTTTCAGTGCTGGCTGATAAAAGGGCCTTCAGTAGCATTTATTTTCATTGTCTGGGCCGTTAGTGTGAGCATGGGTATAGGGATATGTCTCTGTGAGTGAGATCTTTTTGTGCTATATAAAGGAGGCTTACCTTAGGAAATTCACAGGTGAAGAGGCACAAATACAGATATGGTTCCCAAATACAGCTTTGAAATGCTGTGCTTAGGGCATGCTACTGTTAGTAGTGGGAGTACCTTGGGGAAGGCCAGGTTATAGCAGTGCAAGGCAGGATGTCAGACCTTAGCCCTCCAGAGTCGTCTCTACCCCTTGGACAATTAATTCCCAAGCCTGGGAGTTTTCAAATCTCAACCAGGTTTATTAGTTCTGTTTCAAAATTCATGTGGGTGTGAAAGAATAGAGTTTTTTGCATATTTTCATTAACCCGTGAAAATAATGCAGACTGATTTTTTCAAATGTAGCTGTTATGTTGTTACACGTGCACGCACATGCATATGGTGTAACTGCTTAAATCAAGGAATGTATCTTGTAAAACCTGTTCACTATCAAGAGTCACAGTAGGAGGGAATATTGTTCTTTTCAAATTGAATAATGTTTAGTTCTCTTAGTTCTGATAACTTTGTTACTGTAGCTAATATTAATAATGTTGTTAGTGTGTGATATCTGTAATTGCTTTTGATTCAAACTGATTTGTGTAAGAGATTTGTTTAACAACAAAAGGTCCTTTTATGTTCTTTAAATCTTTTTCGTCTTTCATCTCTATCTCTTAAGCAAAGCATTAATGCGTGGTGACTAACACAGGAAATTTATTTTCCAGGCATGACAGTGGAAGTGAATGTCTGTTAGTCCATGTATTACAGCTGAAGAACTTTACTAGTCTAGTTGTTAAAGAAAACTGCAAAATGTAAGCTTAAATTTCACCCAAAGTCTGATCATTGCTTGTTTTGTGCCGCAGTCATAAATACCATAAATCTGTTTGCTTTCATGCAAAATTAAGCTGTTTCTGGAGAAGATGGTATGTCTTAGCTTACATGAGGAAAGGGTTAATTTTATGGACACAAACTGTCCCTTTTATAGAACCTCTGTCGTGATGGTCAAGTAACAAGCGTAGTCTCTAACGACACATGTTCTTATGTGTTTATGCTGCACAGGAAAGTTTCTTCAAAAACATCAAAGTCACGTTTCCATCACCCTATGCCATCTGGCCAAAAAGCTGTCTACATTTTTCACAGTATTCCAGGAATATTATTTCCAGTACAGCTTCTCTACAGCTTATCTGTGATGTATCCCAGAGTTAGCTTAGTGTAATTTTCTCAAATTCCTATGGTCACATCTATTTTAATCAGTAAGAGAGATACTTTGCCATTTATCTTAAAAAAAAAAACAAACCAGAAAACCCCCCAAAAAACCCAAAACCAAAAAAAACCCCAAAAAACCCAACACACAAACAGCAACAAAAAAACCCGAACAGGACATATGTAGACTTTAGTGGCCTTTACAGTTCTCCTTGAATATCTGTGAAACACCTTCCAAAGATAATTTTAACACAAATACAAGCTGGGACTCAGTATAAACAGTTGAAGTTTTCAACCTCTGTCGGCCTGTGCTACTTTTTCAAATTCCATATTGCGTTATATAGAATGATGCTTCGTTTATTCTAATGAATACCTCTTAAGGACAGTGTTGCCATAAAACAGAGTCTTGTCCAGGGATATGTATCTCAACATATTTTAAAGAAATTTGACCTCTGAAAATTGTTGATCTTTATCTCTGGGAGAGGTTGTTTGAAAACTGTGGAAAATGGAAGTAAAACGTTGTATTGTAAAAGAAGTCATTCTGTGGGAGTTGTTACATTGACATACTTCTGACTGAACGAGTTGATCTTTGTTGAGATCTTGAGCTTGATCTTGCTAACCCGACAAACTTCTAGTGCAAATTCTTCATATATAGGTCAGTGCATCAGTGGTGGCCTTTTGCTTTGTTTTCAGTCTGTGTGCAAGGGCACGCAGTAGGGAAGAAAAGTGAGTATTGAGTAGTACTCAACCATATTGCCTTTTGATTTGAAAAAGGAATAAGCATCATCTGAAGAAAGTAAAGTAGAGTCACTAAGGCAAAAAAAGACTCCAGAGGGTTTGTTGGACATTGTCATCAAGGTAATTGGGCATCTGAGTGACTCTCAAAAGGCAATTCAATTCCCCATCCTTCTCAGTTAACTTCTCAGTTAACTGCCATCAAGAAATTGCATGGCTGCAGGATAAATTGATTGGTTTGACTGGTCAAAAAAGAAGCTTATCTTACCAAAACCAGAAAAGGCTTTTAGCCAGTTTAATGAACTTACATGCAACTGTACGTTCATTGGATCAGCAGGGAGGAGGTTACCTGCAGCAGCCAGTGAGCCGAGGAGCTGGATGACTCCCTTTTCACAGCCAGTAAAACTGTTTAGCTGACTGATGCTCCACACTCCAGCACTGCAGTTCCACCATCGTGAGCTCTTCCAATTGTCCTCTTAACTGTTTATTTGCCTGTCAGTGTCAGCTCCTTTCTGGTGGTGGCAAAAGAGTTCGTGCAGCCTTGTAGTCAACTTGAGTGAGCCTGTGAGCTGGAGTTTTTTTTTTTTAATCCTTGAGCTTTTTATTTTTTTTTTCTAAATTAGCTTTTTAATGCAGAGACGTTTTCTAATCTGTTTCACAACACAGTTGCATGAAGCTGTTTGCTGGCACAGGGAAGGTATGGCAAAAATAGTATCTTGCAGTGGCTGGACAAGCAGTCAGGACAGGGAGAACACAGAAACGCTCTAATTAGATCTGCTGCCTTCTGTCAGATTAAAATGGTTGTGGATTTTGATTTTGGCTTGGAGCCTCAATTGAGATGGTACCAGATATTTAAACTTTGTTTTTAAGATGGCAGATGGATGCAATGATTGTAGGCTTCTTTTGCCATCCTTTTATGTGGAGCTTCTGGGTCATGGGGCGGGGGGGGTGTATGTTTAGTGGGTGGAAGGAAGAAATGGATCGGTGACACCTACGGGGCGATTCAATCGCCTAAACATAGGCACGTGTTTCCATCTGAAATATCATAGCACAGCACCTGGCCTCCAGCTGCTGCTGCTCAGGGAGGCTGTAGCTCTCCCATAGATCCTATGTTGTATTTGCTAGCCCCATATAGATGCCTTAGATACCTCAGGGCATCTCAAGGGCCACTTGGTGCCTCTGCTAAGCATCAAGTTAAGAAAAATCAGTTAGGCAAAGGTAGTGTTTCCAAATCATCTTTGCAGTTCTTCTGTGTTAAGAATACAAAGTAAATTCCTGTAACAAGGAAATCCCAGACCATATTCATAATGTAGAAGTTACACTGATGTTTTTGCTTAGCTTGATTTTGAGAAATGCAGAATAGCTTTCTTTGTCTGAATTGTGCTGTTTGTCTATTTTGCTGTTCCCAGTCATGTGAGAGTTTATTTGCCACCGCTTGAGTCAGGCACACCAACCACTTACTGCTCCAGAGCTTTGGAATTCCAAACTCCATTAATATTTAATGAAGTTTTCCGAATCCCTGTGCATTCCAGTGTTTTGAAGTTAAAATCACTGCAGTTGTATATCTGTTCAGTTGACCATCAGCAACAAGAAGAACTCTTGGTAAGTGGTTCTTTTTCTTAAAAGCCCTGTGATATGGGAAACTAGTTACTTGAGGAATAATTTTTAAGATTAAAAGCAGTAAGTCAAGACTTTATTTTTCCATAATATGTTACAAGTTCCATAGAGTTATATGTTAATGTGTCCTTTGGTTCACACACGTAAATATGGTTCTACTAATAAAAAAGGTGGGATTTTTATGAAGTTGAAATATGTGCATTTTAGGCTACATAAAGCCTTGGAAATAATTAGCAAAATTAGCAGAGGTTGAGAATTAGAGCCTTTTAAGCAGTGTTGAAAGTAATGTTCTGTACTATTATTTACTGTTACGTTGCAGAGGCATGTTGAAGATTTATGTAAAGTTTGCATTCATTGCTATGGCATTTAGTAGATAAGGAGTTAATTTTTTTATTTGTTTAATGCATTTCTTACAAATGTCTGCTTTGGGGAAAGCTGAAAAACCTGCCATTGCTAAATTTTGGTGCAAGAGAAAAAGCGTTGTGTAAAAATTAAACTTTTCCCCAAAGACTTCATCTGACAGCTTTTAGACTACCGTGTGCTCGGGACTTCTGTTTCTGTGTGGCACTGTAACATGTGCATGATAAATCAGTAAAATAGTTTCCTAATAAAAACAGATACAAACCCCTTGTTGCTATGTAGCAATCATCAAAGATGACTACTATTATAGTAGTCTTAACTTTGTTGCAGGATAGTAGTGGTCTAGGCAGGTTTCTGTTACACCTTTTACTTTAAACTGATTGAGGTATCTGAATAGATGCATACAAATAAATGTAGCAGTTGTTTAGATAGGTTACGTATGTTAAACTGTGTTAACTTGAGATGTGTTAAATGTTAGCTTCATTTAGCTATTGTCAAATGTAAATAAGCTTAAATAAACCTGCCTTGGCTGGTGTCCTGGCTGTTTTGAAGTCAGTGGTCTGGCATTTCAGTGAGGGTTTGGATGGATTAGTGAAATTTTTTTTAAGCCTGTCAAAGTAGTTAAGAGGTAGAGGCACCTGACTGTCATGCTGGACTATGGATAAGAGGTATTTATTTGGGCAAATCTGGTCAAGAATGCATGTTTGTTAGTCCACCTTTAAAACTAGGTAGTGTGTTACACAAACAGTGGTCTTAATGTTGACAGAAGTGGACTCAAGGTCTTCTCTGCAGCTGGAAGTTTTGTTATTTTTGCACTACAACCCAATGAAAGAGAAAGCATCTCACTCAAGAACGGGCCAGATATATTGATGTAAAATGCTTCATACTGATGTGACCTGTTTCTCTAGGAAGCTAAGTAGCTATTTCAGTGTAAAGTATCTTTATATTCACACAAGTGCGTGTAAGTTTAGGGCGCTTTTTATTTTAACTGCTACTACTGAATAGCAAAAAATGATAGGTCTTCAGGTTGTGTGGGTAGGAATTTTTTCTTGTATAGTCTTAGTGTAGTATTGTTAGAAATGTCTTTGCCTACAGTAGTTTGTAACATACTTTAGGGAAAGTTAACAATGTCACTCAAAAAGAGAGAAACAGTGCCACAATTTCTTAAGGTAAGTGCATTGAAGTATGTATGTAAACATTATGATTCTTGCCTTCATTTGCTGTAAATTGAAAATAAGCATTTTCTCAACTTGAGAAATCATTTGGTACCTTTCTTTGGAACTGCTGCTATGGCCCCTATAATTGTCTTTCAAAATCTCTTCCACTAAGATTATAGTTTTTTCCATCTATTTAATCATCCATATAGTTACAAAGTTCTTTATGATGCCTTTCTTTTGAATTAGATTATGCCAGTTTAATGCTTTCCTAAATGCAGAAGCCAGGCTGGAGTTTATCCTCAGTTGTACAAATAATTGTACATAACAGGGAATGAAAAAAAAAAAAAAAGGAAAGAAATATTCTGGCAAATAGTTCTAAACTTCACCTACATAGGGAATTAAATCTACTAAACTTGTGGGATGGTCTTTCCATTCCCTCAACCTTTTACTCATATGCCTTTCCTTGCTGAAAGATCTTTTTGTTTTGCTAAAGCTTTCTGAAACTGTGCTTCCTGAAGTTGACTTGTTTCTTCCCTTGTGGCCTCATCAATGTTGAGATAAGGGAGTTGTTCTTTTCCATGATTAGCATATATAGCTCATGTTAAAACATCAGAGAAATTCAATTGCCTTTCTTGCAATCATGTGGCATTGCTGTTTCACTCAGTTTCTGAGCTTTTACAGCCCTGACCAACCAGTTATTCCCCGCGTCTTAATTTATCTGAATTCTTCTCCTTGAGTGTAACATTTGTCTTTTTGAATTTTGTATTTTTATTTCAGAACATGCATCCTATTTTTTAACACAATTTTAAATTCAGATCCTTTTCTCATAAATTTTACAATCCCTCTGTTTGACATCACCAAGAGATTCATAAATGCTTTTACTATTCTGCCATCCAAGTTGTTAACAAATGCGTCGGGGTAGGCACGTGACAGACCGCTAGCAGACCCATCTTGGTTTCTTCATCCTTTTGAGGGAGCTCCAAATCTTGAGGTGGAGGTGAAACATTAATTAGTCCTTTCAGTATTGATAATTATTAATTGGGTTTGATGGTGATTTTCTACCCAATTAGTCATTCACTTGGTAGTAACAGCTTCTTTGGCGTGCCTGCTTAGCCACTTAATAAATGCAGAGTGTAGGGCAGTGTCAGACACCTGAAGAGTCAACGTATGGTTTTTACCAATATTGGTGGCAGGAAAACAGCTTTTCCGTCTACTCCTAGAACCAAACCCAGCATATCTTAAATGTTTTCCAACTCTAATGAAAAAGTGTGAGTATTTGACGCATTTCTTTCTTACACTGTGTCAGAACAAGTAGATAATTAGAAGACATCTCTGTTTTATATGTAGAAGAAAAGGCATCTGTTTGTAGCATCCAATATACTGACATAAACTGATGTTCTCGTTAACATGTTGTATCCTGATATGACATTCTTTTTTAGTTTCAAAAACTGTTCTCCATCATCCTTTATACACTTGTTTAAACAGAGCCCCAGGGAACATTCGGCTTAGAAAAACAATACAATGATTTTTATTATTTTCTAATTAAATACTTCTTTACCTGCTTAAAGTTGAATGCAGTTTCTGTATACATTTTCTACTGCCTTTACAGTTAGAATCATTGCATCCAGCTGTTTGTTTTGGGAGAGATGAAAACAATTTTCACATGTTTTTTTCCAGTGATATAGATGGAAACGTTCTCAGCATGTGGTCCATTAGCATGGAAGTGAACAGGTTGTAGAGACAGCAAGATAAAGCCAAAAACGGTAATTAAAGGCTAGGTAATATAAAATCATCACTAGGCCCAGCTAGTGAACTGATTAAAAAAAAAAAAGAAGAGACATGGATTTGCTCATGGTTTTATTTCATTTAGGTCATCACCACTCAGAAATTTCTTACATGAGCAATGTCTGATGGAGTAGGGCTACTTTGAAACTGGGAATACTTTTAGTGGGAAGCCTCCATTAAACCTATTTTCAGATGAATCTGGGAGATGTAAGGATGGCTTGGAAAGTGGGAAAATGGCTTTATGACCCATTTGGCTAACTTAGGATATAAATACGCAGAAAAAAAAAATTGTTATACGTGACACTTTTTTTCCATTTGGAAGATGCCTCTGAGGACCAGAGAGCGGAAGGGTATCTCAGAGGAAAACAGATTAAAGTAATATTGTTAAAGTAATACTAGTTCAGGCAAATGTAGAAATCAGATATGTAGTTGAGAGGGGTTTTTAGCAAACTATTAAGAGCTGTCAGCTGTAACAAGTATATCTACATTAGTCATAGAAATTTTATTTTTTGACTTAGAAAAAAAATTGAGTAGCTACTCTGATCCTTTCTGGTAGTAAGCAAGAGGCAAGAAATTCAGTATCGTAGACATCATAGCACAACAGAACATAACTGTCTCTTTTTAAGAGACACTATTAGTATTTAATGGGTTTTTTTACATTGTAAGTAAAATACTCTTTAAATGAGAACATGTTTATCCTGCAGTGTATGTTTATCTTATTGTAGTTAACATTTTTTCTTGTTTACAGGGCATTGCTCAGATAAACCTGACTGATGCAGAGAGTTCTGGTGAGATGCAGCTTCACTGGTATTCTGTACAGATCTTCACTGGTTCAGACCCCCAGAGAGCAAAGAACAGAAACCAGTGTGACGAAAGTATTCCCCGGTCTTCTGGAAATGTAACTACAGTTAAAACAGTATGACTCTGAAAAAAGTGGTTTGTTTACTTTA
>Ga0181612_171117_pt1 | contig 11410 bp, 9 predicted proteins | sample HoacroProtozoa21_FD_119630 | JGI IMG/M metagenome (GOLD analysis project Ga0181612, IMG submission 119630) | Hoatzin crop microbial communities from Cojedes, Venezuel. Combined Assembly of Gp0051906, Gp0051904, Gp0051908
TCTCTTCTCCCTAGTAACTAGTGATAGGACGAGAGGCAATGGCCTCAAATTGCATCAGGAGAGACTGAGGATTGGATATTAGGAAAAATTTCTCTACTGAAAGAGTGGTCAGTCATTGGAATAGGCTCCTCAGGGAAGTGGTTGAGTCACCATCCCCGGAGGTTTTAAAAAATGTGTAGATGTGGCACTTTGGGATATGGTTTAGTAGGTGTGATGGTGTTGGATTGACGGCTGGACTTTGCAATCTTAGAGGTCTTATGATTCTATGATTCTCTGTCTTGCCGTTTTCTTCTCTGATTCCTTTCTCTGCTACATTTAGTCTCCTGAAATACTGGACTCCATGGATACTGTGATCTTATTTCTTGCTAAGGAAGAGGTGGCAGATCTTCATGCTCTGGAGAAAGCCCAGGCCAAGCAGAGAGATCTTCCAGGGTGAAAAGTGAAAGAGCCCAGACCCAGTGCTCCTGCAAGAGCACCATAGGACTTGAAATCACAGAATCACAGAATGGGTTGGGCTGGAAGGGAGCTTTAAAAGTCATCTAGTCCAACCCTCCTACCGTGATCAGGGACATCTTCAACCAGATCAGCTTGCTCAGAGCCCCATCCAACCTGGCCTTGAATATTCCCAGGGAGGGGGAAGCCACAGCTTCTCTGGGCAACCTGTGCCAGTGTTTCACTGCCCTCATTGTTAAACAAAGTCATCCCTGTATCTAGTCTGAATCTCCCCTCTTCTAGTTTAAAACCATTACCCCTTGTCCTATCACAACAGGCCATACTAAGAAGTCTGTCCCCATCATTCTTGTAAGCCCTTTTTAAATACTTCTGCTTGTTTGCTTTCTTTATTTTTCCAGCGAGAAAGTTTCCTGAGAGGAGTGTGTCAAGGGAATGGAGACTGAGACCTACTGACTACTTCTGCTTCTTTCCAGTGTGTGTTTTCTTTGCAGCTATTTAGCACGAAACATCTTTTGAATTCAGTTTCCACATCCCTGAAGTGACACAACCATAGTAAGAGAACAGGGGATTGTGTGTGTTGTGTAGGAGTGTGCACATTCAGCCCATAAGTCAAGATTTGCACGTTTGAAACCGTGCCATGTTTGCAAGTCCCTGAAGCAGGTCTGGGCAGATCTGGAGGCAGCCCGAGGTATTGGTTTTGTCTAGTTCTTCATGAGCTCCACACAGATTTTGCAGGCATGTCCACAAATTTTAGCAATTGGTAGTTTAGCGTAGGATGCGTGTGGGATGGATGTGCATGTGCTTTTGTGCACATCACTTGCGAGTGCTGTTTCAGTCCATCTTCAAATACTTCCATGGTTTTCCTCCTCGATCCTCCTTGACTGTTAACGGGTTCAACTGGATAGAGAAAGTCTCCCTGATTTTTACATCCCCGAATCCTCCTGGGTTCTGCTGGGATCAGTCTGATTTAATCTGAGCAGTGCCTGTACTTCTTCTGGCCTCTCCCTGCTGCACAGAGCAGTTCTGGGCACTTTTCTTACATTTCAGACATTTTTCTACTGTTCACCTTTTCCTGCTCATTCTGAACTTCTTCGTTTGGGACTTAAGCTGGTTTTTGGTCATTTCTAAGAGATTCTTTTGAGCTTTTTCCATTGCTCTACCAATGCCCAAGTTTTCCTGCACCTCTCTTTCATGTGTGCTGCTCCGTAAAGCTTTCTGCTCCCACCAGCCCCTCATTCCCCCCCAGGGTGCCCATTGCATCTGCTGCCCTCCCTCCTTTCCCTTTCCCTCCCTCCCTCTGCTGTCACGGCCGGCCCAGGTTAGCTGTAGTCAATTTTTGTTTCATCTTGTAGTCAGTATTACATAAATAGTGGAAGTTTGTCCTTGCGCCGGGTGATTGATGGGGAGGTATATTTGTACATATCGATTGAGATAAAAAATTAGTAGTTTGCAATAGGAAAGGCAAATTAGTCATCAGAAGGAAGGTGCTTGGAGTATTTTAAGAGTTCCTTGATTAATTCTCGTGCTCTGAGTTCTTCTGACAGTAAGTTTTATGTCCTGAGATGTGGGAGGATGAGGCAGTAGTATCGGATTATTGCAAATTTTACTTTTACTCCTTGCTGATTTATTTTACTGGCTCTTGCTGCGATTAGACGCAGAGGGCTAAAAATGACTTCATTTTGGGGTGACAACTGAACTTTCCTGTGCTTGAATTAGGAGCTAGGAAGGAGGGTGGAGGTTTTAGCTACAAATTATTTTCCTTCTGCATGAAAATTAATATTTAGAAGCCAAAATGTCTAAAATCAAACTACCCTTTATCCATGGTGACAAGTCCATCAGTTGGATGTTATCTCTAAAGGAGGAAAGAACTAATTCTGTGATATACTGCTAAGTCTGAGAAGTAATTTTTTTCTCTGCTTACTTGACAGTTTTTTTCCTAATCATCTTATTGAAAGTAGTTTTTAATAAGCATCATAGCAGGCTGAGAGCTCTCCAACTTCCCACTTTTCCAAGGATTTTGTGGCATGTTTTTTAGTTTTCCTTTATTGCAAACTATAATAGAATTCTTCCCAGTAAAAATTGGCTTATGTTTGGCACTTTTAATTTGTCCAAGAATAATTTAGATAGAAATTCCAATTACTTTGCAAGGAAACACATTTGCTACTGTACTCTCTCAGCTTGTTTAAAACGAAGTCTTTGATAATTTGCAAGCATTTCTCATGAAAGGCAATTTTACTTAACTTGAATCCAGAAGGAAAATAGATGCACAGAGGTTTCAATTTTTAAACTGATAACAAAGCACTATATTTGTGCTGTTACATTTCAGCACAAAGAGGCTGCAAAATCACCTTTTTTAGCTAATGGCAGAAAAAAGATTTAATTGCTCTGAAACACTTATTCTATGTATTATCTCTTTGATTAGAAGATGGTTGTAAATGACTTATTCAACGTAATTGCAAACTCTGGTACGGAAACCAAAAGTAAATTATATGCCTTTGCAGTCTGAGGAACGGTAAGTTTGAACGCTTTTAATTGTAAGAGTTTTCTGAAATTCGTAGAGGTGCAATGGTTAGGAATTAGACTTTGCTCAGATGTTTGAGTGTTGGTGCCCATTAGACTTGAATTAGGAGAATACTGTTAGCAAAGTGTGCCGTAAACCGTGCCAGCACTTCTGCAGTTTTCCTAATGTCTGCCAGAAAGGTAATCAACTGTCTCTCATCTTCTAAAATACTTTCAAATCTCGTGTTGTCGAGAAAATAAGGGTGTAGGGTGTCTCTGCCACCTCATCCCCACCTCGTGCCCTTGGCCAGTTGTGGCTGCCACAGGCTGGAGCTCTGACTAGAACGGCTTTCTGCAGCATGAAGAGTGTTCCCACTACTTGCATGATGAAAACATTTGCAGTAAATTAGGCATAGGAGATGATTGCTTCATGCTAGGAATGCAGGTGGATGTTGTAATCATGGTAATTTGCAGAAGTCAGATGGTACATAATGTTCATATGAGAAAGAAGGAAAGGGTAAGTGACTGGGCAGACAGGTTACCTGTGAGTGGGAAAACCCGAAGGCCTGGAAACCCTTTATTTCTAACATGGAAACCTCCACCCATGAGCTGGTGCCACTAAGGGAAAACACTGAGAGGGCTTTTTCCGTGAGCTGTTTGTGGCGTGATGGCTTCTTGCAGGTGGCAACCAGCCGAAATGCTGAGCAAGCAGTGGTGTGCCAGTGCTCCTGATGTCAAACCTGCTCCTTCGCCATTCCTGCTCCAAGCCCTGCCCCATGCAGCGTCTTTGCCAGGCTGCGGATGCCTGCGCTGGTGTCAGAGGTTGCGGAGCAAGGATGAGCATGAGCAGAGGCAGGGATCATCACACAAATGTTGCTTAGCAATGTGCGTGGGACACGGTGATGCTGGCATCAACCCTGGCTGGGAGCACCATCACATCCAGGAATAACAGAAATAAGTCCGTGATGGTGAGCAGAAGACTGTCCTTCTTGTCCGAGGGGTTTCAGAGGAGATCCTCTGCCCGTGCCTGGTTTGGGGAACTTCTCGTTCAAGCCTGGAGCTGATCAGCTCCAGGACCTTAGAGACCAAGTTCGGTAAGTGCCTCTGGTTGGAGCATTGAAAATGTTCCCACTCTGGTGTGAGATACCCACTCGTCCTCTGCTGCAGTGCTGAGGTCCAGATACGAAACTGAAACACCTGCAGTTATAAAAAATCATGTTGCCGTAGAGTGGATGAGGAGAATTTTTCTGTGCACTTTGTGTTAACAATTTTCTGCAAGTTGCGGGGGTGCTGGGGGCTCTGCGGAGAAGCGAGCGTCCTCTGCGGTGGCTGCTCTCTGCCACCGCCTCGCGTCACTTCACTCTCCGATTCGTGCCGCTTTCCTGACATAGCGAGTACCTCGCAGATACTGGCTTCAGGCAGGGCTGCTCCAGCGAGAAGTGAATCAGGGGTCGTGCACCGAGTAACACGACGCTCTAGTAGTGCATGTTGTGCAAAGCCACCACCCAGGAAACAGAGGGCAGAAAAAAACCCCAAGGCATTAAATAAAAAGAAGAATCAGGTTATAAAAACCCCAAACACGTATGCGATTGCATATGCAAAGACCTCACATGGTGTGGGGCCAAATTTCCGTGTGGCTTTGCTGCAGCTTCACATGCTCACTACTTTCTGGTTAGACGTTGGAGGGAGGTGTCCGAGCTGCCTCCGCCTGTGCAGCTACCCAAACTGCACATGTGCCCACCAGCGAGGGACACGGGCTTGCAGCCAGAGAGACTTTGAAAGCATCACCCTCCGTCTCCTTAGTATCACTAAGTATGAGTTATAGCTGTTTACTCTAGACTAACACACTCGATTGCTCTTTTAAACCATTGTTTTAGACTTTCCAGTGAGTACAGTCAGTTCTCATTAGTTACTGGTTTAGTAGCCCATGGTATATTTAGACATCATATACATTTGTCAGTGAAGAGTAGCTTAAATGATCTACTTTGTTCACTGCTTAATTATGTTATTTTACTGTTCCTGAAAACCTGACACAAGGCAAATTTACATTACTGTGCTCCTAATTAGCCAATAATCCTTAAGGATTTGAATGATACATACCCAAAGTAATTTCCTCGTTCACTAAATATGAATTTCCTTACGTTAGGTTAAGAAGATGGCACGATGACAGCAGGCATCTTGATGATGACAGCTCTCAACATGTTTGTCTCCGGAGTCAAAATCTATTAAAAGGCACAGAATGATCTCAGCACTTTAAGAAAGTGTAGAATGTGAAATCTGTAGAGTCGTATAACAAAGAGGAACAAAATTTACCTCTTTTAACTGTTGTTAGGTTGCCCACCATTCCAGACTACTCAATGGTGCAAAATATTTATAGTCCTGGTTTTCTAAACATGATCTCAGCTGTATCTCTTCATGCATTCATCATCTCTGCAGCTTCTTAGCTCAAACACAAATGCAGTCCTCGAGGTAGGCTCCTGCAAAAGAGAGGCCTCGTAGGGTCCTTCGTACCTCAAACACCTTTCGTTCGGTACCCGATGCCAAGTGCACTCACCTCACGCATGCGGTAGACTGAACCTTCTCGGCTTTGTCCATGTCTTTGGCCGTTGGACTTTTGCATGTTGAAAGGTGTTGGGTTTTGTTGTTGTTGTTGTCGGACTGGCTGGAGTGTTGGGGGGATGGTAACAGTTTGTGTTTTCCACTCTCGACAGTTTCATTTAATGCATTGTTACATTTAATCTTTGTAATGAATCCAGATGCTACAGTGATAGGTGCATAAAAATAATTAAATAAAGATAAATAGACCGTAACAACTTTACCATTGCCAGTTGTTGTAACATGGAGTTACGTACCAAAAATGTATCGCCAGAAAATTATTTAAATTTCTAACTAGTGTAGAAAAACTTTCCATGGACTCTGTGGCCTGCAAACAGATCTCATTGGCTTTTTCACAGGCAAAGTTTTTTCCACCTGTCTAAGACTAAACTTCATGCAGCTAGATGGAAATTCAAATTTTTCAGTCTGTCTCCTTCTGTCACTTTTCCAGTGATTTTGTTTGTAAAATAAAAACAGTGTAGATGTTGTGAATAAAGGCAACCTTTTTCTTCTGCCACACAATCAGCATATGCCCGGTGCTGCTGACATGAGACAAAGAGATGCTCCTACCTGGAAAGATGCCGTTGTTCAGTGGATTTGGAGTCAACATCAACATTAGAGACCAAGAACACCGTTAGCTTGGAGCTGTGAATCATAGAATTATAGAATCATAGGTTGGAGAAGACCTCTAAGATCATCAAGTCTAACTGTCATCCCAACACCACCATGCCTACTACCAAGCCTGTGATGTGGCTTTCTTAACCAAGTACGAGAAGACAACTGCTGTTGATTCCTGTCTCCTGCACCTGTGTGCCCCCACCGCAGAGGCACTGCACTGGCCATGGTTGGAGTCCCTGGGATGGGGATGTAGCCCCAAGGCTGCCTCCTCGGTACTTGCAGAGATCCCAATGCACTCAGTGCAGTAGTGGGTGCACCACCTCTGTCCTGGCCAAATTCCAGCATGGGTGGGCACTTGTATTCTTGTTATCTAAGTTACTCGTGCACTTTTAATGGGATATAGTATTTTTTTTCCATATCTCAAACTGGTTTCTGAAATAATTCTGGAAGTTTAAATGGCTCCCAAGGGTGGCTTCATGCCATGGTGAGTGAAAGGACTTCATTGCACGGGGAGCCACAGATGAGTAGAGAATGCAAACATCCATGCTGACACTAGAACAAGAAAACTCCAGTTTTCAGAAGGGGTATGTCCGTACACTGTGAGGAGCAGGATACTGCAGTAAACAAACCTCAGGTTCCAGGACAGCTATGCTGTCTTCCCCTGTCCAGCAACAAATAAACCACTGTAAAACACAGTTGATGGAGATACCTCACAATAGTAGAAGAATAATATTTCAGCATAGCTTACTTAAAAACAAAGGAGTAGGGTGCACCACGTCAAGATAAAAAATACTCAGTGTTGAAACAGGGCTCTAATAGCGACCTTTGCTCTAACCCTTGGCAGATGCACAGACTTCACTGTCTGTAAGATGCTTTCCCACTGATATTGTTAATTGAGTTTCTTGTGTTCGGGTCACCAACGGCTTCAGTTGTGACATTGGGCACTGAATACATCTGGGTGCTCCCAGCCTGCCGAGTCTGGGAGGTACGTGACTGCCTGCCCATAGCCCACGTGCCAGCCGGGTGCTAACGTGCTCCACTCACGCGTCCCCCTCACCCTGTGTTTCAGCCCCATTTTATCTAAGATATTGTAGTGTTGAGATCTTTTGTTCCTATCGTGCACTAAGGCACTACCATGGCTCAAAGCTCCTGTCCTCCCCGTTTCCCTTTTGCTTGGTTGCTTGGTGGTGAAAGCACTCATCTCTGGTGCTGGGAGTGCGTTTGGGTGATGCCTTACTGGGTGTTGGTGGGAAGGGGAAGAGCACTGCTGGAGAGGCTGGAGAAGTTCCCGTGGGCGCCTGCCTCGCCGAAGTTCAGTCGCTCCCTACAAGGCAGTTTCCATTCTTTGCCCCAGAAAAGGCAGGAGAGCAGCCTTGGAGCCCGTTAGGGACGTGGGGTGCGTGGGGGAGTGAGTGTGTGTTTTGTGTGACGTTCAGTCCAGTCAAATCATCAGCCCTGCTTATGGAGTGCAGAGTCCCCGTTCATTTCAGTGGGAGTTTGTGGTGCTCAGCAATAAATGGGAGAACTTGGGAGAGGCTGAGCACACGATTTGTATATGTGTTGCTCACGTACCAGCAAAGCACATGTATCTGCGACTGAGTATGCACGTTGTCAGGTTAAGAAACATTTCTTTATGGTCTGTAAAGCAGGTGAATAAAATTGAGAGGGAAATATATACTGTGTCAGCTTGCCTGTATGCAAAAATTTCTTTATTTTCTGTTGTAAAGACAGAGGGTACAGCAAGAAAAAATGTGTGTTACTGTATGATCATCCTATATAAGCACATTAGTAAAGCACTGTGGTACCAGTCGTATTGTGAACTTCAAACCACCCCTAATTAAACTGTCTGCATCCCCCAGCATTTTCCTGTAATGATGTCAAGCCGTGCAGCAATTAGTTGTCCCTCTATGAATGTAAACACTGTTTGTAAATCATATAAATTTAACCTGCTTTGCTTACTGAAAAGCTCCTAAAATGGAATTAATTAGTAGTGTAGATTTTGGAGTTATAATTTATTGAATCATTTTGGAACATCTTGATACAGTGTTTTCTGTGATTCATGGCAATTAATTTTGGTAGCAAAGGTAGCACTTATTAAAAATCTCAGATATAATTTGGGGTAGGGCTAATGGTGTGTACAATGGCATGCAAAATGTTTTACTGCGCTAACAGAATCGCTGTGGGTTTATTTTACATCAAGATTTAGTCCATTCAAAGGAAGCAAGTGCCCCGACCTTTTGGCTTTCTCCATTTTGTACCTCCCGTACTACTTCAATCTAATTTGAATGTGAAGTTTGAACACTGAAGAAGTATGCCCTTCTGCAGTAGTTCATCTTCTCTTTAGAGATCAGACTAAATGCCCGTGGCAATGTGCTGGGAAACATAGCACATTACCATGAAATAGCTCCATTAGAGACAAAGAAATGTAAACAAAACAAACACATTTGCCACTGTTTTTGGCTCAATTATATTTCTCCTATTGACGGTGTTGCATAAAATGAAAAAGTGCTCCAGACCTAAATTTAGTAAACCTTTTGTTGCAATTTACTCCAGAAAAACCTCTGTTGCTGGAGGTGCATGGTTTACCTGAGCCATCAGCTACATAGCACGTTTATGGTTATTGTATTTTACAGGTTGATAGATTTTTATATTCTGTCCAAGTCAGGATCTTACACCACCTGGTTTATTATTTAGTAATTTACAGTGCAGTCAGGCATGTTTGGTTTAATGTAGGATAAACTTATAAATCTATTGTTCCTCCAGTTGCTGGGGTTGGTGTGCAATGAACTACAGAGCTTGATGCGTACATACATTTCAGCTCTGCTTATTTTCTTTGATAGGGAAGCAGGCAATAGATAACACAGTGACAGTGGCGTCCCAGGGGATGGCAAAATGTGAGAGCAACACACCGTCAGGTTAGTAGGTCATTATTGTATGAGCACTGAGCCATTAATTGACTACTGTACCAGGCTCAATCTGTGTCAGATTATGGCTTTTGGCAGCAAGGACTGTTATCTAATAGCTAACTTTGCTGCTTTGCTATCTTTTTATTAGGTTTTCTGATAAAATTATACATAAAAAGGTAAATGTATTTGTTAGAATTTCTCTTTAAAATAACTCCCATACAGAATAGCTGTAGTGTCAATAGGTAAAATTTCGTGGAAGGTACCACCTAGCAGCGTGTTTTTGCTAATGCTTTTGAGTAGATTATTTTAAAAACTTCTGAAGAGATTAAGAAGTCAGCTACTTTATTTAGGGGGAATAGAGATTCTGGGTGCAAGGCTCGCAGAAGTCGATACCCAGCACCTGAACTGTTTTGCTTCAGCGCTGGGCAGGAATAAGGAAATAAGCAGACTTTATCATCAGCAATGAACAGCATTTGCACAAAACTTGCCGATTTCTCATAAAATCTGCCCTGAGAGGGGGCTGCCGGTGCCAGCGCAGCCGAGGGCCGCGGCGAGCGACGCACGGCGTGGCAGAGACGGGGGACGTTCCTGCAGCACCCAGCTCACAGCGGTGAGGAGGCACGGCTAATTAGCGCAATAAGGGACGAAGTCAAGGATGGGAGGTAGATTTGACGAAAAAGTCATCTGTTCTTTGGGAACAGGAAAATGCCCGTGTCTTCTGGGGGTGAATGTGTGTGTGTGCCGGGGAGCTGGGGCAGGGGAAACGGTATTGCTGGTGTCGCTTGAAATGGGGGGGGAAAATCTTCCTTAGCATGGTTATCAGCCGTTGAAGTTCTGCTGCTGCGGGGTGGAAGCAGGGATGGTGACCCTCTGCTGCTCGTGTCGATCAGACGGTAAATTCCCAGTTTAATGAACAGGTTGAGGGGTGCTGAAGCAGTCGGTGTTCAGCCCAGGGCACGATCTTGCTCCGGGTTTAAGGATAAATCTTGCTCGTAGTTCAGACATGATCTCAGGTTTCTGCCATCTTTCAGTGACATCTTTAGGGATATGTCAGGCTGGAGCTAAGATGCTGCTTTGTCTCCTCTCCACACCTGCCCAAAACCAAACCCAGATATTCCAGTCCAGGCGACAGCACAATACGAGTTCAATATTGCTCATTGGTAAAAAGCGCTTTTCTAAGAGCTGCTGTCCGTGGGGTCGCTTGGACCTTGGGAAGGCAAGCGCCTGTGTTCATGGGCTTGGCTCTAAACCAGGCAGTCATATTTTCTGTAATCCCTCCATGGGGTGCAGGGCTGCTGGCAGGGCTTTGGGGTGCCTCAGCCACTCGCCTTCCTGCTTTGCAGTGCCTCTGCTGGTGTTTGACAGCGTTCTTCAGATGATGGAGCCTGCGTCTATTTTCTGTTCCCACCCATAAATCGACCTGCTTGCGACCTTGGGTGAAATAGTTAATCCAGCCAGCCCTCAGTTTCCCTGTTTTGCTCCCCATTAAAAATGATTTGCTGTCTGAGAGTGTCAGGTACGGCATGAGAGCCTGGTGTGATTATTAATAATTATCAATATGGGGAGAACCGCGAGAAGATGGTAAAGGAAGACAGAAACCTTTATCTCATTAGAATTGTATATAGATTGAATCTTATTACAGTTAATATTTTGCAGATCCCATTTTTCTGCCACGTGTGTAAATTTGAATATCTTTCACTGGATTTCTTGCACCTTTAGAAGACACAGGTAAAAATGTGCAACAATTGAGCTTTGAGCGTTTCATCTCGTTTTGTCATTCTGTTCTTTCTCCTTTCTCTTACAGCAAAATCATTTCGAGAAATTGGATAGCAATATGTAAAATATGTTTTTCAGGCAGTGATGTCTGATTACATTGATTCTACACTATGTAGTGCTCTTAATGGAGATTTCTGGTTTCCATTTGCTGTAAATTTCTGGTTACCATTTGCTGCATCGTGTGATGAGGCTGTTTCTATGGTCTCTGCTGCAGCTTGTCCCCTTGGTACTTTTTTAAAAACTCATTTGGAAGAATTAACTACCTTTTACGCATTTAAAATTTGACTCCATGGAAATCGATGTACAAATAATTTTTATGGTTACAATAAGTAGGTTCCATAACACAATACAAATATCTGTATGTAAATCTTGCCTTGGAGGTAGCTATCTACTGTACATCCCAGTACTTATCCCACTTTCACACCTAATTTTCTTTGTGAATCACACATAAAACTCACATATTCTCTGCTGTGCAATGAAATCATGAATTCTTAGCATGCCCACACATAAGATGTTTCTCTGAGAATAATATCCATAGCTATTTTTTAAGAAAAAAAAAAAAA
>Ga0181612_121547_pt1 | contig 11409 bp, 12 predicted proteins | sample HoacroProtozoa21_FD_119630 | JGI IMG/M metagenome (GOLD analysis project Ga0181612, IMG submission 119630) | Hoatzin crop microbial communities from Cojedes, Venezuel. Combined Assembly of Gp0051906, Gp0051904, Gp0051908
CAAGCAGGCTGCGCTGCTCCACAGGTAAGGTCCGTCCTGCATGTGCAGGTGTGATTTTTCCCATATCAGGAGGAAGCCGAGCGGGCACCCACACGCACTGCTGACTTCCCAAGCGCTGAGCAGCGTTCGGCGCGTCCCGCTGCTCCCCGTAGGCTGGAGCCGGGTTGGAGGTGCAGTTATGTTCCCACATCCCTTCCTTCCCTCTACGTCTGCCCCTGGGGAAATCTGTTTGCCTCCTTCTTCCTCACCTCGTCGTTAATCTCTTCCTACACGGAGGCAGGTTTCCCGCCTGCGAGCGGAGCAGGCCTGTTTGCCATCGACAGCTGACGCAGCGCTCAGGAATTCGCTGGGTGGCTGGCGGCACATCTGGACTTGCCCCGCGCGCAGGGCTGCGTGGCTGCGTCCCGGTCAGGTATGCAGCGAGGGAGGCTCCCCCAGCTCCGGCACGCACCTGCACCCTCCCGGGGAGCGGCTGGCAGCCCCCCCGAGCCCCTCGTCGGCTGCTGACCCTCTCAGCGCTGAGATGGAGCGGGCTTGGGGAAGACGGGAGCCCCAGCGTGAGCTGGCGCGTCACGGTGAGCGTCCGGCTGTGTGGCAGGAGAGCTGCGGCCGTTCCCTGCCCAAAGTCAGCGTGGGAAACCATCCCGGGGATGGCATCAGTGTGCACATCACAGAACCCCGGCAGCAGCGCAGGGATGGGCCCAGCAGGACCCCCAGGAACGGGAGGACTGCGGGTCCTCAGGGACCAGTCTCCAACTTCTCTGTGCGCCCATCAGCCGGTGGGTGCCCACGGGACCGGGCGCGCATCCTGCAGACGGTCACGCCGCGGCTGCCCGCCTTTGGCACGGCTCGAGGAGAGCGGCTGGGGCTCGGCGCCGGGGTTTGCTTCGCTCCCACTGCGGGAGCCTGGCCGGCACCCCGCAAGCAGGCAGGCACTGGGAACCGGAGCAGCCAGGTCTGCTGCTGCCCTGCCTTCCGCCGGCGCGCGCCCGAACCCCAGCCCGCGGCTCCCACTATCAGGGCATCTGACACCGAGCAAAAATAGTTACAGCGGGGTGGAGCACGGGAGAAGCAAGGTTTTAGCTCTGCACAAACCGCAGGGCTTTGATTTATGGCGCTGGCTCCCGGCAGATGAGATCCACCCCCCTGCTTTTTTTAATATTGTTTCCTGGCAGCTTAGTTGGTTTCTCTGCTGATTTGAGCAATGCTCCCACAATCCTGCGGTGCCTTGTTGCCTTGAAAGCAGTCAGCTGGAATTTGCTATTTTAGGATCTAAAAATTGAAGAGGAAGGGGAAGAAGAAGAAGACTAGGAAGAGGAAGAAAGAGAAGAAGAAGGAGAAGGAGAAGAAGAAAGTATGAGCACAGAGGAATGGTTTAGCAGGATTTCACTCAAGGGGAAGAGGCACCAAAAAAATTATGATTCATTTGCAGTCGAGCAGAGCTTCGTGTTTCTATAGTAAGCCACAACAAAACAAGGCAGCAAAGCCAAGAAGTTATTTGTACCAGATGGGCCAGTGGTTATATCTGCAGCTCTTCAGGAATCATCCTGACCTGGGCAGATTTTGCAGCTCAGGATTTCGACCGCCACGGGGGGATGAGGCGGCAGGGGGGCCGCTGTCCCCCAGCCCGTATTGCCACCCCGCTGGCCTTGTGATGGAGCGGCTCCTCCCGGGCTGAGACTCGTCCTCCCCGGCTCATCCGCCCCGTCATGCCAGCACTCGCCCCGTCTGCCGTGTCCTCGCCCCCGCAAACGAGTCTGGCTACGTGGTGTTGCCTCACCTCCCCCAGTCACCTGGAAGCTTTCCCAGGGCAACGGAGCCTTGAGAGTATCAGCACAGGGCCCTCGTGGAGATTTGGGCTGTTGAGGAGCGCGGGGTGAGCCCCTGCCCGTCTGTGGGGTGCAGACCCCCGCCAGCATCCTGGGGGGGCTGTCCTGCCAGCGCAGCGTGGAGCTTGGATTTCCCCGACGCTGGGAGCTGAACCCTGGGAAAGATCTCCCTGCAAACACGCTCCTTTCTCCCACCTTCATTAACGGAGAGGTTAAAAATCCCTCCAGCAAAAGCCAACTGAAAAATAAAACCCAATAATATCCACTTTTCACACCCTCGCTGTGAGCAGGCGACGAAACACCAGCGACTGGTTTCCTCGGGGGAAATCTGGGCAGAGAGCGGAGGAAACGTTCACCCGCCTCGCTGGAGTCTGGCACCTCCGGCTGCTGCTGGCAGTGCCAGGGCCGGCGCAGGCAGCAGGTGGGTGAGTCAGGGGCTGAGCCCTTCCACTCCGTACTAGTCTTTCTTAATCGCTTAGCGTAGTCATCCTGGATACAGCCCTAAGTGGATTTGCATGGATGGATTGAAGAAGAGTCCCCTCTCCCTTATGTTTTAGAATAAAGGATAAGAAGAAATGACAAAGACAGGATTTTTTCCTCCTTTTTTTTTACTGACAAATTATTTACAAATCCATCGAAATTGGATATAACTTTGTTCGTACTAATTTACTGCTCTGCAAGGGAATTACAAGATAATAAGATCAGTGATAAAAGCAAGAAGTAGGTGTATTTAATGACTTTTTCCCCTACAGAGCTATGAAGCAATATTGGAAGAGTGAGGCAAGCCTGGGAAAAAGAAATGAATCCGCAAAATGCTTTGGAGGGTTGGAGGGCTCAGATGGTACCCGGAGGAACAGGAGGAGGACGCCGGTATAATAAATAGTGCCATTATTTTTGCACATGAATTTTAAATAGCAATACAAGCGCTGGCTGTGGAGCCAAGCTGGGGAGCACTGGTGGAGTGGGGAAGGGGCATCGCTGCCACTGGGGCTGGGCAGGGTAGGCCAGGCTGTGCCCAGCACAGGGGGGGTGTCACGGCCACCCTGGCGTGGGGGACAGAGATCTTCTGCTTGCTCATGCCCTGCTTTGCTTCCCGAAACCGCACGGCTGCGTGTTCCCTTACAGTGGGGGGAGAGAGAGTGCTGCTGGGGTCTGCCCGAAGTCTGAGCCTTTCTGTAGGTGATGGAGTGGGGACTAGGGGCTCCAGGGCTGGGGGCTCCAGGGCTGGGGTACACCCTTGGGATTGCTGAGTGCTCGGGAGCCCTCATCCCTTCCGAAAACCATCTCCTGCACAAAGGGTGGGCTGAAAACGCATCCCGGCAGTGGCTTCGCCCTCCCTGGGAGCGCGCACGCTCCGCTGCAGGGAAGCGCTCTGCTCGGCCCTGCCCGGGGATTTGGAGATGAAGCGCAGCAGAGAAGAAGAAGCACTTGCTGTTTGATGATTTCGCCCAGGCAGGTGGATGACAAATGACAATTAACCTGTGACCCTGCTCGGTGTCATCGCAGCGGAGCGGCGGGGACGTGTGCCTGCTCACACGGGCTGTCTCGCGGAACAGAACAGAAGCCAGCGGGTCGGTGGGGAAATGCTACGGTAGCGAGAGAGGAGCTTACGTATGTGGCCAGGAAGGATCTTGGCTGATGCCAGTGGTGGCTGCTTCTGTGTCAAGCGGGCTTTGCTTTCAGCCTTTGCGAGGCTGTTGTGCACAGGGTGATGCGCATTAATCAGCTCAGCCCCGCTGTGGCCAAGCCACCAGCTGATATCCCTGACGTGCCCGCGATATTGTCCTCATGGTGCTGCACAAAGCCGTTTCCAGCCAGGGCTGGGGACAGTTCTTGTTCTGGCTGAGGTGGAGGGGGGAATCCATCCAGCTAATCCCCTCTGACCGCACTCTTCCTGACATGGTTGAAGGACAAAGCGACGCGACGTGGCACTGAGCGACACTTGTCAGCACTCCTCCGCGCTCTCTCCTTGCACACGCCGTAATTTTAGGTAAAATAAAGCCAGTCAAAGCTGAAATGAAAAGTAAACTCCACGTGGCTTTCCCAGCCTAGCAGCAGAATTTCACCTGGTGAGTTCAAGCCTACTTAGACTGGACTTTGTTCTTGACTCCCGTTCCTGGAGCCCTGGGGAGCGACTGGCAGCCCTGGTTTCAATCCCAGCCAGTTTAGCAGCAAAAAGAATCCAAAAAGTTGTGAGAAAAACCGTATCACATCCGAGCGTATAAAGGCAGACTGAAATTTCCTCTTCCACTTCCGGGATTCATCTGCTCCTTTCCCATTAAAATTAATGACAAGAGCAGATCTCAGCTCCTCGGTGGCTCCACAGCCTCTCCTTTGCTTGATGCTGAAACAGAGACAAGCCCAGACCGCGTCCCCAGTGCCTCAGAGCGAAGTTTGCTTTCGCAGCGAAACAAAGCAGCTTCCTCTGCCCGGCGGAGTTGCAAAACAGCGCTGAGTCGCTGCGCGGCTCTCGGTATTGATCTGCGATGGTAATCTGGGTATCTGCTAGCTGGACATCCCGCTCACGCCACAAAGTCTTGCTTGTCTCGACCAGATCTCACGCAACCGGGAATTCTTCTCAAGCATCATCCTGGCGTCATTTTGCTACAGGAGCTCTGGCAGTAAAGGCAGTTTCTAGTCCTCGGGGCCAGAAAGAGAACCTGGAAAGTTTGGCTCCTCGGGGCACTCCAGACAAAAGGCAGATGCACACAGATCCTGGGATATCTTGTCTTATAGAGCACCATGCGCTCCAAACCCCGCTTACGATCTGCGGAGGGAGCTGCCGGATGGTATCTCAGCGGGTGAAGGAGCGGAGAGCGAGCGGGGAGTCCCAAGCTGCGGGCAGGAGCTGGAGCCAGGCGTTACATTTGGGGTCAGGACCAGAAACCAGACGCAGAGCTGCAGTCCCCCAAGGTCCGGTGCTGTCCCGACCCCGGAGCTCAGGCTGGGTCTCGGTGAGTGGAGAGGAGCAGAGGTTCTCCCTCTTGCAGCCTGTTCCTCCTGCTCCTCCCCTCCTCCCCGGCGTTACTCGCCGGGTTATGCAAGGCTTATCTCCGAACCCTGCACACGTGCCAGTAACCAGTTGGGCAGCAAAAAATATTCTGCTGGAAAAAGCAGTTTGCCTGACTCTGCTTGCCTCGCTCCCAGGGCTCATCCCCAATATCGTACAGGCTGCTTTTCTGCCCCTTACCAGGGGAAAAAGAAGAGGAGAAAGGGCCTGGCTTTCTCTAGGGACTATTCGATGTGCTGCTCAGCTCAGTTTGCTTCTGCTTCATTGGCCTGAAAATCCAGATCCTCCTAAATAATTCAGCAGAGCTGCTGCACTACAGGTCTAAATAATTTATCCTGGATCTTTGAGGAGGGAAATGTGGTTACATCACCCTTCAGAGCAAAGCTTTCGGGGCTCTTCCACTCCCTCTCAGAGCAAAGTTTCCCTCTGATCAGGCCCAGATGCTCCCGTCGTCAGGTCTGTCGGGAGAAGCTGCGGCGCTCAGGGCTTTGGAGGGAGCTGGATCCCACGCAGCTGCCGAGGGCTGGGGTCCCTCGCCAGGACTTCCCAGGAGGGGGGAGCGAAGGAGCAGCACGAGGGGAGGATGAAGAGGTCGGCCGTGGGGGGCCGGAGCTGTTGAGCAGCCGCCTGTGAAACACCCGTGTTGTCCTTCCAGATCCCTTTCGCTGGAGATGACTCTCCCAGGGGGAATCGTTGAGCAACCCATGGCAGCAGCTGGCGGATTTCCCCTGGAGCAGACACATGTGCCTGCTTTGCCGAGGGGCTGTTTAAATTAAAAATTCCCCATCGGTGGCCAGGGCAAAGCGATGCTCGTTAACCCAGCTGGGAACAGACCGGCTGCAGAGGGCATCTGTGAAGGCGGTACCCACCCGGAGTTATCCCTGTCCGTGTCGGTTTGGGTGCTCGGTGTAAGCAGCACACGCCGTACACATATCACGCTGAAAGCATTTTCTTTAATTATTTATCAAATCCTTTCAGGTCTGAAGAGCAGCCAGCTCCCGGGGGGTGTGCAGAGCTCTGCAACCGGCACGAGATGGGGGCCGGTGGGGCCGGCTCGGGGAGCCTTTGGGGTGACACCGTGCCACGTCAGGCAGTGGACATCTGGGGGGGTTTGGGACTCGGAAGCAGTAGGAAGAAGCAGGATGCTGACAGATGCTTGCCGCTACTTTGCCGGTGCAGCCCCAGCCGGTGTCCTGGACCTCAAACCCACCCCAGTCTGCACCCCGGATCCCGAGTGTGCCCTGGCTCGGGGAGGAAGGAGAAATGCAGCCTGAAGTTCAGACCGGGCTGAGGGCGACAGCGTTTCGCTTGGACGAAATGGGGGAGAACGAGCTGGAGTAAAGGCAAGGAAAAAACTGGTTATGCCCCTCCACTAGCCAGGCCCTCTTTGTTTTCCTGACCAGCAATGTCCTGCTCTGCAGGCTGCAAAAAAATCACCAAATCTCCAACTGGTCTCCTTGTATTTCCCAGCCCTTTCTCCTCTGCATCCCCATGATAAAAAGCTGCGGCACAGCTCCTTTGCCCCCATATGCCCCTTCCTCCCCGGTGTGGGATTGGGCCTTGGCCTTATCTCTGCGCAGAATAATTTGATTTTCACGGTGGTGGAAGCATTGGCAATTAGCACAATAAAAGAGGAGATTTGCAGCCAGGTGGATGAGTGTGGTGGCTGGGCTGACACCACCATCACCCTCCTCTGTAGCGCAGGGGTTCCCCAGCCTCCTGGGCATGTGTGAGCCACACACTGGGGAATATTCCCCCCAAAAAAAGACAGGGAATCATCTCCCCTTTCCTCCTCCTGGTCTTTTGCTCTGCACATGGGACAGCAGCGGAACATGCTGCTCTCATGGTCCCCTGGGGTGTGGGGCTGAGCTGGGGTTGCAGGAGGGGGACACTGTTGCCTGGGGGTCCCTTCGCCCCGCGCTGTGGCATGACATCTGCAGCAGCAGGGGCAAAGGGGCTCGGATGAGATCCCCATTTTTGTGTTCACTCGGCGTCGTTTGCTCCGCGTCCCGACGGGGATGTGCAGCCCCTCGCGCTGCCGCCTGGCCCGGCTGCTCTTTCCCGGGCGCACTGCTGCTCCTGTTTATGGAGCCCATAAAAACCAAATGCGCTTTGCAGTTTAGCTTCATATATTATAAACTATAATCCAAACCCCATAAAGGAGCGAGTCCTTTGCATAATGATCACATACGTTTCTTTATGTGCTTTTATAGAGTGCCAGGGCTGTGGTTACAGCGGCTCTCCGCCTCGCAGAGACGCAATTAGAGCAGCGGGAGCGGCCGGTCGGGGCTCGGTGGACCCGTCCCCTGCAGAGACTTCGGTCCCTGGGTGGGAGGATGAGCAGAGCTGGGGGCACCCAGCAGTGGGGGGTTCTGCCCTGGGGGGACCCAGCTGGGCTGGGAGGTGGGAGCCGCATTGCCATGGGGAGAGGGAACGTGCAGGGCACGGCTGCTGCAGGGACCCCTTCCCGAAAATGATGCTCTGGGGCGGCCCGGGCTGAGTTTTGGGTTGGGTCCGGAGGATGTGGGGTTATTTCGCCGTGCATTGGAGGGAATCCTGGTGTGTTTGTGCAGGGCAGGAGGCCACGAAAGGATGCCAGGAAGTATTTTTAGGGAAGTGTTTTTTTTTTTTTCTAAATTGTGACTCAGCCCTTGTCTCTGCTCCAGTACAGTCAAGGTTCAGCAGTCCGCAGACCCGAGCAGAGACGAGGCAATAGCAGTCGTCAGCCAAGGGGAACTGGAAATCTGTTAATTTAGTGCATGCAAAAGCCGCTTGCGTTTGCCCTTGCCTGGACCCACGGGCAGACCCCACATCCTGCCCTTGCCAAGGCTCCCGGGGGGCTTGCAGCACTTTTTGGCAGTGGTCAACCCCAGCCCTCTGCGCAGAATGAAACACTTGCGGTGTGTCCACTGCAACTGGATAGAAAACAGCCCCGTGGCGCTGGGAGCATCCACTGCTGAGCCGAAAGGAGAGCTTTTGCAATGAGATTTTATCCCAACTCAAACACAGGATGTTTAAACTGGGTTAAAAGGCCCCGCAGGGACGGTTTGGGGGACGCAGCGCAGCCCGACGCGAGAGCCTCCCGCGCTCCGTGCGGGGGGAGCAGCAGCCAGCGCCTGAGAAATCCGCTTTAGCGGGGTCTGAGAGCTCCACGAGTTGTTTATTTATTTTGCCCTGGTGTGAAATACCGATTTGGCTACACTGTTGCGAATTCGAATCCCTTAAATCAACTCAAATCGCTTGTAAACACAAGCAGCAATCTGGGGATTTATTGCAGCAGGGTCTGCATAAACACGGATGTAAACTGGTTTCACTAAATCAGCCTAAAACGTGAAGCGGCTGTTCTTCTCGGCTTTTTCTCCGGAGTAGTTTAAACCAGTTTCAAGCCGATTTAAGCTAAGCCTGGTCGGGGGAGGCAGGAGATGGACACTTTCCGCATCCTCTCTCGGGCACCAGGAGAGCTGCCACTGCTGCCCAGCGCCTGGTGACCCGTCGGCAGCTCTGCAGGCTCCGTCTCCACTCGGTCCCAGCACGCTCCTCCGGGATTTGCACGCCTATCCAAGACAACCCTGCCCAGATACCAGCTTCTAAGGATGGGCCATTTTTTTCCCCCCAGGAGCCCACCCCAGCAGTGACAGCAGCCTCTCGACCCAGGGCAGGAGGCTCAGGTGTGTAAAAGCCTTTTTCTGGGAGACAGGGGAATGCCCACAAAAGCAGAGCAGGTGCCCCACAGCAGGACTGAAAGGGTTAACTGGGAGCAGTGGGCAATCAGGGAATTCCTTGCACCTGGGGAGCACCCAAGGGTGGGGCAAGCTGGGGTGGGATGAAGCCCATAAAAGGGCTCCTGGGGATCACAGAAGGTTTGGCTGCAGGTGGAAGAGCCCGAAGGTGGGGAGCCGTGGCAGAGCCTGCTGACCCAGGTAAGCGTGCGTGTGCCCGGGTGGTCGGTGCTGTTGCTCTGGTGGTTACCTGGCCGGGTTGAGGCAGGTATGGGTAGGATGATGTGCTTTGCAGTTGTTCCTCCTGGGGCAGGATGGAGTGGTCCCCAGGCATAGACCCACCTGAGCCAGTGGGTGTTGCTCTCTGGTTTCGAATTAACAGCCCAGATGCAAAAAGAAAGCAGAAATGGAGATGCAAACCCTTTCCCTGGCTGCTCTCCAGAGCAAGGGGAAGGGAGATGTGGGACTGCTGTGTTGCAGGTGGTGGTCTGCAATCTGGCCTGTAGCCTGGGGTTCTCCACCTTTCTGAGGTGTGGGAGAACTGGCAATACAAAATGCCCTGGGTAAAAAGGGTTTGCTGGTTTCCCTGCTCGGGAGACTGTTGGTTTCTGAGAAGCACGAGGGGCTGTGATCTTTGTGGAGCAAGAGGAGTGGTTTGTCCTGTGTGCTTGAGCTTGGCAAGTTGGTGCAGCCGGTTGGTTGATGGAGAGAAAGCCCTGTGAAGGGGCAGAGTGGAGATTTTTTGTTTGAAGCCCAGAAAAAGGCTGGTGCCTTGGGGGGAAGTGGGTATGTGATGGGGCATCGTGGTGGGGACCGATGTGGTGTTGATGCGGAGGAGCCGGTGCTGCCCTGGCAGAGCTGCTTTGGGGTGGATTCCCTTGGCTCCAGCCATCTCAGGCCTTTCCATAAAACCTCTAATTATTGCTCACCATGTGATAAAGATTTGTATCCTCTTGGGAAGGTCTACCTTACTCAAAAAACTGTGTTAGGAAGCTGAAAAGATGATTATGTGGGCCTGTAGAGGTGGGGAAAGACAGGATTTTGGTGGGGAGGGAGTGGAACTTAGCAGTTTTGTGCTTGCTGTGAGCTGAGCGGATTACGCTGCCGGCTTTGACACAGTTCTTGGGTTTGGATGGTCTTGAGCAAACCAGTTTCCCCCTTCTTGTCTCCTGAGTCCTTAATGTGCTTGTAGGCTATCTCCTATACCTACCCTGTGTTTAAGTGCAGACAGGTTAAAGACAGTGTTCTAAGTAAATCGCAGGTTAACCCTGAGCAAGCTGAGTGGCATCTGGTTTGAGCGGTCCTTGTTGTGCACTGTGAGATAAAATCACGGCTGTGCCTTGCCCAAGTGGGAGCCACAGAGGAGAAAACAGGATTGCTGACAAGATAAGGCCTGGCTTATCTATGCAGAGTGTGACTGGAAGTCGGCACTCAGCCTAGACAGTGCAATGAGTAGAGAAAGCTGATTTAATCGCTTAGTCACAAGGTAATTTTGTCAGGTGAATCCCTTCTAATGTAATGATTTTACACGTAATTCCTGTTGGTGGATGGGTGTGCTGAGCAGAGGTGTGGTGTAGTCAGGGGTGGTGAGTTTGGCCCTAAAGTGTTTATTGAGGCAATATTCCAGAGGTGAGCGTGGACTGCCAGCATCCTGCCTGTGGATAGGTGCTGCCTGTTACTTTGATTTTTGTATTTTGAAGGAGGGAGACCCGAGGGCCTGATTCTGCCGGGTTTCCCTACCCAAGTGAGCACCGAGACCCCTCGCCCAAGCACCCGCAGCCCGGGGTCCGAGGTTGGGGTGCTCGCTGCTGCAGCACTCGCCTTGCCCACGAGAGGCTGCTGGTGCCGTGCGCAAGCATCCCCAACGCCAGCTTTTCTCTTTTTCTCTTTAATTCTCACTCCAAAAGAATAGCAACAATAACAAAAGACCAGAACAGCAAGGAAGAAGTGGTTTCCTCTCCAAATGCGTGAAGGACTGTGAGCTTTCCAAAGGTGCTGGGAGTCACCCCTGGAGAAGGGTGCTGGGACAGGGCAGGACAGCCCCCCGGGGGTGTTCCCTGGGGACAGCAGAGGGGGAGAACATCTTGAGCGCTGGGGAGCAGGGCAGGAGGGGTCCTGTGCAGAGAACGAAGGAACGGGCTGTGTGGTGGGTGAACAGGAGCAGGGCTGGTGCTGAGGTCCTGTGTGTCTGTGCCAGCTGTGCCCTTGCTCTTTCCTCGTTGGTTTTTGTGATGTTTTGAGGATCTGGGACCTATGTTCTGATGGGAATGTCCCGCTGCAGGGAAGGGAAGAGCAGTCCCCTTTTGAACCACTCAGAACTTGTGAGTGGTTCTGCTTAAGCCAGGAGAAACAGAGGACTGTGATGTCCACAGCCTGTCAATGAGGGAGCAGATACCTGCAGAGGCAGAGATGAATGGTTGAGTATCTCCTGGCCAGGGCTACAAGAGAAGGTCTGGCCAGGCTCCTCCTTCTGTCCTGGCCTCCTCCTTGACTGGTTTTGTTCCTACTACTCGTGCATGCTAAAATGTGTTTACAGTGTGTGTTATTTCACATCAGCAAACCTTGTTTGGTGCCAAGGGGCCTGCTGAGAGCCACCTGAGAATGGCACTGCTAATAGATGGAGCTCATGCATTTTACATGTGAATTGTTTGGACTGGATGATTATAACACAGCAACACCCTGTGCTGGGCTTTGCTGTCTGGTTTTCTCCTCTCTATTGGTAGCAAGCAGCTCCTTGCATCTCATGCTCCATGTTAGCTGAGAAGTGATGGCACAGAAAGAGGGAGCATCAATCCTAAAACCAGAGTGTAATTAAAAATACTTCAGCTCTTTACTCCTGCAAGATGCTCTG
>Ga0181612_175032_pt1 | contig 11409 bp, 10 predicted proteins | sample HoacroProtozoa21_FD_119630 | JGI IMG/M metagenome (GOLD analysis project Ga0181612, IMG submission 119630) | Hoatzin crop microbial communities from Cojedes, Venezuel. Combined Assembly of Gp0051906, Gp0051904, Gp0051908
CCAGACTAGACCCTTCACGAGCCTCTTTGCTCTTCACTGGACATGCTCCAGCACCTCAATGTCCTTCTTGTAGTGAGGGGCCCAAAACTGAACGCAGTACTCGAAGTGCAGCCTCACCAGTACCGAGTACAGGGGCACAATCTCTTCCTTCCTCCTGCTGGCCACACTATTCCTGATACAAGCCAGGATGCCAGGGTAATTACAGTAAGGCAGTCACAAATTATTTACTATTATGTTAGCTGATCCATGTAGATTTGAACTGAAATCCCACTGTTAGAAAAGCAGAAATAAAACCTGATGTAATTTATGCTACCACATCAAAACTCCAACTGCTGTCCCAGACCCCACCTCTTCAGTTCTATATGTGCCAATCCCAGACCGGTCTGTGCTCACATGGGCCAAGGTGGAGCCTTATGATCTGCAACACAGTTCCCAATCTCTACCCACCTTAATCTCTTGCAGAGGTAGGTTGTCTTCACTTTGCGTCTCTGAAACGAAAGGGTAGAAGCTGTGTCTTTTTCTTGGGCTTATGTGATCCTCCTGCTGTTGCCACTTGAGGACTTTCTGAGGGTCATCTCATTAAGAAGGCAAATTCTGGGCGTATTTACAAGCCCTCTGTAAAATTTCCATTACATGGCACTTCACTTTTATAGGAACGAACGAAGGAAGAGGCTTTGAGTGAAACTAAGTAGGTTGTACACACACCCTCTTGCTTCCTTTTTTTCAACACATCAGACTAAAGCATATGCTTTCCACCAGTAGGTCATAGCAACTAATGTAACGAACCTATTCTATCATCCATCTCCATAGTGAACTTTGGAGGTAATGAAACTAACCAAAGGATTCTTGAATTTCCATCCAAACATTGCCCTAGAGATGCAGTGCAAACATGTTCCAGTGCTATTGTATTCATCAAATGTTTTTTTTATTATGACTAACACTCTGAAAGAACTTCGGAATTGCAGATTTATGTTTCTTGCATCCATTTCAGTATACTTACCAAAAATAGTTAAAATTGTATATTGCCCTATTTTTAGCAATAAATCTCCTGATTTCTGAGTTAACAACATGGGAATCAGTATGACCATGTGGAGGAAACATTTCAATACCGTCTGGGAAGGAAGTTTGAAAAAATGACAAGCAAAAGCATATGACCTTGAAGATCTATGGAAATTATGGCTGCAGAGTTGGACACAACTAGAGACAGACATCACTTTACATCCCAGTAACCATGTTTCGAGAAAATTGATGCAGTAACAGATATAACAACCAGATACAAGGAAGACTTGATATTATTGTCAACATCGTCATCATCATCATTATTTAAATGAAATCAGCATATAACCTACAGCAAATTTTAAAAGAAAACATAGACTTGACATCGTGCAACATATGTAGAACAGTTCTGAAGCTGAAAAAATATAAAAGGCATGATTTCAATCATAAATGAAACTTTTATCTCTGATGTTGCTATTTTGTTTAGCTAAAAAGATATAGATATGTTCTTTGGTTCCAAGATTATTGTTCTGTGCATTCAATTCCATGAAGCTACTTAAAGATGAATTTTGGCACAAAACATTAAAATTTTACTTCATATTTATACATTTAGTTGTGTATATATTAAACCAAAATTTTTGCTTTAAGATACTCATCTTGTATTCCTCAGCTTATTCTTGAGACAAGTTATTATCTATAACACCACCTTTGAAAAGATACTAGGAATAAATTATCTGCTAGCTATCACAGTGTTTTGGAAATGTTTGCCCGTGTGTCTAAATGTGTTAATAGATGTCTGGCCTCAAATGATTTAGTGCTGAGTGGCTCCAGCGTTTGACTTACTGATGGGAAAAATTATACTTTATCACAGAGAATATAAGCCTTCTGGCAGCACAGTTATGATGTGAACACACTGCTTATTGATACATTGAATACAAATTCCGGTCTGCTGGCAATGTAATTCATGTTCTTGATCCTCTATTGACAAGACTGATGCAGTCTCATGTTCTGACATGGTATGTGTTCAGCTGTAACTATCTGTTCATAAAATATATGTTAGCAAAACCCCAGGAAAGAAATCCTTATTTTCTTTTTGACACCTGGGTATCTTGGAGTTTAATGCAATTGCTGTGAAAGAGGAGCTTAAAAACTCCACTGTAGCATTTGAGTTTGATTTGTGCTTCTGTTCACACAGAGGAGTAATACTGAATTGTATGACGCTTACACGTAGACTGTATTAAAGGAATGATATGATGGAAAGTCAAACACTTGGAGCTCCAGAAGTGCCTGAATGTCAGTATGCATGTACTTAATACACTGGTTAATCACATGGAGCTGCTGTAAGGCTGCTCTGCCACTGCTCCTGCAGAGCTTGGATCGACCATGCTCAACTCTACAGAGTCTTCAGGAAATTTCCATGCCAAAGTCTTCCTGATGAGGATATGGGAGATCAAATAGGGGTAAGATGTCATATAAAAGCCCCCTCAGAGTGCACTAAGTGCACATGCACTAAGGGTGTGTACATATTGTGTTTGTTTGGATTGCTAACAGTGATGACAACAGATGATCAGAACAGGACCACATGTGTTATTAACAAGGCTGTCTGCTTGTGGACGTGTGCACACGAACAGGCAATGTCATCAAGAAGTATCTCTGGTGATGTCCATATTGGAGGCACTAGCACAGGCATATTCTTAGCTACTTCTTGTGCTTTTTTTGTGATGAAACACTGCACTGATTATCCAACTGGGCATGAACAAAACAAAGTGAGTGATGACTGTACAGGCAAATCCTGCTGGGGTGCCACTGGCTGTTTCAGGAACCTAGAGGGCAGAAGTGCTCTGCCCAAGACTCTCCCCACCTCCATCTATTCATTATTCCATGGGGCTAAAAGGAGGAGATGACATATGGTTGCATCTCTGCAATGTAATAAATGTATGGACTTAGAAACATCTTTATCTTTTGATTCCTTTTCTCCACAATGTCACCGTAGCCTGATAGTTTTGGCAGAAACTCCCTAATGATTCTGCAAGAGAAGGAGGTTACCCTATGATAGAGGTTTTGTTCTGCTGAGAAAGAGACAGTTAAGATCATCTTACTTGCAGGTTAACCAGGGACTGTCTCTAGGTGCCAAAATGTTGAATTTTGTTTTTAATTCACTGGGGACACTCTGAGAAATACATTTTCAGTCACTGAAATGGAGGAACCAGACTGACTGAATACCTGATTTCTGTATTAGTTCAGTACTTTCAGGTTTTCCTTTAATAAAGATTCTTTTCTATAAATCAAAAAAGATGAGAGGAATATCATAAATGTAAAATTAGAGTAATCCTATTGAATTTTATGCTGTGTTGAGGCTGTAAGATAGAATTGATTCATTGATAGAAGACAAAGAGTTAACTTGAGACTTTGATAAAAAGAAATACAGTAATTTATGCACATTATCTGTCAAATATCTGGAGGCATAGAAGGACTATCCTTAGAATTCTATCCAATACTGTTGTATAAATCAATTTCTAAGGTCAGTCCATCATTTTGTAATAAAAAAATCTACGTGAGAAATAGATGTGTTTATTTGTTCAAATTTAATCTTGTGATTTGATACAAACTACATAAATTGTAATACTCTGTTTTTTTCTCTATATTACTTTCCAAAGCTGAAATATTTTCTCTGCCTTCAGGTTAAGAAATCAACAAATTACAAGTTTATACATGCATTTGTGTCCTGGGGGGAAATGTAGAGTTGATTCAGACAACCGCACTTGATTCAGGACTCAACTGCATTCAAGTTGTTCATCAGCCTCCTGCATCTGTAACAGAAAGAAATTGTGCAAACAGTATTATATTTCCTTGAAATGTCAACATTTCTGTTAACACTGATCATTATGAAAATGTGAGTATGCTCTGTAGCTAGAAAATGTCACAATACCCATAACCTTCAAAGTTAATATTTTAGCATTGTATAGTTTAACATTGTTATCAAATGATGATTTATCTGGTAATAACGAGAATGGTAAAATAGGAATGGAAATACTTCTTCAAATCCACTCTGAAAATTCCTTTAAGCTCTCTTTCTTTAAATTCTGCTCTTCACAGAATGCTTCAGAACTCCAAAAATTAATGTTAGTTTTATTAATTCAAGCTATTTCAACATGTCTCACCCCTCTGGTGCCAAAGGTAAGGCAAATGATTTAGATGAGTGTTCATTAGCAGCACAAACTTCTACACTTTATTGTGGTCCCCAAGGCATGCTGCACACTCAGAATGTGAATGAAAGTGATTAATGCATCACATGTGACAGACAAGATAAACCAGAAATCTGTCTTGGTTCAAAAAAAAGTCTTAACTGAACCAAGGTTCGAAACCTAGCACATACACGCCTTCAGACATACAAACAAATTCTGCGTTTAACGTGAAGGCATGTTGGAGGAGAAAGTACTTAAAAAACTTCTCGATGTCCTAGGCTATTTAGAACTAGACCACTTACTGCAAGACTCAAAATCCAGTAAAGTGCAAATGCGATTATTGCCCAATCCTACAACATCCCTATCAACAAGTTTATCGCATCTCTCTGGTTTAAAGCGAGGTTTGGCAAAGGGCTGCATCATGTGAAAACTCGTGGTTTCCTTTGTGGTCTGTGGAGAAAATGAAGCTATTTCTCCCTGTGTAGGCTTTAAAACAATATTATCAGACACCTTAATGTGTCACATACAGAACTGTGAAGTATTTCCATGCTATGCAATGTTAACGCAATGGTCGTGAGTGCTGCTGGTTGCTTGGTTGCTGTGTAATTCAGTGGCACGATTGCCACCTGTCTCGCTACCAAGCCAATACATTTAAGGAGGCATAGACTGTAGAAAACAGGCAGTTAGTAAGCAAGCTTCCTGCAGCACATACGCTATGGAAGAGCAGATTGCAACAGAGAGATGAAAATACAGGTTTGAGCATCAGTGAATAATGCCAATCACAGAATCACAGACTCAAAGAATGTTAGGGGTTGGTATGACGCAATTACAGAAACATTTGTGCTAATTTTTTCCTACCTGCTGAGAATATCTACAGACTATGTAATAACTAATAAAGTTTGCAATTTGTTCCTGGGCAGATCAACCGTCCAAATGTTCAGCTGCTTATATGACTCTTTTTTTTTAGTGTCTGCAGTTTGAAGTTGATTACTGCTTGAACAATCTGACACCTCTTTCTTCCCAAGCCTTGTTTTTTTCCTGAAGTTTGAGAGTGTTCTGTTCGAAATTAAAGTTTCAATGACTGAATCATAATCTCAAAGCCAATGAGAATCTAGTGGGTGACAACAACCCACCACTTTTTGGGGCTCCAAATCTTAGGTCTGGTTGAAGACATCAGGATTCAAGATAACACACGGGTCTGGAAGAACCCTTGTAAACTGTCCTTGGGGGCTGCCCTGGTCCCCGGCATGCTCTGCATGATATCTGGATGAAGGGTGATATACATCTTATTCCTATGCAAGGGACAAGAGGCCATATAAATGGATTTCTTGTCCTACTGTTTTGTTTGTCAGACAGGGAGAGAATATTATATAAATCAGTTATTGTCTTCATTATCCCCTTATCATCTATGCTTGAAAAAGACCTTTGAAACAGTCTTTTAGAGATTATTATACTGAGTGCTATATAAACAGATAGATAGAAAATATTCCTTCCATAAAATATTGACCACGTTATTGAAGACAAAAGGCAACGTTATCAGGCAACCAAAGATAGAAATTGTGAATCTTTTTCAGTCAGACAGTAATCTGAAAGTATGAATATTTTCCTAACATAGTTTGTTTTATTTTCACTCTATACGTCAGCTGTCGAACATGGAGGCTTCCAGCCTGTCCCGTCCTTCAGCAGTCTCAGCCCAGATGCCAAAAAATGACTCCCAAAGAGCAGCGCTGCACAGGGAATTCACACTAGCAAGCAAATGAGAGTGCATCTCTTTCTGCCTTCCTCAGCTATCCATGGTACAAATACTACTGTGAAGGTTTCCTACAGCTTGAAGTCACAATGTGTATGTTAGATACCCATAGCTGTGTGGTTAGAGGCCAAGATATGTGCAATCGTAGCAAAAAGTAGCCTTTGAGGTGTAAGCCTCTAAAAGAACAGCTTGTTTATTGAAGAACAGAGATTAATTACGGGTATAATTTTAAATACAAATGAGTTATGCTATATTCTCATTCTTAGAGCTGCTCGTGTTTGTCCTCTGAATATGGAAATAAAGGGACTGAAATGGGTAAGAAAAGAAAGAAATGAGACAAGGGGATGGGTTGGGGGGGCTGGGAGAGTGAGAGCCTTAAAAGTTTGTTTGAAATAAAAACAGGAATACAGTGATCATGGAGAATAAAAAGAAATGGTACCAAGGTTACAGTGACTGCACTTCCTCAGAAGTTCGGCTTACCTTAACAGCTTCAGATATGAGCTTTCTTGTAAATCTCATTATTTTTGTATATGTCTATTTGGAAAACATGTTGGTGGCTTATTCTGAGAAATTTGTCATATAGCAACAACATTAATTCTTTTATAAAGTGTTCTTAAATGGGAACTACATCAAGTTTTAAGTGTGAAGCTTGTAAGGTAATCTCAGTTCTAATTTTAATATTCTAACAAGCCAGCCTACATCAAAGAAACTGGGTGTTAAATAAAAGTGCCGATATATAATTCCTATTTTCATTAAGCATGCTATACTTGTCTTATTCAATCTCAATTAAATGAACAGAGGCTTGTCAATCTAATAAAGAATCTAATTACATGTTGAGGGCTTGCCTCTCATCTTTGTTTGAAGAAAGTGAACTGTGAAAAGTAGTTTTATCCCTGAATTTGATTATGAAAGTGCTCGATTGCTTTTGGTAGCAACGCGGTAGATTGCTGGTGACATTTGCCCCAGTTCAACCGCCAAGGAGAGCTGCAAGCAGGAAGAAGAACTAGTGCTGGAAATCAGAAGCCAACTCAGGCACTAGGCACTGTGGAGGCAGAGACGCTGGGGCATGGCTGCAGACGGAGTCAGGACAATGGGTCCAAACAAGACCCGCAGCAGGACTGAATGTTTGCTGTGGATTTGTGGTCAAGTGAACGATTACTGGAGGAAAATGGACAGGCTTGAGTAAGTGTTCATGGGGCCAGAGCAGCTGTCTTCCATTCTTCATACTGAGTTATTCCTTAGGTTTGAGAGAAGGATTGCTTTTAACTTTGTTTTGTCATTGCGAGAGAAATGTGTATAAAGCATTTCAATTTTTTATCACTTGTAGCTATCACAATAAGGGAATTTGTGGGAGTTCCTGGAAGTCCCTCATTTGACACTGTAGGGGAAGGTGAACGTGGGCAAGGACTTTGGTTGTTGGTTTTGTCTGAGAGAATTAAATCCATCAGAGAATTTGATTCGAGTGAAAGGTTTCAGCTAAATAAGTGTAAGAAAAAAAATAGCAAAATGTCAGAATGATCAATTTTTCATTTAAAAATTAGCAATTTATCAAAAAGTAAACAGGGATTCATCTGCAAAATGAAACAAGATGATTTGTTTTTAATTTCTGCTTCAGTAAATTAGAAGAATCTCTCCATTTTGAATTGATCTTGATTTAAAATTGTTGTCAATGTCCTAGCTTAAAAAAACATGCATTATATAAACAGCTATGCCTCTGGGAGAATAGTTGGCCCAATGTGCTACCAAATACAAAAGGACTGTGTATGCCACAGATTTTGGAAGACTGCTCTGAGATAACTGTCTGGGTAGTCACTGCTCAGCCCTCATACCATCTCTTGACATGACCATGGAGATGAGTGGGGACTCAGCAAATATAGATAGCATTATAACCCCCTATAACCATATGTCTGTGCCAGTTTTGTGCCTCCTTTATGGTATTACAGCCAACTGAGCTGCTGAAGTATATTTCTGATAGATACAGTGTTCTTCTGAATAACTATTAAAACCTACATTAATTGAAAAAGAGTTACGGGTTAAAACTTCTTGGACTCAGATGCAAATGAATGGGGAGTAATAACCACGCAATATGATTGTTGAATCATAGATCTCTCTTTGAATAATAATATAAAAAACCTCCATGTATAAATAATGCCTCTATGTTTAGAAATTTGTCATACCAAGTGGCGTACCAGCAATATGAACCGAGACTACCGGAAATTTTTAGCACATGGTTACATCGCAGTATAAAGGAGAAAATGACCTGATATTCTTCCCACAGGAAATGTATACAACAGGAGAAGGCATAGTTAATTGAAAAGGCACCTCACTGAGACATAAGTCCTACATTGCAGCATGAAATAATTTCCTCCAGAAATTTGTTCAAGTATTGCATTTGATGCTGCTCCTTTGTGAAGAACATAGCTTATATTAGGATTGCCTTAAATGAAAAAGGTCTAGATATTGTCTCATAGAATCATACAATTATTTAGGTTAGAAAGGACCTCTGGAGGAGATGGAGTCCAATCCCCTGCTCAAAACACTTCTAATTACTTCAGGTTGCTCAGGGGCTGGTCCAGCAGAGAATGCTGCAAGATTATAAATGTCATCAATTCTGTTTTTGGCTGAAGGCCCTGTGGAACTAGGCAGGACCTACTGATGGAGAATTTAAGGAAGCTCATTTATTCTATTTTTCACAGGCAATTGTCTCAGACCATAATACTAGTACATCGTATTTCGCAAGCATACTTGAGTTATGCCAGTATACAAATAGATAAGAAGTTGGCTCCTGCTCTGGATTTTGTCATGGCTTAGTCTTTGCATTTGCATCTGAACTAGAGTTATGTGATGTGTTTTTGGAATACTGCAAAGTTCTGGCAATGTAGTGGGAAACCTTTTATGGATCCTTCAGACATATTGATACTAGTTTTTTTGGTTTTCTCAGATTGTAATTTATGATATTTCTATTTATTTCTAATTTTTGACAGCAAGGATTTTAACAAGATGAGAGGATTGGTCTGTATACATTCTCAAAGCTAGTTCATCATTAGTGCTGACCTGCCACTAGTGCACTGCTAGGACAGAGGTTTAGTGAATAAAGTGAAAACCATCACTCAACTCTCTGGAGTCACCCTTTGTGTCTGTTTGTCTGAACCTGGCCCACACAAGTTCTTGCTGCCTTGCTCATGGTATGTATTTTGGAAGCCAGCATCTAATTTAGGCCATAGCTCTACTCAAACATGGGAGTGCTAGATTTTGGTTTCACCCTTTGATTCAGGTATGAGCCCAGCCACATCTGAATGTGGCAATGGGAGGAGGACACCGTACTCTCCTTACCCTTCCCGCCTCCACACTGGTGTCCTTGTGTCTCCAAATAAGAGAAGTGACCCTGCTGCCGTCGAGCACTTACTCAGCATGGATAGCTGGAGAATCTGGCCGGTGAGGGTGCACCAGCCCTGCGGCAGAGGTGGCATAGGAGCCTCAGCTGGGAGGTTTCATATGTGGTTGAAGGGAGGACAGAGGGCAGGTCAGAGCAGGAGCCTATTTTTAAAGGTAGGTGATCATCTCCAGAGAAATCACTCTTCTATTAACTATTCCTACAGCCTACGCAGCTTAGCTGACTAATCTAGTGATCTAAAGCTACCCTGGATTGCTGCTCCACACATACAGAGTGATAGAATTCTTTGAAAAGGGGTCTCAAAAATGTCCAAAATGACAAAATAGGTAAGGGATTAGCAGGCATGGCACCTTGAGGGGTCTGCATAAGCCTCAGGTGGGAAAAATTAATACCATGGGTGATAAAACTGAGCTTTGGACAGCAGGACTTCTTGTTTGGATAAGACTAAATGTTCAGTGAGAAAGGTCATGACAGGGTAGATAGACAGAACATTTTCTTTACTGTGGGGAAGACAGCATAAGAAGCTGAACCATTTATCGCTAATTGTCTGACAAGTAGGCTAGATTTTTACAAATGGAGTAAGATGGCTAACATCCTTGTGACAACCAAGTGACAGACTATTTCTTGTCCTTGTTTCTTTGAGATAGATTTGTGAACAAAGGAAGTGTGATAAATATTTTAAACCTTTATTTCATTCAAACATTAAATATTAATGGGGTTCGTGATTTATATGTGAAAAACTTGCCATTTTAAACCATTTCCTTTTTCTAGTACTTTGAGGAAATGAAAGGAAGATTATAACTTTATGGACTCTTTAGATAAAAAATACTCAGGAAACTTTTAGATCTTCTTATTTTGACAGTGATGTGCCAACAATAATTTCAAACTACCTCTCCATTTATTTGTGGTATTTCTACTGTACCTGCTACATAAAACATCAAAGGCTGATTACAAGGAAGTCTGTTAATCAAACAGCTTTCTGACGTATTTGAAATAAACAGCTCAACGAACTTGACAACTGACCTTTGCACATATCTTACCAACAGGCAAGCAGAAACCAGTGGGTTTCTTTTGTGTATATTGCTTGAGGAAGCTGCTGGAATTGTCTCTGCAGCCACAGCTGCTACCTCTATCTGCTCAGAGTTGTGTGTCTTGGGATCCATGTGATGAAGGGTTCAGACAGCCACCCTGGGGATGATCCCGGTATCCCAGCGTTTGAACTAAGGTTGTGGAGCACTGCTTTGCCTGCATCTGGGGCTCAGTTTCCACGGGGAACATGAGTTATCTTCCTACAGATTTTACTGGCATCTTCACAGAAGTTTCCCTGAGTCTGATTACGAGGCTGTCATGTGCTCATCGAATATGATCTGGCAGCTCAGGCGCTGTGTCAGCAGCACTTGCAGGGGTGCCTGCACAGCCCACCCTTGGCAGAACGGCCTGAACAGCAACTGGTGTCCTATGGGAGTGTGAGTGTATCTGGACTGTGCGAATAAGATACCCCAAACCATATGAAAGGGTGTCTGCCCAACTGACAATGCCAAAGCGGAGGCTAAATGTTGGCAGGATTAAACAGGAACCAGGGAATTATGAAGACATCTTTGAGACAAAGGAGTCAGCTTGAGAAGCAGTGTAAGCATGAAAATTCACAACAGTGGGGAGAGACCTTGGAGTGGGAATGGAGCAGTAGTGTAAATCTCATTTGACACTGTCAGAAGCTGCCTCACCAGCATCATGAGCTCTGCCTCTGCCTGATGGCATGTCCTCCCTTTTGGACATGATGAGCAGCCTGCATCCATCAGCTGGAGTGACTGTGTGGGGTGCACCAAGCAAGGACCCACTCCCGGGGCATGCTTAGATTACCTTACGTGATGATCTCTCACCAGCTTTGAATTAGGAGCTGCAGCGAGCAGCATGGGATGTGGAGCACCCACATCTGCAACAGGAGGGAAGTGCAAGTGGGGGAACTCTTACTCTCAGGAAAGTCTGGTGCTTCTAACCTACACGAGTGAGGGCATGTGGGATGTGTGTGCACCCAAGTGTGATTGGGTGCCGGTGTGTATCAAAGGGAGTAGAACTTTTTAGTA
>Ga0181612_110483_pt1 | contig 11407 bp, 7 predicted proteins | sample HoacroProtozoa21_FD_119630 | JGI IMG/M metagenome (GOLD analysis project Ga0181612, IMG submission 119630) | Hoatzin crop microbial communities from Cojedes, Venezuel. Combined Assembly of Gp0051906, Gp0051904, Gp0051908
AAAAAAAAAAAAAAGAAAAAAAAAGTAGCCATTTGTGAATGGCAAATCAGTCCAGGGGGGCTGCTTGGATTCTAAGGGCAGCTGCTGTTCAGTGTATCTGGTGTGTCACTTTCTGTTTTGTGCTACTGTTTTATTGCTGCTGTGGGAATGGAGCAAAAATAGCGGCTACTGCAGTTCTGTTGAATAACCATCAACGTGACTCTAGCCGATGTGTCAGGCCCTCACCGGGCAAAAAAAGGTCCATATTTGATATCCACTGGCCTACCCTGACCAGTAAATGAAAGTAGCAACGTGCTAAATAGCCACAGAAAAACATGATTAGCTGAAAGACTCAGCTGATACACATACATGTGGTTGTGCCGCTATGCATGTGGGGGTGTGAGAATATACGTACATCTCCAGAAAGGCTGGTGGAAGTAAATAATTCATAAGGTGCATGCAGCATATTTAAATGTTAAATACATTGGCTTTCGAACTCAGTGCAACTATCAAAACCTGTATTTGCCTACAACCATTTTACTGCTGCATATTTAAAGCAAAATCACTAACAGTCTGCAAATGCTGAGTAAAAATTACGTAAGCCCCAATTATTGGCAGACCACCTGAGCATGCCAGCTTATCCCTTTGTGGAGCTCAGATTTGTCTTCCTCCCACACAGGGCTGCTGCTTGTTTCGATTTGAGTGTAAAGTCTTGACATCAGAAGTGCTGACTCATGAAGCGTCAAGGAAAGAAAATTTCTGTTGCCGCTGTCGCGGCCGAAGTCGCTTGGATTTACCCCACCGTGGCTTCTCCTGCCCTCCTCGCTCCTGTGCCCGGCGTCCGGCCACCATGGAGCTGAAACCGCTGCTGGGAAAGAGCGCGAAGGTATTCAATACATCGAATAGCTGCTGGCTAGTAGGTGCTGAATCCATCTAGATTGGTTTCCCTCTCCTCTCTGTCGACCAGCCAGAGTTTACCCTGCGTCAGACCCGGCTTGTGGAGCGGGCTGCTGTTGCGGGGCGGGCGAAGCTGAACCCGTTGGCTGAACCCGCCGGTTCTCCCCAACAGATGGCACTGCCTTTCTCTCGTAGGCAGCCCCCAGTTCGAAAACGTTGCGTTAAAAATAGATGCCCCACATTCTTAATTGGCAATCCTTTTTCTATTTATTGTCAGGCACAAATCAGATGCTGTTTAGCTCTTAGGCAAGCTCAGTGCACAATACATGAAAGCATAAAGTAAAACACCCAGAGATTTTCTTATTCAGTTCTGTATCTGCTTGTTATGCTAGAAAATACTGAACAATTCGCGTTTTGTCACTAATATCTAATAAAATGTTATTTTTTCCACTATGAAGACAGTCGCTTTTTGTTTAGTCTTAAAACTTACTACGCAGTCAGGTGCCCAAGCCCGCATGAAGCCCCCGTTGTCACATAAATGAAGCCCGTATCATTCCGGCATCTCTGGAGCTTGGATATGTTTACGGGGGTGCTTAAGGCATTTGATGCTTATCCTGAAGAGGGCTTCCGAAGCTCTTGTGCCGGCAGGTCTTTCTCGGGCACGGGGATGGAGGTACCTGTGTCGGCCGGGCCTCCTGAGCTGTGGGGCCCCGATGCCGGTTCTGTGGCCGGGACGGCTCGCAGCCTCCCTGGGGTTAGCCCTCTCCGCAGGGGCTGGGAGTGCGCTGCAGGGAGACGGGACTCCACCAAGTCTCTCCTCTGACCCTCCCCTGGGTCCCGGGGGTAGTTCCCCAGGGTAATTCGCTACAGCTTCTTACCAGAGCCTCCCAATGCCAGCCTGGCTCTTGCAGGGAGCGGACGGACGCGTCACCGGGGCTGAGCCTCCCTCTACTCTCTCTTCAGCGAGCTGATCATTTCTGTGGCCTCTTCTGGGACCCATTTCATATCTGCAGTTCCTTGGGCTATGCTGAGCAAAAAGGCCAGATCGCTCCTTTACAAAATGCAATTGTAATGGCCTCACTATTTCCTAGTTTAGTCTGTACCTAGCCTTTCTTGTTGTGGTCGAGTTGTTTATGGTGCAGCAGAAGGAACATGTTTTGTTTTGCTTTATTTCTTTGCCTGTTCTTGCACATGGACAGATTTTCTGCCAGCTGCCCACGGTTTCACTCCGTTCCACCTCCCCCAACAACGGTCAGAAATTCAGCGTAGGGCCTGATCCAGGCAGGCATTTCGTTTTCCTGCCGGAGCTCTTCCAGCAACGTCAACAGCAGTACCCACAAGCGTGGTTTTGTGTGTGCTCCAAGGCGGTGTCAGTGTGGGCCTTTTAGCACAGATGCACGGGAGTGATTCTTTCTAACACGCATTCACATGCGCCTCTCTCCAGTGACCTTCATTTGGCATCTCTCTGCCTGTTTAGTTTATTAGGTCCTTCTGAAGTGGTTCGTAATATTCTCATAATATTGAACAAGTCTCAATAATCGTATCGAATTCCAATGTTATTGGCTGGATTTTGAAGCTGCTTCTCCTGTTTGCTAACATATTAAACGAGGCTGTACCTAACACAGTTCTTTGAGTCACCTCATTGTCAAAGCAGCTGAAAGCCTTTTCTTCTTCCTCTTCTTTGGTGATTTTTACTTCCCAAGTTGGTTTTGTTCCCTTTGTCGCTTTTTGTGATGAAGGCTATCGCCTGTTTTTAGAAAAAGCGGTGGATTAATCAAATATGCTTGCACTTGAGGCAGTTTTATTTTAAAAGACTCTGCACTATTTTCTCTCTTTTATGTAATGATAATCTCGTTCTTTTCATACTTTATTTTCATTTTAAGAGTTTTGTTTTTCTGATGGTAGAGTAAGGTTTAGTAGGCTGCAATTCTCAAGGCTAGCTCAACAAGTTTTTTAAACATAGTACTCATACAGCAGCTTCCAGCTCTCCAGCAGCTGATGGTAATGAGCAAGGATGCAGGGTTTTTGAATTAGTTCCTCTGACACTTACTTGGAAATATTTGCATGCACACAAGCCAGTTCTGGAGATCTGTTGCTTCCAAACACAAATGTTGCAGCACTGTCTGCCTTGAAAACAGTCTTTAATACTGATTTGTTTTTCTTACATGGGAGAATAGAAGTGCTGAAATGACATCTTAAAATAATTCTTGAGTACACACGTAAATAAAATATTTGGGATCTTTGAACGCAGCATCCTTAAAAGTTCATTTGCTCCCCTTCAGTCCTCCTGCTTCTTGACTATGTGCCTCTGTGTGCACATATGAAAGAATTACTTTTTTTTTTTTTAATTTTGACTGCTTGCTTGTGAAATTTTTTCAGGGAGCTGGTTTCTGTACTGCATTGTTTAAGGCAGTAGCATGTGTATTTTTGTGTCGGTTTCGGCTCATGTAGGTTTTTCTGTTTTGAAAGCTAACAGCTTACCATGTAAACATAAACAGCTTACCATGTAAACATGAACATTTCTTTTCCCCTGACTTCTGCTTCTTCTTTATGTCAAAATATCCATATTCTAGTGACTGTATTATGATTTTTGGCTTTATGGATATTAAGAACATCTAGTGTTGTTTCTTGCATCATGCCAGCCATGTGGTTTCAACCCCTAGGTCCCAGATGAGCTGCAGTGTATCTTTTGTAAAGTCGCTCATTCTTACTGGAATGACATCAGCTTATTACGTCTCCTGCTCTCCAGCAGTTCATTTTAACCTAATACTTACTTTACTTGTTAGAAGAACAGACACATTTTTTTCCAACCTGCGTTTGTCTCCCTTCTCTTTCTAATCGTTAATTGCTCTTTTGGCTTTGCTCCCTAGTTGAAAATCCACTGGTGTCAGGATTTCCCAGCACTTCCCTGGCACTGTGATGAGCTATCGCTGCCTTTTTTGGGGTGGCTGGCTGCAGTTTGTTATGCACAGGTAAGGCTTCCACAATTTCAAATAATTTAGTGACTCATTCTTGATTTGCTTGCAATATTCCAGAATCGTCATTGTTTGAAAATTGGATACCAGGACTGGACATAGCAATGCTGGTCCCATCAGTGATACATACCTGTAATATCATCGTCTCCTGCATAATCATGCAAGTATTGCATTAAACTTCGCCATAGATTGCATAGGGAATTCATGGTAAATTGATTTTCTGAAGTCCTTTTCAGTGTCACTGCATTTCAGGATATGGTATTCTGCGCTGTTAGTGTGACCTACATTCTCTCTTTTGACATATCTGACTTTATGTCTGCCTGCATTAAAACCTTTTTGAAAATATTATTTCTTTTTACAAGCTGATTCAAATAGCATATTGTAACTGACCAGTCCTTATATCTCCAAAGGTGATATGACCAATTTTTTTCTTTGCATACCTTTAAAGTAGCCAGTTTAAAATATTTGAAGTTTTGTCTCTCCTAGACAGATAAACATATTTGCACCAACTCCTGTTCCGAGTGTAAGTCAAAATGGGGTTTAAAAAAAGTAATAGTAACATTGGAAATATTACTAGATGCATCCCTATTCAGATGTGGTTACCAATAACAGTGCTTTAGTCAGTTTTTAATAGGTTTGACTGTATTACACATTTTGACTTGTGTTGTTTTTAACAGAATGTAGTGCAAACACTTTAGAAAAATGTGAATTTAAGATGTAAATGCAATTACTTTTGGCAACCACATTTTTTTACAAATAAAGAAATTATGTCAGGCTGGTTTCAAAAAACATGCTTCCCAAATACTGAGTAGACATTATGCTATCATTTTTCAGCATTTTTTTGATCACAACCCATGATAATTTCTCCAAAGGGTGATCTTAGCCCAGAATGTTTTCCTTCTTGTTCTCTGCATCACTGTGTGTCCCATGCCACAAGCCAGAATCAAGACTGGTTTACACAGTCTTTCTTCGGTTTCTCTCATGGCCATATCCTGTGAACGGATCCCAGAAAAGTCTCTTAAAAATTCCCACCAGAGAAGAGACTTCATCTTCCATCACCTCACACCATGTCTGGTTGTGTCTGGGAAGAGTAAGTGCAAATGCCGCCATTCGAATTTAGTATCTTGGCCTTCCGAACAAGCGGTATGAGGTAGTCTTTGTCCCATCAAGAAACTGGCTTGCCAGTCTTGGCTTGCTAAGCCGGGTTGCCAGTCTTGCACTAGTGATGTGCATTAGTGTCCTCCCGCTGGCCTGAGGACTCATCCTTTGAATCAGCATCACTTCTATTGCAAAAACAACTAAAGGTGAGAGCAGGAAATAAGGAAAGAGTGTGTGAGGGTCGAAAGGCTCGGGCGGGATGCTTTCTATAGATAAGGAGTCTTAGTTCTCAGCTTGGACCCGTAACATGAATTTGAGCTAGCCCAGATGGCAGGAGGGTCCTGGAGTCCAGCCAGGTTTGCAGCTATGGCAGAGGAGGGTTTGTCCTTAGGAAACGGCAATGCTTGGGGTTTGCATCTCAAAATGCACCCAGAGGGGTGGACGTTCGCTGGGGTTAGATGCAAGCTCTTTATTGCTTGAGAAGAAATTTGGAACACTTATTCAGTAACAAATGAGTAACAGCACACTCCATTTTTCAATCTCTATTCAGAAGCATAGGGAAAGAAGTTATTTTCACACACATATTTCGTGGAATTTGTGATAACTGCCTGTCAATTAACAAACAAACTTTTAGATTAGTAAAGCTAGCAGAACAAGAGATGCCTGCCTAACCTGTTTAAAGTTTTCTTAACGATAACAGAGGAGACTTGGCACATTACTGTTTCCTTGAAGAATGTCCAAATATCCACTGACTTACAAGATCAAAGAAAACAGCTCTGCTTTCAGTTATGCCGGGCATGATATGTGGGAGGATGTTCCTGCATAATTATTGACAGCTTGTCTGGATCTCTGTCACCTGCACAGAGTCTGCGCACCAGACAAGACGCTGGTTGCTTAGTTCTGTAGGTCGTTAAATGTACTCATTCTTAAGAGTAGTTTGAAGAAGGCAATTCCAGATCCCAGTGAAGTAGCCTCAATTACTGGCTGTTAAATGGGTTACTGGCTGCTGTATAAAAGCCATTTTTTGAATGTGAAAGTTTTGTTTCACTAGGGAAAAGGAGCAAGTAAGAGAAAGCTGTAATGAGGCCAAGGCGGTTTGCAGTGGTCACGTAGGCTGTCTGAGACTCAACTTGTGAAGGGACTGAACCAGTTGCAGATTGTCACATCCTTGCTAGGATTTGGTCTCCCATTAGCTAACCGTGACTGCAAACGTGCTTTGTCCGAGTGAGGAGGTGCCTCCATTCTGCTGTGAATTAGGAATGGCAAGAGTCTGACGGCACAAAGCAAGCAATGCTGAGGAGCCCAACTGCTGATATACGTGCTCTGAGAGCAGCCAGAGGTGCAGCTGCCTCTCAAAGTGTGTTATTAAAATACTGAGCTCTTCAACCTAAATGGACCTTGTTTTTTTTTCCTTTGGAAGAGAAAAAGTGTTGTGCTGACCATGCATAAGAAAAGCAATCTTGTTGCTAACAGACACATGATAATGCATGAGACGATATTTGTTCAGCTGAGTCACTTGCAGCCAGAGATAAGTGACAGTTCTAGCAAGTAATAAGCTGTCATGTAGTGTTTCTTAAATGCATGGATTTTCTGAAGCCCTGTTCGAGGGGTCAGTAGCAGAGCAGATGCAATTGTCTGCTCTATCGCAGAGACCTCGAGAGTCAACTCTGCATTTCCCTTTATCTTTCATTCCCCTGAAGTGGTAAACTTTGAGAGTTTCTTCCCAGAGCAAAGAAGCTTTCACTAGATATTGGGGAAAAGACCTGACTATTTAGTTTTGGAAATTATCTTGTGATTACTTTTTAGTCCACCTCATTATTTTATTGTTTTGTTTCACGTTGTTCTTTGAGAAACCAGTCTGTTTATTATTACTACTGTTTCCTAGCCAATACTATTTTAATTGTTATTTTGATTTTTGTCCTGCTGGCGGCCAAACTTGCTAAGTACAATTTAGTCACGAGAAAGGCCAGTCAAATCAGACTGTTAAAATCCATGCCACGCACATTTCTAATGTGCCCTCATCTACAATCTTGTATTTGGTTGATTGCTGTGTTTCAAAGGGATAGAACTAGGAAAGGTACAGGGAAAGAGAACAGGGAGAGACTTAAATCCTGTAGACCTTTCATAGGATCCACTAAGTGGAAAAAGTTAGGGGAAAAAGGCAGCGATGTGCACAATAATGAGTGTCATGGAGAAAGTGATTAGGGAGTGACTAATGCATCGTTTCTGACAATACAGGACTGGAGGGTGTTCCAATGTTATAACCACACAGGGAATTTAAAGCAAACTTTTGTCATGCAGGGCATAATTATTTTGTGGAACTCATTCCACAGGATGTTACAAGTTCAAAAAAATAAGATATATTACTGATGATAGGTCCATGGGGGACTATTAACATGATGGTATTGTGGCAAGCTCTAGTTCGTAAAGTCCTCTAAGCAGCTGATTGCTGGAAGCTGAGAGAGTATGCACAGGGATTTCTGATTTGTCCTGTTTCTTATTCTTGTCCTCTGAGAATCTCCTGCTACTAGCCCAAAGACAGGATACGGGGCAAGGATGGATTTTGGAGTGACCTGTGGGGACATGTTCATGTGCATAGCTAGCTCTCCAAAAGAGCAGCACAGACAGCAGAGGAGGCACAGGAACATAGGGTATGCTCACTAAATGAATGACGTGGCCTGGTGATCTTTTTTTATTAGCCAGATAATGCAAAGCCAAATCCACTGCAACTTCATGCGTTTCAGCTGACCTCGGTAAAGCCAGTTTATACCAGCGCTAAGTACAAAGATTGTTGGTGCCCTGTAGGGAAAGTGTTTTCCACAGCGTGCCTGTAATTGTCATCTCCTGACCATCCAGGCTGTGGGACTTTGTGGATCTGTAGTAGCATCTTCCGTACACACAGAGCTAGTTTTTCTACCAGAGGAAATCAGGGTGTACAGCATCTGAGCGTGCAGCTGGGTTGCAGCAGGAGAACCCAGGGGAGGATACAGGATACTGAAGTAAGACGTGGCTACGTATAACAAGATGCTGCAAGACCTGCCGGAGTAGGGGCTGACAGATCACCAGTGACCATTCATGTGTGCTCTTGCCCTTTGGTAAATATGAAATATCTGCCCCTTAGTCATGAACTAAGATTCAGGAAGGATTGTGTATGGAGAAGTAGTCAGCATGGAAAAGAAATTCTATGTGGAGGGTTGCCATGAACAAGTGGTAGAAATGCCTAAAGACTGGATTAAAGCTTCACTATCTTGGCAACACTGGGAAGTATTAAGAAAGAGAAGATGCTTTTGATACAGGACATGGCATGATAATAAGGCCAAGGTGAGATTATAGAGCAAATTGGGATGTGGTATGGTGGAATAGAGGACAGGAAGGAAGCTAGGAGAAGTCAGTGGAGAGATTCAGAAGGGAATACGATCACATCAGGCACAGCTGGCTGCCTGCTGTATAGGCTGGATGAGGCAGTAGGAGTAAGAATCTGTTGAAACACAGGTAGTGAGGTAGGCAGGCTGTATAATCATGTCTGAGGCTGAGAGACCAAGGGAAAAGCTTGGCATATCAATGAAGATGGCAAATGGCAAAGTAAAGATTTACAAGGCTTCAAGAATACCTTCAATCCCTGCCTCAGCCGTAAAGGGGTGTCTGGGCGGGACTACCCAGAAAGAGAACAACATGGGCCTCCCTGTGTGTCCTGAGAGGAAGGAAAATGTGTTTTCCTTTGGGAAGGCAGTGTTGTGAGGTCAACAGTGGGTGAATAATAAGCTCGTAAATGCTCCAGAAATACCAGGCTTCTGAAAGATTTGCTCCAGTGCCAGTCAGAAGAGGACAGTGTTTCTCGTCTGTTCCTCAGTAAGGAAGGGAATACAGCTGTCTGCCCTGGCTCCATCTAGAGACACAGGAAAATGTTTTCTGCTGAGATACTTAACAGCATGGCATTAATTCATGTCTCGCTCACAATTTAAATTCAGCAGAGGCAGATAACAGGTCCCAAGCAGGCAGATATCATGTGAAGGAAATACTTCTGAGATTCTTTTGCTTTTGCAACAATTGATGGGTAAAATTTGGTTGGTTGTCTTCTTTTGTGGTTTTCTTTGTCTGTTGGTCTTTTGGTTTGTCTTTGTTAAATAGGTTTTGCTAAATTTATTGGCCTTTTACAAAATACACAAGCAAATATTAAATTGATAAATTTCCTAAAAAATTATAAACAGCTCACGTTATTGTATCTATACATTTTATGTATATATAAACAGTTATGTCATGTTTATATTTTGTAACTCACATGTATCTAAGATGACATTACAGAATTACAGGAAACTATATGGGACTGGGTTTGAGTACTGAAAAAAAAAAGAAAAGGTAGAATACCCTGCTTCAACTATGCTTCTACCAGAAATGTCAGATAGAATGTGATTGCAACAATTTCACTCTGAAATCTTCTAAAAGCATATGAAAATCACGATAACAACTTCTGTAATAAATTCCACCTTGCACAGAAACCAGTACTGACATCTACTAAAATTATAGAAAAGAGCATGATTTTAATATTGGATTTCAGTAATCACAATTGTAAAACCCCTTTTGTACAGCAGCATAATAAAAATGTCTGAGATTCCTACCCAGAAAGCACAGTTTCTCTCAAACCTTCTGTTCATTCGTTTAAAAGCAGTGTCAATATGCAATAGCCGTCACTACTGTATATGCATCTCTCATCCAAAATTAGCACTTTATATTATTGGATTTAATCTTGGAAGGACTTTCCAACAACCTATCAGCTGTTTAGAGAACATACAGTACACTTGTAATGATACAGGTCACTTATTTATTTAACTGTTGAAAGCTTGAAAGCCTCTTTCAGCTCCCTGTATCTATTTCTATATGTACAAATTATGAGACCTTGAATAATGAACGTGTTATTTAAATTTTGCTGTGACACTACATAATGCTGAGAAGTCATTTTCTACAGTTCACTATTCTCATAGTCAATGGTGCTTGACTTGATTACCAGTGCCTCATAGCTAGAGTAGATATGGGCAATGTTTTAAATTTGTTAAAAATTGGTTAGATAAAATTGTCTTGAATGAAATAGAGTAGGTTGGAGAGCCAATTCCTGCTGATAGTTTCCTAGATGAGTCTTAATTGTCATGAATGAAATATCCAAGATAGATTACATTTCTGTATAAAAAATAAAGAGTAAAGGAACAGCTGAATGTTCTACCTGGACTCTGCCAAGCGGTAGTGGAGGAGGCGAACCTGGCCTCACATCCTGCATTACATTCCTAAACCACAATTCAGGGCAGCTGTGGTTGTGGAAATGTTGTGCCCACACTTGTTTCTTGATGTGTAAGGAAAAGGTAAACAGAGAGCTAAGTTCTTAGTGTCCACTAGCTCCTCATGTGTCAGCTTGCGAGGCAGATGTAATGATGAGCATTATTGCTGTAAGCTATTTGCTTTCTACTGGGAGAAAGGAGAAAGCAGAGAACATTGTGTCCGATACTGGTCTGCACTACAGGCTGCTCTGCCTGCGCAGCTTCACCGCACTGGGATCTAGCAAGTGCCCCAGAGTGGGCTCAATTTTCGTAGCAAAACTGCTTTTACCCTCCAGTATTGATTTGCTCAGTGACACTAGTTTGACTCGCCCAGCAAAGTCGCCATTCATATTATCATGATGCATCCACGTAAGCAGTGTTTTGCTGGTGTAACATATGTATATTCCTGTATGATAAAGCACTAAGAAGTTAACTTACAATATCTGGGAGCCTGGAAAGGACAGATTTTAACAGATGGGAAAAAAAAAACCTTTCTATGAGCTGCAGAACTACTGAAGCCTGGTTTGCTAGAGGTTATGTTCTTTGTCACCTGTATGTTGGTATGGCCGGCGCGTATGGCATCCGCTCTTAGCTAGCGCACTGCTCCCAAACAGCTGTGTGCTGTAACAGCTGAGTTGTCTGCCTTTCCCCAGTGCAGGGCACTGAATTGGGCTACTCTTCTCTACTAAAATCTGCAGGAATTTCATCACTTGGAAGTTCCTACCTTTAGAATATTACATACTTTGAAAGGCAGTTCTGAAACACAGCTTTGTTTCAGATCAAGACAGGATCAAGCTGAAGTGTCACTGAAATCAGTTCATCTTTAGAGTATGCTTCAATTTCAGTGAATTTTCTAGGAAGCAATAAAAATTTCTGTTGGAAACATTTTGACCCGGCGTCCATGTAGGTTACCAGTCTTCAGGTTTCACATCTATTTCTCAGGGCTGAATCATATGCTACAAGTCAGGGCTGGCTGTACCCGTGTCACAACTTTTTTGCTTGCACTTACATGTCTTCTTCTTCCTTTTCAGGCACATGGAAGAGACATTGCTTGTGGTGCAACTGGTTTTGATAGCCACCCCCACTTGCCACACATACACACACACGTATAGAGGGTTTATTTCATTCTTCTCTGTTACGTGAACCAGAGAT
>Ga0181612_112399_pt1 | contig 11407 bp, 14 predicted proteins | sample HoacroProtozoa21_FD_119630 | JGI IMG/M metagenome (GOLD analysis project Ga0181612, IMG submission 119630) | Hoatzin crop microbial communities from Cojedes, Venezuel. Combined Assembly of Gp0051906, Gp0051904, Gp0051908
ATGGAGCACTGGAACAGGCTGCCCAGGGAGGTTGTGGAGTCTCCTTCTCTGGAGATATTCAAGACCCGTCTGGACAAGGTCCTCTACAGTCTACTGTAGGTGCCCCTGCTTCGGCAGGAGGGTTGGACTAGATGACCCACAGAGGGCCCTTCCAACCCCGAACATTCTGTGATTCAGAGCCATTTAATCACTTCTGTGCTGCTGTTTCACAGTTAATATGCATTACGCATTAACAACTTCAGAGAAGCTGTCGTTGCTCCATTTGGCATTTAATCTGCTGATTTCTCAGGAATGAAAAAATTCATCTCAATCCAAAAGACATGTTACAGCATGAGTGATAGAGTCACAGAAGAGCAACCCATTTCTTTTCCTGAGAATTCTGTAACCCTTTTGGGAAGCTGTGTGTTCCAAAACAGTGTGATTCTGTAGCCGTAGGGGAGCGTTATTTGACAAGACCGAAGGCCAGCACAGAAGTGTAACTGAAGGCTGTTTACCATAAAAGTGACCGTTTCTTTGGAAGATGGAGAAAGAGGACTCCCTGCACCCCTGCCATCACTGCTAGCTAACTACTACAGTGGCTCCAGTTTAACTGCGAGAGTCAGTAGCTAAAAGAAAACGTAGACATTAAGTGCTGAGCACTGCAGGAGGAGGCCCGAGGGCTTGGTGCCGAGGACTTCACCAGGAGGTCTGTACTCTGACTGCCCGCGTCAGCACGGCCAAGGTCGAGAGTGGGAGGCATGCAGGTAGGAGATAGGGCACACAAGAGCAAGTCTGTAGCTTTAGTCAGTAAATTGCTCTTGTTTGAACATACCATAACTACAGCTACCGAGAGGGAAAAGCTGATTTTAAATGTTGGTACTTAACAGGTTAACTATTTCGAGCTGCTTTTAAATGCCTCTCGGGTTTGCCCCAGCTTACCTGAAAGCCTGCTGTCTTGCCACGCAGGATTTTCTTCAGACAACTGGTGTCCCCAAGTGAATCCTGTGCACACAGTAACCAGGTTATTGTTTACTAGTAGCTTTTCATTATCCCAGATCTTTTATTTCTGTTTTGTGATGTGTCATTTATGAAGTAGACTACAGTTTGTTTAGATAAATGGAAATAACTTCAGAGAACTGAACAAAACGATTCTTTTAACTGACAAGCCCAGGGAGACAGTCCTCTGACCAAGGAATAAGGCTTTTCTTCACAGACACTCGCCCATAGTGCAGTTTAACCGCTCCTTCTCCCACAACTAACTTGCAGACTAACTGGAGATGCTTTAATGAAGTTGTCCATTTGTACCAGTATTATACCACAACAGGAGATACAGGAAAAACACTTGTTCTCTATTTTCTTGAACAGGTTTCTTTTGAATTTCGTTCACTTCTACACTCAAAACTCGCTACGCTATTTTTTGACGAAGTGGTAAAGCAGATGGTAGCTGCCTTTGAAAGAAGAGCATCCAAACTCCACGGCCCGGAAACAACCATACCTCGGGAGCTCATGCTTCACGAAGTGCATCACACATAGAAGGGAAAACTGTAACAACCCTCGTTATAAACTTGTTTGTACACATCAGTTGTACACGAGGTGCCACACTCCTCCTCTGGGGCATCCATTTCCTCTCTGAGCTTTGTGTGAGATTTTATACTGTACAAACGGCCCTGTTCAGCCAGATGTATATAGAGTGGTCAAGCTGCATTCGAGTGCAAGTTAGCAGTACCAGCAACAGGCAGGTGGCAGCGGCTGTAACACAAGCTGTCTCAGGCTGCCGTTTGTTAACCTGCCAGATGGTTTGTGTAGTCACAGTGTGAGTTCTGCCTTATCCAAGCTTACAGGGGTTTTTTTTCAGCATTGTAATGTATTAACTCAAGTTTAATTTATTAGTAGCGTGAACGTAACTTAACAGCATCAGCCTGGCTGACTCTGGCCGAGCGAAGGGAAGCTGACATTCTGGCTTTGGGGAGCACGGAACAGTTTGTCAGGCATCAAGTAGTCGGTGCTTTTAATCTAAATGAATGTCAGGTTCCCAGCTGCCCTTGAATTGTGACCAGCAACTGCAATAGAAAAACACCACGGCCTGAACACTGCGGAGCTGCCAGAAGAGAAAGGTGAGGGGTACCCGTGCCTTAAGGAGCGCTGCGCATTGAGCACAGCCTTTCAGCTATAGCCAGGGGCTCTTTGCTGTCTGGGCTCCCAGCCACTCTGGGATTCTTGGTACCTTTGGTGGGCTGAACTCGCTCTCCCTTAGGTTAGGGTAGGCACAGCTCAGCTGCTGCACACAGCTCCCAACACAGCTTTAAACAAAGAAATGTTACCCGCAAGAGGGAGGGCAGGGATGCGCAGCAGTCCCTACTGCCGTGCTGCCCTCGGAGGGAGCAAACAAGATGTCCTCTGCTTACGGCAGACTAGTGCCCAAGGCCAGCTGTCATTACAACAGAGCTAAACCTTAGCTCTTACCGTCCTTTCAGTACCATACTACCATTTAATTAGCACATTACGAGGGTACCAGCTGTCCTGATTGAATTCATGTTCAGTAGTTCTGTTCCTGACATTAATATTCTCTTTCCGGTCTCTGATGAAACATGAGGGAATGGGTTTGAAGAGGTTTAAACTCTGCCTCTGTGCTGCCTTGTTACCACATTTCCTTACTGAAGCTGGTGAAGCTCCAGGTCAGGTGTTGAAGCCTGACTGAGCCTGCTGAATCCTTTCTCTAGAGCATCCATAATCCACACGGTTACTACAAAGCAGTGTATTAAATAACATAGGAAGGGCTGTTTCAGGACAGACAGGCCTGAAGCACTTTCAGCCCATTCAGATACTTTTCCAGAAAGAGCAATTGAAGTTTCACCCATCTTATGGGTGAAGGATAGTTCTCATTAAAGGTAGGAAGCTGGGGAAAGTGACAGCTGGATTAAGAGGTCAGTTTTAAAGCACTGAGAAGTTGTAAAGCAGTTTTATATTGTCGAGATAAACACGCGAAGGTTGGGAAAGCAGGCAGAAGAGACCTTACGCATCAATGTTAGGAGCTGTGTCAGGTCAAACAACACAGCATGCGGCAAACAGAGCTGTCATTTTTAAGGCTAAAGCAGCATCTAGTACAAAATAATTCAAACTAAAGCCTGGAGCCCATTACCAGAAAGCTGGAAGACGGGAAGGCAGAGGGCAGGGAGGTAACCACATACTACACCCGAGTAAGAGAAGCAGTTAGGAAACGCACAACCCTTTCTCAGCAAAGGCCACTTACCTGTGTCAGGCCCTCAGGACACTACCCTCCCGCGGCGCAAAGATGCTCCGGGTCCCTTCCAGTGCCTCAGACAAGCACCACAGACTCAGCAGAAGAAAAGTCAGCGTGCGTGCCTTATTGCCATAACATTGCTTAATATTCCTAAGAACTGAACTGTCAGCTCAGCGTGGGTACTGCTCACGAAAATCAAAGTCCCTCGCATTTCCGAGAAGTGTTGCAGGCAAAGGCATGCTTCCTGGAGGGAAAGGCCCTGTCGCTGCCATGCCCGGGTGCTGGGTCTCCAGCAAAGCTTAGAAGCAGCAGGAGGCCGTCAAGGTTCGCCCAGGACTAGGGCTTTGCGTGCAGATGAATAAGGTGATACATTTTGTAACTTTTGAGCAGTTTGTTTTATTACATAAAGGTCACAGAACTGTATATTTGCCTACTTTGTACACACTTGTCTAGTCTGACGCACAGTGGCTTCCACGTTCTTCCTAGCACTGCCAAGCACCAATGAATTCTGAAACAGAATATCAAGTGCCTTAAGTGACATTTCAATCGGGACCTCGGTAGATGGATCTTGCACCCAGTTATCAGGAATGTACAAATGTCTTTATTCAAAAAATACAAAATAAATTATCTGTAGGCATGGACACTGACTGTAAACAATTACATGTGTGTTAAATGAAATCCAGTAACTGATGGTTACAGTGATTCTTTTAAACACCAGCCTCACGTCAGTCACTATCCACCCTCTCGCGCTGACACCTGAAGGTTGTAAAGTCAGAACTGCCAGTCTCCAGCAGCACAGCTCGTGATGCCTCCCTGCCCCAGGAACTAGAACATGCCACCGCCCATTCCTCCCCCCATCCCGCCCATTCCTCCCATTGCCGGCTCCTTTTCTTCTTTAGGAATTTCGGTCACCACTGCTTCTGCTGTTGATAAGAGAGACGCAACACCCGCAGCGTCCATCAGAGCAGTTCTCACAACCTAAAAATAGGAAAGAAATAACTCAATACCTGCTGACCGTATCATGTGAGCTGCGCGGAGGGAAAGCTGAGAATTACGACTATTTTAGGTTACCTTCGTGGGGTCTATGATTCCTTTTTCTACCATATTTACAAAGTCCCCGAGCATTGCATCGTAGCCAACCTCCGATGGACTCTGCAAGATCTTTTCAACTATCAACGATCCTTCGACGCCTGCGTTCTTCGCAATAGTCATTGCTGGGATTTTCAGTGTTCTCTTTATTATTTCGATGCCTGCAAGAAAAAGGACGTTTAGAATTACCCATGACATACGCTGCTCCTATTGCCAAGGCACGCCCGCGCGCGCCGCAGATCCACACAGAACGAGAGAACCCTCCGAGCAAGAACATGAGCTATTTTTATCGGTTCCAGGTAAAAAAGTTCTCTGCTACTTGACATTTGTCAACAAATGATGTAATTGCAGGATATTCGCATGTGTCTTAGTTTCAGTTCTAAAACAGGCGGTGAGGAGCATTATCAGCGTCACACGGCACAAAGCCTTTTTCCGTCCCGTTGGCCACACCACCTCTTCAGCGCTCGCAGCCTGCCGCGGCTGTAACCGCCCGTTCTCAGTGCCTGGCAGGGCTCTGCAGGGGCACTGCCGCTTTGCCGGCTCGCTCATCCGCCTTAGGGGCGCAGCGAGAGCTCCTTCCCCCCGCAGAGCGGAGACTGCCGTTCCAAGGGGACACGAGGTTCTGCAGCTCCAGGAACTACACGCTCCCTCACAGCCACCTGCAGTTAATCTTACAGAGCCTCAGGACAGCAGAACGTCCGTTCCCGACACAGTAATTCACTGACCGATTCTCTGATCTTCGTTGGCCGGAGCCAAGGCATCCAGTGCTGGAATGCAGCGCAGCAGCGCGCAGCCGCCGCCCGGAACAATGCCCTCCTCCACGGCAGCACGGGTGGCATTCAGGGCGTCCGTAACTCGGTCTTTCTTCTCATTCACTTCAACATCGCTCGTGCCACCAACCTACAACGAGCGAGCCACACGTCAAGGGCTGCGGAAGGAGCCGGGGCTACAGAACCGCTGCCGCACAACTGAGCAGCCAGCTGGAGTCACTAACTGGAGCGTGCCGGAAGCAGAGCCCTGCTCTGCCAGCCTGGCAGGGTTCACTCGGACCTCAGCGCTCGGGAAGCCCAAGCACACAGCTTTAGCTGATTATTTCAAGTTTGACTCTCACCTTCAACACCGCTACTCCGTCAGAGAGCTTGGCCAGTCGCTCATTCAGTTTCTCTTTTTCGTAGTCACTTGTGGTAACTTCAAGCTGCTCAATGATTTCTTGGATGCGTTTTTCAATCTGAGCCTTTTCACCCTTCCCCTTCAGAAGCATGGTGTCATCTTTTGTCACAATGACCTCTCCAACTTTACCGAAGTCATGAGGCTGAATGTCTTCCACATTTAGGGTCAAACCCTCTTCACCAAACACCTGCAACAAATTAGGTGAGAAGCTGGGATTCGCAGATTCTCCACAGGCGAGTCGTTTCTTTACAGACAGACGAACACAGGCCGCAGGCCAACAGCACGCCATGACCACAGCGCTGCAGCCAAGCCGAACGGAACTCGTCCCTGCTCCTCGCAGAGCCCCGGCACGCAGGTACCACGCAAACTGGCCCCATGGGACAGGGAGCTGCCAGCTGCTCGCGCACGGCTGGCTCACACAAACCACCGAGTGACAGGACAGCCGTGTTACCGGGTCCTCCGCGTACCTTGAGAAGTTACGAGTACGGGCGCTAAGCTGACTTTAGGACAGAGCTGGCCCCTTTGTTACTTTGTGCTCTGTTTAGCTTAAGCACTACGTTTTACTTCAGTAACCACCCTCGGATCCCAGTGTCACACTATGACTTTGAAGTGTGTGTAAAAAAAGCAGCATCAAGGGACATCAATCAGCACATCAACTGTTTGAGAGTTGAGTACAACTCCAGTCTCTTCCAAACATTTAAAAGAATTGCGTTTGCCTTACTCAGGTGGGGGCAATGATGAGACAATCAGTTTTACAAGGCGGCAGGAAAGCTTTGCTATTTCTAAGAAATTCCCTTGATGTTCTCCTTTCCCCTTAACCACCTAAATGCTGCAGGGAAGTCATGCGTATTTCAGTCAGCGAAAAGGACATACTACTGTCATAGGTCAGGGCTGCATTACACAGTATCTGCATTTTAAAAAAATACCAAGGTTCGAACATTAGAGTTACACTTTTGAAAGAAGGGGACACAGCCTGCAACACAGCAGACACAAGCTATGGACCTAAAAATACAGGTTCTTTTCCTCCTTAAATACCATTAGCATTTCTTAAAGCCCAAAGCCAATTAAAACACGGGTTACTTACGGCACCACCAGTAGCAATTGCCATATCCTTAAGCTGGTTTTTCCTGTTGTCACCAAAACCTGGTGCTTTCACAGCAACGACCTGAAGACCGACCTTCAGCCTGAAGAGAAGAATTCAGAGAGCAACATTCCACGTGTGTTCAGAGAACGAGTCGAATCCCTAAACCCCGTTATTTCAGTACAGCTCTACCGAGCCAGCACGCAGAGGGACCTTCACGAACCGAGCTGGTTTGGCTCACAAAGGTACTTAGGGAACAACTGAAATTGTCTGAACCGAGGCAGAACACGGCTGCGTACAAAAGGTGCTGCTTCTTTGGTACCGGTAAGAGAACAGACACTGCAGCAGATTTAGATAAACGCTTCTGTAGGCGTTCCTTTAAAAGGATGAAAACGCAACGGAAGAGTGGCATTTGTCTCGAAGTACTGATTTTAAGCCTCACTTGTTCAAGACAAGAGTGCTGAGGGCTTCTCCATCAACATCTTCAGCAATGATGACCAAAGGTTTGCGGTGAGAGTTGGCAATTTCAAGAGCTGGAACTATGGACTGTACACTAGAAATTTTCTTTTCGCTGATTAAAACATAAGCGTCCTGGAATTCACATTTCTGCCCTGCAGAAACAACACGCGCTGTCTGAACAAGCCGACCGTACAAACGCACCAAGCGTGCTCTTAAGCTTAAGGAGCTACTTTGGAGCAACTGCTGCACTTCTCAAGGGCGTCAGAGACACAAGCTGTTGTCTCCCAGAGTCCGCTTCCAACTCTGCATTGTTCCAGAGCATTCCAGGGCCAGCCTGACGGTAGCACGGGCACTGTCTGCACTGAGTTTCCGATGGGGAAGACCACCCTCCCCACCCCCCCATCCTACTGCCGAGGTAGACAGTGTAACAGAGCGGGAACTCTTTGTAACAGGAACCATTACTTCAACTTCCAAGGGCCGTTGTAAGGTACTGGACATGCGTTGTTGTCAGCTCACCTTTGGTTGTGTTAATGAAATATGGAGAGATGTAGCCTCTGTCAAATTTCATGCCCTCAATGATTTCCAACTCATCGTTTAGAGTTTTTCCATCCTGTTTCGATGCAAGAAAGCCCATGTTAAAGATCCCTTATTTCCCACCGAAAGCACCATGTTTTTAGCATACTACACACAACAGAGCGAAAGGCTCTGCACCGCACATCAGTCTTATGTGCTTCCCCCTTCAAAATAAATGCAGTGTAAGAGGGAACAGCGACCAAACCCCGATCTAAAGGGGCTGGGGAGGGAGGAACTACGGAGGCACACTGCTGCGAGCAGCAGCAGCTGCACCGCGTGCCACACGAGCCAGCCCGAGCTGGGGAGGAGACGGTCACTTTGCTGTCGGTCCGTATGTTGGCCGGTCCTTACCTTGACAGTGATGACCCCCTTCCGGCCAACTTTCTTCATGGCATCAGAGATTATATTGCCAACCTCCTGATCTCCATTTGCTGATATCGTGGCAACCTGGAACAGCGAGCCATTTCATCTCATTTCATGACACAAGTGACTTCTTTCCTGGCTATAATCAGAGCGCCAGGCGCCACGAAGGCCAGCGCACCCGGAGCCTGGGACCCAGCGGGGCACCCTCCGCAGCAGGCCCCGCAACACCCCAGCCGCCTGAGCCTCCCACCCACCTCCGCTCTCAACAGTTCTTCCCAACCACAGCAACTCATGGTTTAAGACCATCCTTTGAATGAAACCTGAAGGTGAGAAAAACTGCCTACTTCTGGACTATATCTGGCAGCGTAGTTGAAGGCAGAATACTGGGAACACTAAACCAACGAAAGCGTTACTATGAAGATCGCTCAGTGAAACACACCCTGCTTCTTGAGATATAGATAATATATATATATATGTAAAGAAAAATACTCAGGTGTCCTGTACCCACAACCTAGCTCTGTGAAACCTGACTTCACAAAACTTTTTCTGAAGAACAGCTACGTAGAGTTGGTTTAAATTCCTCTTTTTTTTTTTTACCTGTGCAATTTCTTCTGGAGTTGTAACAGGTTTAGACAGCTTCTTCAGTTCAGCTATGATTGCATCGACTGCAAGCATCACCCCTGAAGAGGAAGGGAATACTTGTGAGTGAACAAAACAGCACGTACAGCATGGGGGGGGGGAAACCCCCACAACCCCCCCAAACTGGTGAAGTTTCAAACCCAAGCCCCCACTGCAAAAATGCATCAAGTTTGCAGGTCCAAACCCAAGGGACTGGCAGTTCTAGTCCCACACTGTCGTTTGCATACCTTGTGCTCACTTTCTGGAGTCGGTGTGACCTACCTGCCATCACGATCGACACCTATGGCAATTTACATAACTCCACCAACCTGGTATACTTATCAGAAATTAAACACAGAAATGGCTTTAAATGTAGTTTACCTACGACAAATTAAACTAATTAACTACATTTATAACACTAAAATGATCAGAAAAATGAAAAATTGTTCAGACTAAGTAACGTAACAGAAACAAGTGGGTTCTCTGTGCATCGCTCTTCATATAGAGCTTTCTGTGGCTCTCAGACAGAAGGTAACTTCTGCAGGAAGCCGGTCAGATTCGGGATATGAGAAGCAAGACAACAGTGATTAACCAGTAAAGACAAGGGGGGGGAACACTTACCCCTCCTGATTTCTACTGGATTAGCTCCTTTGCTGATTTTCTCGAAGCCTTCCTTGGCGATGGCTCGTGCGAGTACCGTTGCAGTAGTGGTACCATCTCCCGCTTCCTCGTTGGTGTTGTTGGCAACATCTTGAACCAGCCTGGCTCCGATATTTCTGTACTTGTCTTTTAAGTCAATTGCCTTTGCTACCGTCACGCCGTCTTTCGTCACTTTGGGACTTCCCCAGCTTTGCTCAATAATAACTGTTCTTCCCTAGGGCGACACAGAGCAAACGTTAAATCACAGCCACGCAACGCGCAGCATCCCGCTCTGGAAGGATCCTCATCTTCAGCTGAGCTCTTCAACAGCCGCAGCTGAGCAGGAACATCACCTCGCACACAGCTCTCAGCTGGGACTTCTCTTCAAGCACACACATTACCCAGGCGCTGCGCAACAAGAGGCTTTATTCTCTCGTGGACTGAGGCTTCGTCCCCCAGCCACAATGCTCAATGCCACAGGCTCAGAAGTCTGTGGCTGAAAACAACTGAACAGATTCCCTCCAACACTGGTATTTTTCCCTGAAACTAAAATACAGCAACATGGTGAACTAAGTATGCAATTTCCACTAAATCACAACAGAGGTCCAAGCGATCGAAAAACCGTAATACAAAACTCAATTTGTTGCATGATCTGGGGAGAAAAAAACCAAACCCTGAGACTTGCAAACCTTATTAGTGACTAGCAAAGAGAACTGACAATACTCAGCAAAGTTGTGTTTGTGGGTTGCAATCATCTCGAACACTGTGAGTTAACGAGCCTTTCTCCTCTTAGCCCGTGCCTGCACTCAGCTAAGAAGCTGGGCTGTCCCACGCAGCAGGCGCAGCTCACGTGGGAAACGGCCGAGCGCGCAGGGAGCACAGGGCCGATGCGCCCGCACGAGAGGGCTGCCCGTCCCCCGACGGGCTCCGCCATGTTCCGGTCGGAGCAGCTGGAGGCAGCCGCAGCGCCGCTGCCGCCGCGGAGCCCGCAGGGTTGGCCTGACTCGGGGCTCCGCCACGCACGTGGCCACGCTGCCTCAGCAGCACGGCCGGCCCTCCACGCTGCAGGAAAAGCGTTACGCTGCAGGCACCGGCACGGGCACTTGTGAGCTTTCATCATTCCAACTCTGTGTTATAAAACAATCAAGCCAGAATGACACACGTCGTGACTTCTTGCTGCTTTTTCATTTGACCTACGCTGCTCCTGAATCTAAAGTGGTTCAAGAGCAAGAAAATTCTCTCTGGGGGTCCCGCTACCGATGGGTTCTTCATGTAGTCTCTGCTTGTTTTGCTTCGTTTTATTCTCTACTTTGACACAGTCTTATTTCAAATGTTTGTTTGGTAGCTGCAAGGAGCGTGGCACAATAAAATCTGCTCGTATCTGGTCAGATAAGAGGGATTCATACCAAACACCTTTTTTACCTGTATTTCTGGAAAAAGGCAGGCCCCCAGCGAGCGAGCCGGCGTTCTGAACGGTCCCGCACACCGAGAACCCAGGCGCTCGCACCGACTCGTGCTGACAAAGCCATCGGCCTGCGGCTGCGGTGTCAGAGCGGGCACCAGACACAAACCGCGTTTCTCGGAACCCAGCCGGGTGCCAGAGGGAAGCTTCCTCCACAAACGGGCATTTCTGAGAAGCGCCGAACCAGGCGCTGGGGTCCAACCCCCCGCGCCCGCAGACCCGGGGAGAGCAGCAGAGAGAGCGCTGAACAACCCCCGGGTTGCAGCCGGTTGCGTCAGGACCTGCCCTTTACCCGGCGCGGGAGAGCCGTGCTCAGGCATCCGCAGAGCGGCCCCATCCAGAAAAACAAGAGCTAATTTCACCGACTGCGTTTAAACTTTGCTCCTTTGCGGAAAACCGCCGCAGCCCGGCGGCATCGCCGTGCCTTACCCCCCGTCCGCTGGGCCCGGGGCGTTTCTGCCTGTGAATAAAGCGAAGGGAGCACACGGGTGGATGCCCCGCAGCCCCGGGAGGAGCCGCCACGCCGCTGCCACCCGGAGCAGGGGTCCCTAGGACCCGCAGAGCCCCTGCCTGCCCCTCACAGAGGGGCCTCCCGCCCAGCCCCAGGGCAGCCCGCATGACGCTGCAGAACGGCCACCTCCGCGGAGCGCCCAGCGCCGTGAAGCAAATACAAAAATAAAGCCGTAATTTGTTTTAAAAAGCCGCTCCCGTGCTAGCTGACCCGCCCGGGGAC
>Ga0181612_150399_pt1 | contig 11407 bp, 5 predicted proteins | sample HoacroProtozoa21_FD_119630 | JGI IMG/M metagenome (GOLD analysis project Ga0181612, IMG submission 119630) | Hoatzin crop microbial communities from Cojedes, Venezuel. Combined Assembly of Gp0051906, Gp0051904, Gp0051908
CTGACACGTGTATTATATTCAACAAGCTAAGACAGAAGTAGTAAACTGGAGGAAGTTTGTGATAGAATGGGTGACTGAAAGGAAAAAGATGGAGTCTTGGGAGGGGAAATACGAACAAAACACCCAACATAATAAGGTATAATTTGCCATCACGTAGGAAGCAGTGTGCAAGTGCACAGCCCACACTACAGAAGGAGCAGGAGCTGTTGAAAGCAATGCTGATACTCACTGCTGATTCTAGCAAGTGCAACATCTGTAACTAGTGCTCTACAAAGTTGACCTGTGCTCAAAGTTTTGTTTTGTATTTTACATTTTCAATAAAGTTTTTCTTTTCTCTCTCATTTGCCTGACAACCTTACCTTGATATTTCCAGAGGAATAGATCTGTTAGCAGGGCTGGGAAAATGAAAAACTGTGGGATGTCAGGAAAGGAGTCTGGAAAGTCAGGAAAGGTTGGAAGTAGACAGCAAAAAGTGAGGATAGGAACAGGAGACAGAGCCTATGAGGGATAATTTATTCCAAATTAATAGCACACATGTACACAAAGTGCATCCATACTTTTTGCACAAAATTTTCATCAGAGCATCAAACATGAGTTAGCTTTCCTGGGTGACGTGGGAGAAATGAGAAAAATAAATTGTAGTAGACACTGCTCTTTGTCTTTTTCTCACTCCCAAAATTCAGCTACATGCTCTTCCACAGTGTAGCAAATACTGTGGAGGTCACCCTATGTAATGATGCCATTTACAGACTCTGCTGAGATTTGTGCTCTACAAGCATTTCTTCCACTTCAGAAATTGGCAATGGAGAAATATGCAGACTTTATTTTACTTTTCTCTATATCAAAGAGCTTGGACAGTAAGAGACAGTAGAGAGATGGACTAAGCTTAAGGAGGCAGGACTAGCCATATCATTGTAGCAACACCTCAGTGAGGCCTGATGGAAGGCGAAGCAAATTTTATTTTATAACTGAAACAAAATTGATTTCATGCACTCAGTTACACTGTCATACTCACATTCTCACAAGCACCAAGAAGACATCTGTCCATGCTGCAGACATCAAGACCTTTGAGCCCAGGAAGTCTACCCAGGTTTCCCTGTGACTGCAGAGGGGGCAAGGGATGCTAGCTATTGAATCCTGAAGTTTTCTGAGTCTTTCTTAGGTATGCAACCCTGTGATGGTTTTAGGTCGGCCTTTTGTACCCTCGTAAGGGCTGACCATGATTGTGTTTTTTGTATCTCCATCTGCCCCAGTCAGGGAGACATTAAGATTTACTCACTGTCCTTTGTCCTCTTACCTGGGTGTATTTTGGCTCCTACCCTGCTCCCTGTCGTCCTTCCATCACCTTTTAATGGCTTGAGTCTGTTTAGTCTTGGCCTTGCTATTCCTTGTGTCAGGCTTTACCTTTTCTTAGGCTGCTATTTTCAGAGTTGGGTGTCCTGACAAGCAGCACATATATGTCTTGGTGACCTCTTATTCAAGATGCCAGTGGGACCTGTCCTGCTCACAGACCTTTTCCTGCCCTCTGTTCCTTCTGGTGCTTCCCTAGTCAGACATTTCCTTCTTTTCTTCATTCAGATTGGTCTTAGGGTTTATAAGAAAATTATATACATTAACTCGAATTGTTTCAAGAACCCTTTCGTACTTTTTTGGACATATCCCCAGACACACAAGTAGTGTAGAAAACGGACACTGACTTGAGCTGTAGAGGTTTTTTCAGTCACCAGGAGAAGATTTGCTGCAGTTACCTGCAGACCAGTATTGGCTATTTCACTCTGCTTTTTCAGCAATTAAAATGGTTGAAACACTGAATGAAGTGAATTAAATATGCTGACTTTTTTTAGCCTGTCCTGAGTTCCTTGTTTCTCTTGTTACAATTAATAATAAAGGAGCTATAGTCTAAAATTATCTCAGGTATGTGATCCCCACCCTTTTGGCACAGTAATGATTACTCAGTAAATTACTTAAACCCAACTATGTGTGGAATGACTCAGACAAGAACAGAGAAAAAATGTTGAGAACTGGAAACATCATGTTCCTGAATTTTATAACTCAGAAATAGCCTCTAGATTTATTTAGAATCTTGTTTGAAGTTTCCCTTCATGCAAAATCTTCCATGAGAAGCAGTTAAAGGGAGCTTTTAACTTAACAACTTTGACATAAAACTAATCTTTGCTGCAATTTCATAATTCACCAAACTGGCAGTGAAAAAGTCTACCGACTTAGCAAGCAGTAACTATAGAGTTGTACGGCTTCTGTTTCACTGACAGAGTTGTACATGAAGTGTAATTTAAACATGTTGTTCAAAAATCTATGTAAAGAGCCAGAGGTTATCTGGCAAAACTTCTGATGAGCTTGTTTTATGTTAAGAGCTGCCAAAGTAAAAACCATTAAATGCAGTAATTGATGTGCTACATCCTTAGTACTTACAAAACAAAGCTTTACTTCCCAATGTCCCTATAATCTTACTTTCTTTGGTATTGATCATTAATCTCCATAATTCATACCAGAATTAATCTGTAGTTCACACACTTCTGATTAAGCCACTTACATTTTGATCTCTCCCTTACCTACTTCTCTTTTACCAATCTTTTTTTAGACCTGGCTTCCTCACAGTCCGTTTTGTACAGAAAGATCGATTAGAAATCTAATACAGAGACTGATGGTGAAGGCTGGGAGTACAGCTTTAAAGTCTAAACACCTCATCACTTCAATAATGCGGTTGGCCTTTGAAGCTTTATTAGGCCTGAGACATAAAGTCTGATCACTTTCACAGTTTTCGCATTTGGCAGCCATTGACTGTTAACACATCATTCAAACAGTTGCTCAAGAAACTTGTGTTTTATTGGTTTAAACACTTTTCAACATACTAGGAGTGAGAGTATGATTATAAATTAAAGGAGCCCAACTACTTTTTTACTGAATATTTTTGTCTTCATTTGATGAGCTCTTCCTGCAATAACAACTTGGAGCAACATCACCTGATTTTTTAAGTATTTAAATGATAGACCAAAAAAGTATTTGAATAACAAAAGGTTGATTTAGGTTCTATCAGAGAGTAACAAATGGGCATTTAAAATGGAACATCTTAGCCATGGCCACCTCTTAGCTATATATTAGGATGGCTGACACAGATATAAAATATTTATGAAAATGATCTCTCAGAGCTTCTTGGACAACTTCATTCTCCTCAACATTGAAAGAACTGTGATTCAAATGAGCAAAATAAGTTTAACATTAAAGAAAATCTAAGAAGATAAGGAAATCAAAGGATAAGCACAAAAATATACAGTAGCTGAGATTTTTCAACCACTTTCACTTCTGTTGATACAGCCTAAGAATCAAAATAGAAAATCTCCATTAGTGTCATTCATTCTAATTGTACTGGAGCTGGTGGATTTATGCCCACCGGTTGTAGGCTCTGGATCCCTACTGTATAACTGTATTCACTTCATTTGTCTCCATCCTCACACCCCAGTCCTCCCATTTCCTCTTATACTTTCCCGCTCACAATGAAAAGCAGTGGAAAACTTCCACTGTACATGATGGACCAAATTCCTCAGACATCAGTACCTGAATATTTTTTGCTCCTCAGAGAACTTGAAGACAGGATTGGGCCAATGAGGATATATCCCCTTCGCATTCTGGGAAAACACCTTCAAGCATCTGTGTTTTCCACTGTCTTTATTTTCCTGAAATGACTGAACCTCATTCTTCTGTGGACGCTGACACCTTTAAAAGGTGTCTATTGCCTATCATTAACACAACGAACATTCAAGATCAGAAACTAGATTAAAGACTCTATATGAAACACTACAGTGGTAGGAAAGTAAACAAGACTAAGGAAAGAAAAACTAATGTACAAGATGTTTTTTCTACAATGAATATTTCACACAATGCTTTTTTTCAGATTGAGAATTTCAGTATTCCTTTTGCTAATGGCAAGTAATGCACTACAAACTATCAGTATTCTCAGACAGGAGGTTTTTAATTTCTGGACTTTCTCTCTGAAAAATGTGTGTTTCACAAACACACACACACGTGTTTTCCTACGCTGATAAGACAGTTGTAATTGATATTGCAATATCACAGGATATAGCACTGAAGAACGCAATCTTACGTTTAATTTTCGTGCTTAATCCAACATGCAGAACTTTAGTCTTGCAAACATAAATCAAACATCGTCTGCCAAAACAAGATGATGTGTGAGAATATATCTGTTGCTAACAGCATTAGATTGGGTGAGACAGCACGTGGGCCATGAAGAGCAGCTTAGATTTATACATTGTGTAATAACTAGATTAAAGAAACATAGTGATTGTTAACATCCAAAACCTCTTCTACAAGTATGAGTGGAGAAACTGTAAATCTCAAGTCTACATATTAGGGTAAATAATCCAAAACAGGTCCTTTTTGCCTTACCGTAGTTTCATTGTGTGAATTATGGTCTATAATTAATGCTGTGGGAGTGAAAATAAGTAATGAAATGGAGATGACTAACAGAACCTACAACAAATTGCAGACAGTATAAATACTTGGTGAAAAGTACAGATCTTAAAATGACTTCACTATAGACAGTGGAAATGGTATACCTCTCAGAATTTGTGTAAAATGTTTTGTTGTTTCCTTAAAACTCTTAGATTTAAACATTCCCAAGACAGTAATATCTCTACACAAAAGCTTATTGAAAGCATAGCATGGCTCATTCCCTTTGCCATAATATTCACCAAGATGAGTGAAAAATTGGGAAGCAAGTAAATTTTTTTCTTTAATGCTTTACGCGTGGCAGCATGCTGCTGAGTCTTATTTCTTCTGAACTGCAAGCTAATTTCTTCCGTTTCTTGGGAGGCAAGCAGGGATATTCAATGTTGCTTAAGAAAACACCAAACCTTTAGGATATGGATTGCCTTAAGTTCATCTTATGTAATCAGCATATTAAAGGCGATAAAATTAATCCCATCATTGCCATATAATTATGTTTTGAAAGGCAAGTCAATACTTGCTATTGAACACATGCTGAACATTTCTCTGAGTACTGCTCAGCAGTACTCAGAGGAATCTTCTGGGCCAAATGTTGTGTGAGGGTAACAGCCTACAAAGTTTCCATGGATACTACTAACGCATGAAGGCCCAAAGGTCAAAAAGTCATGAGAAAAAAGAGTTACCAACCTGAAGTGTACGGCTGCTGCATCAGTGAGCAAGTTCCCAATAACAGCCATGGTTCATGAGGAGCTGGAGGTCATGAAGGCGTGAGAATTTGGGAGGTTCCTGCACAGTGAAGTCCACCCCTAGAGTCTACCAACTCCATTCTAACTAGGGCTCACGTAACCTCATATTACAACTAGATTAGATCTTTAGCAACATCAGGATGTCAATAAAGAGTCAACATACCACTGTTGCCTAGAAATGCCATGTCTTGAAAAACAAGAGATCTAATATACGGCTATCATGCAACCAAACTTCTCTAAAATGGACAACATAATTTTTATAACGTGTATATAAATTTTTTTTCAGAACAAATACATGTAATATAAGTTTCAGGACGCATAAGCCCTGAAGGCATCGCAAAATAACCCAAGCATTTCTTATCTTTGCAAGAAAAAATCAACATCCAACAACAAAACTCTCTCTTAAAGCAGATGCCTTTCTTTCTCCCCATAATAATTTTCTTCATCATTTGCTTATATAGCAAGTATATCTGAAGTACCTGAAAATATTACTAAGAGTTAAACACTAATTTGCCAAATTCAGAAAAGAACTCGGGTTAGATAGTTGAAATTGTCACAAGATAGGTGTATATAAATATATACGTATACATACACACACACACTCATATATTTATTCTTAGTTTCAGGAAAAAAGTTATTAGATAGTATTTCATAGGAACCTCTAAAATACAAACAATATAGACATGAGTAAATAAGCAAGCAAACAAATACTTCTGAGAATATGTCAGAGTGAATGTGCTGTGAATTTTACAGGTGTACAACTAACTTGAATGCCATATAAAATGGAAAAAATAGAAATATACGAACTTAATTTGAAGGCAAGAGTTTTTGGGGGATTACAAAAATGCTATCAAGGAACAAAGCATTCCTTTTAATAAAGAGAATGCAACAGAGGCTGTTTGTATATTTATACACTTACTTTTCTTGTCCCTCACAGTTTTTAGATGTCTGTCATACAACATAAAAAAATAGCATGGACTTCTGGTTTCAGGACTGTCGTCCAATCAAGCTTACAAATTAAAGTGAACGGTTCCTACTACAGTTATTGAGCGCTAGGAATAAATGTCTTGTTTGATACAGCAATGAAGTGGGGAGGGAGAAGACTGCAGGAATGAACTAGGCTTGGCAGAACAAGGCAGAGGTCAGGCAGAAATTGCAACAATTAAAAAGTAAAAATTAGATTGAAAAATCAACTTAAAAAATGATTTTCATTAACTAAAAACTTAACATCCAAATCTTCATCTCCGTTCCTTATTAAGAAATACATCAAAACAACTATCTTCCCAAGAGTCAGATGCAGAAGACTGGATTCTGTCTGCAATTACACTTATGTGCCAGGGAATGCCACAAAATTTCCTGGATCACAAGACCTGGTTCTCAGATCATATGTATGTAACAGCACGTGGCATGGATGCCTTGTTTTTCTTTCTAAGAAAACAAGAGCATGTGGTAATAAGGGCCTACTGCTTATGCAGGTTTTATTTAGATAGTCATAACATAGCTGGACTGCATCTAGGCATGGAGACAGTTGGTGCTGGGGAACTGGCAATATTTCTGGATCCTGCAATACACATTTAGCTTCTCATAATGTCAATACAATTGCAGTTAATAAGCTTGGATTCACTGTTTTTTGTCTGTAAGGCTGGATTATGGCCAACCACCATGCCACAGCTAAACAATAAATTGCACTAAGTTTCTGCCACTTAGACTACATCACTATGTTTGCTTTGGTTCCTTACAGAGAATCCTAAATTTCTCAGTAGAGCTCCAGTGCTCTTCATAGTTGCATTTCTGTTTTTGGTGATAACCTCCGCAACAATTACATTTATAAGAGTCAGTGATAAATTCCTTAAAGATTTGGCTTTTTGGGCACTTTATCCAGTTATAAATAAAAAAATAATTCACTTTCTGTTGCGCAACAAATCCCCCCATTCTTTGTAGTCAGAAACTGCAGCAGAAAATGTATCTTACAAAATTACAAATTTCAAGTAAAGCACAACATCAACTAGATTTAAAATATTTACCATCTTTTGCCTCTAGGGCTGAAAATCTTAATCTGCCTAGTAATTCATAATTTGTTATTAATATTGAACATTCAAATTAGGTATTTTTTTCCTACTTTTTCTCAGGTATGAAAGCTCTACGGTTAGTGAAACAATCTTGGCCGGGATCATTCATAATAAACCAGTGTCAATTACTGTAGGAGGCCTTGACACTAACAGAAGTCCTCAAAGTTTGTTTCAAAAGTTCCTCATTACAACTGTGTCATTTTAATAACATCATAAGCAGACTCCCTAACAATAGGGTTCAGATTTGCCTTGATTAGTTGTTAGGACATTCAGCTTAGATCTTTCATATTTACCAATGTCAACAATTGGGAAAAAACTTCAAGAAGTAGCAATCTGGCTCCTCTTTCCTATTGCAGCTCTTGGTGAATCACAGAATTTTTATTTTTCATGTAAAAACTCTTACACGTCCAAACTGAAATTACTTGTAGGGAAAGAGAGAACACGCTTGTGATGGAGGAGCTCAAATATGCAAGGATGTTTGTGAAGGGGAAAAAAGCAGAGCTACCTATCTAGGCCTGGAGTGCTGTCCAGTAGGAGAGCTACTCCACTGTAGGAGTTTTCTTCTCATTGCTCAAGGCCACCTCTTAAAAGAGAGAGCTGTTTGAGATGCCTCAGCCAGCTGGGGAGCTCTTAAAGAAAAGCTGGAAGAAGCCTCAGTGAAGGCTTCCTCACTTTCCCTTGTGAGCTGCTCTTAAACTAAGGTTCTCAAGGTTGGTGGGTGTGTCTGAGTCACGTTCCAGCTGCACTGGAACTGCATCCATGCCTGGCAATGTACCACATTGATCTTGACCCTAACCCACAGATCTGTCTGCCTGGCCTGGCCTTCGACCTTAGCAACTTGGTCTCACTTTGGATCCTGTCTCCAGAGCTGATTCTGACCCTAACCTGCAGGCTGACTTCCTGGCTGGACCTCAGACCTTCCTGTCACCACGACCTCGCTGGGCGGACACACAGCTCTGGGCTAGTACTAGTCACCATCCTTCTCCCAGCTCTGCTCCTTCACCGGATACTGTAGGATGGGGGTCTCATTACAGAGGGCCCAGAACTGCTGGCTCTGTGGCCACCCTTGGCTCCTGATTCTCTCCCTTGGCTTTACCCTAACCATAAAATCTGTTAGGAAAAGAAACTGAGGGAGTATGTCTTCTGATAATAGGAATTGGATATTTTGGATGTTTCAGATACCCTAAAAGTGGATGGGTAAGAACAGTCCACCCAGCCTCAGCGGAGTTCCTTAGATGATGGTCAGATGACTTCCCTACTTCTCAAGGACCAGAGTTATTGCATGTGATATTGCCTTGAGAATTTAAGCTAGCATTTTGGAAAAAGACTTCAGGTAGATGCAGGAGTTCTTAACACTGGTCATGTTAAACCACAGGTGATATCTTGGCCAGATGCAGCTTTTATTTACCAACATTGTTTCCTCTATGTTGAGTAGAAACTATGTTAAAGATATGTCCACCTGAGTTTAAGACAGCAAAAAATTTTGTCACGTGACAGCCAATTCAAGAGTCAGTATCGCTTGAATGCAGAAGTTTTAACTCCTTAATATATTTCAGATACTTTACAGTCTCACTTGATTCAATAGCAAAGCCTGTAAAGGCCTAAATGTCCGCAAGAACCTAAGATCTCTGGAATTTCATTTCTTTTATTTTGTAAAAATAATCTCAGAAAATAAAGACTCCTACAGTTTATTCACCTTCTAAAGTTAATCAGACATATCCTAACTAGAAGTTTCTTTCTCTGCTGTCATGTATGTATGATATGTGTTCAACATTAACGAAGAATACTAATTAGGTTGCTAGACTAAGAAGTCTGTTAGAAAGTCAGACAATGCAATGAAAATAACAGTTCTCTAAGCAAATTTCTGTGTGTGAAAGATTTTTAGAATATGAATCATTGTAAGATTCAAAAGTAAGGATTTTTTCTTCACTTCAATCTGAAGTAATAAAACTAGTTCTGTTATTTGCATAATTTTATGCTCAAGAAATGCCATTTATGAGTTGGGACTGCCAAAATATCTGCCTCTAGTCATCAGTAAGGTTTAACTACTTTCTGAGGAGAAAATATTCCTGAAAATTAGATTTGAAAGATGACACCATTCATGCAAATGTGTGACTGTTGATCACCCTGTTTTTCTGAATACCCTGTTGCTAAGCCATAACCACAAACTGACTGCACTCTTCTGTGGCTGTCTCTCACCATCTGAGGAAATAGTTACAGTTAAGTAATAGACAGGCAAATTTATTCATCATATGCCTGTCATAAGCCAGCTCTTACCTTACGAAAATTGTCAGCAGTTGATGGTACAGAAAATCTTTGCATACAGGACAAATATTACAAATTTTTTATAGTTTAGTAAGTTTTAAGAATGTGTTTTGGAAATGTGATCATAATTTAGTTCTGCTTCTGGAGTAGGCTCTTAAGGACAATCAGTGACTATATATTCCAAGAAAGAGAGAAATCTCATTTTTCTTCTATGAGGTAGCTAGTAATATTTTTAAGAAGGAGAACTATGTCTCATATTAAAGTACGAAATCTCCATGTAATATACACGTTAACTTTCTGGTTACAAGTTATTTTTTCCTTTTGCTGCACATGAGGTGGAATGGAGGAATCACTACTAGCCCAAAAAGTGATTTGCCAAAAAACCTTTCAGATTTCCTGGAAGTACTTTGTATGTGCTTGAACCTGCACCTGACCAGTACTCTTCTGAAGCATTTCTACTGCTCTGTACCACGGTAGTAGGCTCTTTCAGTAGTTATACTTCATCTCAGCAGAAATTATCTTTCTTTATGTACACCAAGGAATGGGCTAAATGAAGAGGCTTTAAAAAAATTTTAAAAAAGGAGTAATCTATTTATTCTCCCTTTGAAAGAGGGAGAATTTGATGGACTGCAGGGATTGGCCTGAGTAGTAAAAGCTGTGCAATCTGGAGTAACCTTCTGTTGTGATCTGAGATACCAGGGGTTGGCTTGCCATGAATGTCTGTACTTCCCTCTCTCATCAGCACCCAACTACAAAATAGTGCCTTTCTCTAAAAGACTTGTAACAACTATGCAACTGAGAGTTTCTTGCATGATTCACTTCCTTGATTCCATACCTGACTTAAAGAGTAGGATGAAGAATGACTTCCTTGGTTTCTCATGAGATGACATCTCCTATCCCTGTCAAGCCTTTGGTAGTTCTCACATTTCCTCATGCCAGATCCTTTAACTTTTTCACGTTCTGAAGACCTCTTCTATCGTCACCTTACAAAAGCAACATAAAATCTTTCAGCAGAAAGTTTGTGGATGTCTTTAATGCTCTTTCTTTTTATGTTCGTTCCCTTCAGCCAAGTTGCTAGGCTATTTTGTAATACAAAATGGAGATAGAGAATATTCTTTTGGCTTCCACCACCACTTAGTGCAATTCAGTGTAACAAGCAAGTAAAAGAATTGGTGTGGTGACTGGCTGAAGGCAAACAGAGTCACTTTGCCAGCATCAAGTCTGTCTCGAATTCTCAGAAAAGATGAAGAAAGGAGACAGGAATTGCTAAGTCCCTACCTCAGGAGGGAAAGCTACTTTCTACAGCATGTAGAAGACTGGCAGATCTAAGGATCTGACCAGGCTGTGGGATTACCACCAAGGCAGAGTAGTTATTTCAAACTGCTGTCAGTAACAACTATTACAGAAAATCAATTTTCTCCACTGTGGTTAATTCTTGGGTCCTTGGCAATAGCAATGGCATGAAAATTATGAACTAAGGTGTTTGAAACAATGATGAGATTCACACCTCAACCACACCTGAGACAGAACAAAAAATAATTTTTGAATGAAGAAGATCTTTCTGTGTGTTGGTACTAAAGAATCCTGTCCCAAAGCACTGGCACTATTAAGGTTTGTATTTATTATTGATTGATTAACTCCAGATTTAAAATTTTAATCGATTTTTCCCAAAGTTGCCTCCTGACTTTGCTACTCATAGAATCACAGAATCATAGAATCATAGAATGCTTTGGGTTGGAAGGGACCTTTAGACGTCATCTAGCCCAACTCCACTGCAGTGAGCAGGGATATCTTCATCTAGATCAGGTTGCTCAGAGCCCCGTCCAACCTGGCCTTGAATGTTTC
>Ga0181612_168769_pt1 | contig 11407 bp, 6 predicted proteins | sample HoacroProtozoa21_FD_119630 | JGI IMG/M metagenome (GOLD analysis project Ga0181612, IMG submission 119630) | Hoatzin crop microbial communities from Cojedes, Venezuel. Combined Assembly of Gp0051906, Gp0051904, Gp0051908
AGCCGGAGCAACACTCAGTTTGAGTTGTGTCTGTTTATTGTGAATCTTCTGTTTCTAGGAAGTTCTGTTTTTATCCATAATACTCTGCAAGTTCCTATAAAAGTCCGTTTAGTTTTAGCGTTACTCAATTTCCAAAGAAATCCTTTGGGTTTGTGTTTCGAAAGCTTACTGCCAGGCCCCCTCTGCTGGGCACAAAGTAGTCTTCTCACCCCTGCGTGCTGAGGAGCTCTGGTAAAAGCATTCCAGCTGATTGCTGTACAAGTAATTACAGGCTTAGGGTTCACCAGGTCATCACTGTTTTTCTGTTATTACCTGCTGTGAGCTGAGCTTTAGAGAAGAGGCAGGATGATCGCAGCAAATGTATTCAAATCCCTCCATTTGAACGAGTATTCAGTCTGCTGTCCTATCACCTGATTATTTCATCATCCAGGTTATTTTCAGCAGTGTCCACCCTCTTCACCCCCCACTATATCTCGTGTGTATTATTTACATCTTCCATCGGTGATCTCACTTCGCGCATTTAGAGCGTACTTGCATAACGTGTCTATGCAGGAAATCGTAAAAACCTCAATCCAAGAACCACACATGATTTTCCACGGCACTTCAATCCGCAGAGACCTGCTTTGCTTGCCTTAAGGTGTGACAAGGGGAGTTCGCTCGGTGAGAGACAACGCCACGCGCTGGAGGAGCCAAGCCGGCCGTTTGCGTGTGACCCGGCCTTGTGCAGGGACCAGCTGTGTGCTTGCAGGGGGGGACAGGCCCAGCCAGAACAGACAGTTCCATCAGCTGCAGCACTAAATTAGGACATGGGTTTAAGCCCTGCTCTGAAACAGCGTGCCTGATGACCTGGCACTAATTAATTCGGCCAAAAGCCAAAAAAGGAGTGTGCCACTGCACTGAGGGTTGCCCAACAAAATTTAGACGTTTCTGAGATGAGGTGTTGGGTCCGTACTGTGGTGCACCGTGAGAGCCAAGTTTCTGTGAGAGGAGGTCCGAAGCAGCCAGCGTGCCGTGCAAGCGGGCAGTAAGCAACTGTTGCCTACAGAGATGTGTCCCAGGCTTTTCCCCCCTCTTGAGCTTGTTCAAAAATGGGTCTTTGAAGCATGGCAGTCCTTTAAAAGTGGAGCAAGCCGAGAGAGCGCGGCTGGGGCAGCGGGTTAGTACTTAGAAGACCTCTTCGGTATGTGGGAAAGAGGTTTGTGTCCCTGCTTGGCAAGGAGGCAGTCAAACCTTGGTTCCTCCCTTTTCTGCAAGGTGTCCGAACTGCTAAGGAGAGGTCTCTTTGCATTGAACGGGAAGGGGGAGTACCTGTTAGCCGAGGGAGACGGGGAGCTCAACAGCCAGAGCCCTCGCCTGTGAGTGGGGACCGCGGGAGGGATTCCGGTGCCCCCTCTGAGCGCGGTTATTAGGTGAGCTGCGTGAGTGGTACCCGGAGCTGGGCCAGAAGCGAGTGGCTCACCTCTCTGCCGTCAGAGCCCCAGTCTGCAGGCTGAAAGGCAAGTCCCCTTCTCTCCGTAGGTCAGTGGCTCTTGAGTGCCTCTCTCTGAACTCAAGCAGGTTCACCGGGAGACCAGAGGTGTTTCCTTCTGTGGGCTTGTGGTGAGGTCGTCGTTTCGAAATGAGCTTGACCAGCATGCCCTCGAGTCCCTCTGCGCCAGAAAGGGATCTGAGCCTGGGTTTCCCACGTTTAACCCTGAAATGCCAACATTCCCACAAATGATCTCACTGGGAAACTGCTGGATAAAACTGATGAGGCGGAAAAGATGGTGGCACCCCTTTACAGAAAATGTCTCCAGTGAAGTCTCTGAAGGGATGAGAATTATTTCAAAGCTCTATTATTTCATTCAGTTTGTAAAATAGTGACAATTGTCCCATAAAAAACAAACTGTAGCAAAAACGCGGGGAGGAAAACCGTACCGAATTGGTGTTTTATGTGAAAAAATACTTTTTTGATGTGATTGTATTTCAGGTGAAAACGTGAACTAATTAAAATTTCCTAGAATACACTGGAAGTTCGGCATGTATCCCGGTGAGGTTACATGAGTCCTCAGTCTTAGCTGTAGCAGTCAATAAAAGCTGCAATTAACAGCAGGTGTGGACCAGAAAGAGGTCTGAATAGCCCGGAGCTCTCGGGAAGTTAGAAAACCGAGCCGGTGTTCGGAATTTACGCCCGAGCTCTTCACTCACAAGGCAGAGGGTTAAACACGAGCAGTCTCAGCTGCGTATGCGGCGGTTTTGTGCAACGTTTCCCATCTGCTGAAATGCAGCTGCGTTGCCTCCCAGGTTTAAAGTCGTCTGTTGCTTTAGAATTGCAGCACAGTAAAGAGTTCCCTTTCCTTCTGACTGAGCAGGTTTTATTGCAGGGTCTGTGGGCGCTGGAGGAAGACAAGAAAAAGGAAGCAGGAAGTACTTGGGTCCCGAGCAGCGCGCAGTGGGCAGCTCGGCAGCCCCGGGAGCACTCCTTCCTCCCGAGGCAGTCGGCCAAGTGTAGATAAACCTCGCAGTTTTCCAGGTCTGCAGTCTAGACGTCTCAGCCCACCTTCACAAGAATCTTGTGCTCCTATGATCGGAGCTAACCTGCTTCCACAGAGGCCAAACCGTGGCCGGCCAAGCTGTAGCACTTGGTGAGAGCCGGGAACGGGAGGCCGAAGCTCCCTCCTCCTCAAGCGGAACAGAGGAGCAGGGCTGACCAAGGATACGACTTGCTGCTTTCCTGAGGCCTTTTCATGCAGATCCTGTTCATCTCTTACCTGCTGAAATCCAGTCTGCCCGTTTATGCCAAGCTGCAGCATGAAGGCACAACTTTCGAGCTGTTAGCTAAGCTGAGGTGCTGCATACTCAGACATTTACAGGTAATATAAAAGCATGAATGAAAACCAGCGAATTGAAAGCCATGACAGGAACTTGTTCTTCAGTAGGTGCCCGCATGAGAATTGGCTACCAGGGACGACAAAAGCATTGCTCCTAAAGCATTTGTCTGTGACCTTACTGATGCAACATCAGAGCAACAGTACACCCTTTCCTGCCCACGTACCAGGAACTGAAGAGGGCTTCATGCAAGACTACAGACCATAAACTGTAGTTTGAGATCACTGCAAAACATGCAGGCTGCTTTGAACTCAAGAACAGAAACTTAAACTTTCCCCACAGTTCAGGAGTAGGGACTTCGTGGCACTGCTTCTTCTATGACTTTACAAGCACTCTTTACAAATGTTTGCAGTCTGCAACACGCCACAGCTGTGCGAGGAACATTGCAGAAGTACTGGTGAGGGAGCCCGATGGTTTTACCGCTGGGAAATGCAGCCTTTGAAAGGAAAGGTATCTATCTGTGCTACAGATCAGGAGATGAATGACAAAGATTCTCTAGCTGCTTTCAGTTCTGTTTCCTGGGGCTGGAATGTCTGGTTTCCCAGCCCATCATGTGTCCGGCCAGAAGCCAGGGTAGTACAATGGCGTTGATAAGAAACAGGAGCGAAAGTCGAAAGTCGCAAGCAAAAGGGACTTCGCTGAATGCTGCTGGCTTCAAGTAAAATGTGGCACCATTTAAATTAACACTCCTGTCACTGTGAACTGTAGGGATTTTCTGAATAAGGACCATGCCTCCCAGCCTTGGTTTTTTTGCAAGCTGCTTACAACTATTACTCAGGCTGATACTGAGGAAGGCTTAAAGTCTGTAGCCTGTCTCGGAAGGCACCACGTACCTCTCGGAACAGGGCCCGAGATGGAGGAATCAGTAGACTGGTACCGAGCAGTGCTGGTTTTATAGGTAGCAGCTACTGTAATTTAACTGGGCCAGCCAAAGTGTTTTATGAACTCTATCCACGTGATAGATGCTGAATCTAGCCTATGTACCTGAGTGCTTAATTTTACCAGGCAGGGGGGAGCAGTGGAACTGGGGAGCAATAGAGGCCAGCCCCGCTGCATTTGAGAAACGCCTGGCCGAAGTGATGAATTACTGCACCGATATGGTTAACCGTTGTTAGCCAGATTGGATGGAGGAAAAAAATGGGGCCTGTAGGATGTTGCCATTGCCCAAATGTTCACCCAAGTATTTGATTTGGCAGAAGTGAGTGTAAAAGGGATTGCAAGAACGGACAGCACGGACGCAGTACGGAGTGTTCTTCAGGCTCCTTAGCTCCCCGGGGAGCGCTGGGGGCTCTGGGGGAGTGGGCCGAAATGCCGCTGAGGTCCCAGCCGAGGCAGAGCCAGAGGTACCAGCAAGCACATGCATCGGTGGTCTCTGTCAGAGAGCAGTTCAACCATTCAGTTCTCCCTCTGCCTTAAAACCTGTGAAAACAATGAAAATGAAAATTGGTTAGGGTTGTTTGTTAGTAATCACTGTATTAGCTTTTAGAAGAGTCTAGACACTGTGTAGTCAGAGTAGAGAGATCTGCAGATAAGAAAAAGAAACTCCTCTGTGCCTTTCACTTTCAGCGTGCAGTTTCTCGTAAATGAAGCTGTAACCGGCAACGGAGCCCGAGTGCTCTGATGGGCTTTGCTTTGCAAATCCGAGGTCGCGCGTCGTCCACTGCCCTGCTAAAGTGCCTGTTGCCTGGACGCCTGAACTCCAGAGGCACGGGCAAAAACGCGCACGCGTCATCGCGCCTGCCCTGCACAGGCGCTGGGTGCTGTGTGGCATCTGCACGGCTCTTGGGCCCCATCTACACTGAAGCGGTCTCCTGGGTGGCTCTCGAAGTCTCGGCAGCTGCTGCTGCGAACACGCAAGCACTGCGGGCTGTTGCGCTGCGGTGCACCGCTGCAAGGCTGGGTTTGTGGGCTCGCCAGGTTTTGAAAGCAAGGTGTGCTGGTTTTGCATTTGTCATTTATTGCTGCTTTTCGTGACAAGCCGAGAGCTTGCTAAGGTTTTGGCTTCAGTATTTTTGAATCCCTGAAGAGTCGCTTTTTGGTTGTATTTGGATTTCACGTCCAAGTTTTGTTGTTTAGTTTGGGGGCCTGCCCTCCACAGAGCTGCACTTACAAACAACCATTGTGTTGCACAACTGTGCACGTTTTAGCCAACCTACGAAAAGTCAAGTATGTATATTTAAAGTCATTTATTAATAATTATTTAAATTTATTCAGATAAATGTTTGGTATAGTTGCCTCACTGCAGTCTTCATCACAACCATTAGTTCAGTAGAAAGGTCAGGTTACCCGTACATAAGAAGGGATTTTAATATTTTCCCTTGAAGTGGGTCCTTTTCACAGTTTCTTTGTATGTTCCACTGGTTCATTTTGTTCTCCTGTTCAGTTCATAGCACAAGGTCTAGAGTGTCGCTGGAATCAGCTGATGAAAATCTTTTAGCACCAGCAGATTATTTACCTTAACAGAATCCGAGTACCAGGAGGTACTCACGGATCCGTTGTCAGTGACGGTTGTTCAGGGCTTCGACTGCCAGCAATAAAAGCCCGTCCTTCATTCCATCAAATTAATGTTTGACCCTGCGTATTCTGGGCTTTGTGGAAAGAGATGGGTCTTAATTAGAGAGTTCCAATATAGTGTTTAATAGAAGGTGCTGTACAGACTACAGACTGGAACCTGTGATTAAAATCACTTGAGAGGTGGAGGCAGTTTGTGACATTTTAATGTCAAATTGTATTTTAAAACATGACATTCCCAGGTGAGTCGTAGAGGTCTTTCTAAGCTGAACCGATGTCTCCCAGTTGGCTCATGCAGTCTTGTGTCTGCTGATTTTTTTAATAGATTAAAGAAGCCAAAGAATGTGAAAACGTATTTCAGCAATTATATGCTGAATATCCCGATTTAGGAAGAATTCTGTGGTTTTACTTACCATTTTGTATCTTCTCTCAGGCCTATTAAGAGATAAATGGGCCTTGTATGGGCCCCTGCACTGATGTGACGTTCATCCCAAACTAACGCTACTGTCCACGCTAACGTTTGCTCATTCATTCATGCCGGTAATTGGGGAGCGAGCGGCTATCTGTAGGTGGTATGGCAATAAATGTATTCTAAGTCTGGGCTTGTACCTACTTCCATTTATTGAACCTTGCTTTACAAGACGCATGCCATAATGTAAGAAATTGGAAAATCAAGCTTATTTAGCCCCAGTCCATCTAAGTACATAAAAACACGTAAGTGCTGTTATTGAGCAGCTTTAAACAAAAGTTTCGCTGCTGTTGATTTCCTCTTTACATTATTTTTGCTGGTTTTGGTCATTCAGCTGTTTGTTCTGAAGTCACGCTCTGCTTCCCCGCTGCAGAGAAGCACAAGGCCAGCTGCTCCTTCAGCTATGATTTGAGCTTTTGCTTTCTGATGCACCGATACCAGAGCCTTCCCGCTCAGCCCCTAGCAGCGTTCTTCCCGTTCGAGGCCGTTTCTGCTCTCCGTCCCAGGGTTACCAGCAGCACCAGTTGCTCCCCAGCAGTTTCTGAACAGGATGCCAGTGCTGCTAGTGCGCCGTGCCCAGTCCACGACCCTTTCCATCTAGCATCCGCAGGTGACCACATGGGCAAAGCTGTAGTCACACCTTCACAGAAAAGAAATGCAGCCGTTGTACGTGGAGATTTTCTGATCTCAGAGCAAAGTTTGGTTAGTTAAGGACTGTCACCACGTCTGTGTCTCAGGTGGGAAAACAAGTAAAAAACGTGAGCTAAAGCACACAGAACAGTGAGGAGTGTTGACTTTTCGTGGAAATTTTCAGTGAGTAAAACCAGCTGACGGGTCTCCTTGGCCCCATGACCTGTAGCTGCCACCAAGGCTGCTGCCGGGTGTCGGTGTCCTGGAGACACCGCACCATCCTTGCACACGCAGCAACAGAGATGGGGCTTTCTCCTCCCTGGCTCCCTGGGAACCCGTGGACTCAAACCTTCCTCTTGAAGTAGCTTGATGTTAATCTTAAACTTCCAGAAGTTTTTTCCTGAGGGAATGCAGTGTGAGACTGGTATAAAATTCCCAAGTCATTATATTAAAACTCTGAACTCCTTTTAATCCTATTCTAACATTTTATTCATTTCAAATTACCTTGACTGGTGGTGGTGAACCTGTGATGTTTTTGGTTTAAACAAGTAAAGCTCGCAGGGAGAGGTGATCTTTGACTGGACCTGAGAAAGACCTTGCCCACTTGAAGATTTGACCGTTAGTAAAAGTCTCTCCCTACTAAGCACTAGAAATTTATTTCATCAGTCTTTGAACAGGCCTTGAATACTGCAGAACCGTGCCGATGTATGCTGTGGGACGGCTGCAACTTCTCAGCCTTACCGGCCCTATGTGTATGTCTAATATTCGACAGCTCAGATTTTAAGTTTTCAAAAACAAAATGCCGCTCTTCTGGTTACTTTTCTGTAGGAAAACGATTCTGCTCTCGCTCCACAGGATGAACTGGCTGCTGCGGTGCTGGTCGGAGTGTGTTCATGCGAAGGCAGCGGCTGCCCAGGGGGGACAGCCTGGCCTGTGGTCCCCCACCCTGCGTACAGGGGCTCTCCGCTCCTCTTCGGCTGCACCAGAATATCCCGTTCTTTTATGAAGTGAAACAAAGTCAGAAAGGTTGAACGCCTGAAGCCTCCTAGATACTGGCTTCACTTCAGTCAGGGCAAAGCTCTAACGCTTCGGATGCCATTCGTATTTCCTATCTAAAACGAGTTCTTTTTGTCTTGGTGCAGGAGTTTGAATAAGCTTGTCTGGAAGCCAGCTTTACAGACTGTTTCAGAGCAGCAAGCAGTACTGGTAAGGTAAAGACTATGATTAATTACTTTCCTTTTTTTTTCTTTGTCATGTCCCAGCCCTATTCCAAAGAATGCTGATTTATTTCAGTTACATACCAGCATATTTATAGCATGGAGAGGAATAATCAGGTGACACCCACTTCTGCAGAACGCAGCTGGAGCACGCTAAGCATTTCCTCTAAGTATTCTTTGTAAATGAAATGAGTCAGCCAAGCCGGGGAGCTTCACGCTGTGTTCGTAGCCTGTAGGCTGCCATCAGCAGGAACAGAACGGGTTGAGCCTGTGTGCCGGTGAGAGCAATGCAATAATTTCTGGCGTGCTGGATGGCTGTACACGCTCACGTTTCCACCCTCTCTGAGGAGGGGCCTGGGCCAGATGCTGCTTCTCCTCTGCCACACGCATGCCAGGTGCAGCTGGGGCAAGGCTCTTGCCGCAATCCTCTACTGATGCCACTGAGCATATGTGACATATAGCACCTGTATGAGGTTCTCACGTATAGCATCTGTATGAGGTTCTCATGTATAGCACCTGTATGAGGTTCTCACATATAGTGTCTGTATGAGATTCTCAAGAATAAAGAGCGCGGGAGGGTGCCTTACTTATGCTTCACTTGAGAGCATTTGCCACAAAAGTTAGTTCACCGTAGAGTGACTCCCATGCCGTTTCGGCAGGACTCTGTGACGGGAGAGGCCAGGCTGCCCCTGTTGTTGTTGGTAGTAGTATGATGTCTGTCACTCACATTTACCTGCCTTCTCCAAGCCGCTTCTAAAGCATCACTTATTGAGAGCTACCTGCGAAGTAAAAATTCGGCAGGTTGCACCTGGAGCTTTCCTGTATCAGCAGATGACCTGCCTGGCTCCCGGTCTTTTGAAATTGCTGACTGAATGCAATTTAGCATCCGTGTGCCAGACTGACCAGTCCCAAAGCAGAAATTACAAGCAGCTGGAGCTCAGGTTAGAGATGCAAATATGACTGGCTTCCAACCCATTAATTCCAACCCATGGGCCCATTAATTTTAAATCATTGTCTAAAGTTAGTGATAATGAGATAGATAGCATAAAAAAAAAAGCCCTGGAGGATGAGGATGGTTTTCCAGACTTTGTCCAGCATGTCCACATTGCATCCTGCATGCAGTACAAAACAAACACCAGGGAACACTGAATTTTATATTCCTGTGATTGTTTCATATAGTTCTGTGTGCAGTGTAAGCAAATAACCATCAGCTAGTGTGGAGCTCTTAACGGTGGAACTTGGCCGTTCTTGTCTGTGCTGAACGTTGTCTTTCAGTGGGGTTTCATATGAATGCCAGGGAAAGGAAGACCGTTTGTCGCAGATCCCTCTTCTCACTTATGGAGCAATGCATTTTCACAAAGTACTGTTTTCTTGTCTTGCTCCTGTCATGCTTAGCTCCTGTATGCTGCTTCCTTTTACCAAAGGAGGATGCTTCTTGCTCTGTGACTGCGGGCAGCCCATGTCTGCAAGAGATGCCAATGCAGAGAGCACCAGAGAGCTGCCGTGGGCCTCGGATCCCCCGGCTGCTGGGCCGCTGCCGGCGAGTGCTGCTGCAGCATCTGTTTTATGGACGTTTGTGGGTCAGTCAGATGTTACCATTACGATCCATGTATTTAGTGGCTCTTCTTCATGGCTTTTCTCCCATTCATCTGCGGAGCTTCCAGGTAGCCTCGTTTCTAAAGCAAGTATTTTGAAAACACTAAAAATAAAAAAAAAAAATTGATTTCTTGGATTCCAAATCTTAAAAAAGAAAAAATCAAAACAAAACAAAACTTCTTTTGAAATCTAGTTAGTGACTTCTCAGTACTAGGAAAGAGAAACTGAGAAATAAAGCTGAAGAACCTTTTTTGTGCGCGTTAACCAGTGGGCTGGGACAGAGGTATTTTTTAAAGCTCTTTTGGGTAGGATGAAAGACTGTAAAATATCAGAATTTCTGGCCAAGGGAAAGAAGGATTTTTGTGATTGTGTAACGTCAGCCTTTTACCAGAACCAGAGAGGGGAGCAGAGCCTTGCCTCCGTTTTAAGTAGTACTGTCAGTGAGAGTGTGGAGGGGTCTGAGCTGGGCAGACAAGTTCGAGCTGCTGCTTCCTTGGAAATCCCTTTTCATGGAGATCTAGAGTCGAATCCTAAGTTCTCTGGACACCGTACCAACCAAACAGTGCCAGAGTAATTGAGGGAGACCTGCCTCCTGCTGCGCTCTTGACTATCTTATCTCTATGTAGTCGGCCCTTTTCTCAGCCGTACTGTGACAGCACCTCGTGTGCACGTCAGCGTGAGGAATAATGGCCCTGAAGACAGCTTTGCACGTGTTGTAGCAGCAAGCAGAAGACTGACTGCTCCTTTTTGATCCGCGCCAACCAAAACCATCTCATCCAGCACGCTCTCAGAAGATGTGCTCACGTGAAAGCCGGGGTGGTGTACAGCCTGTCCGCCACCAGCTCGCTGCCTCTTCCAGCTGTGTGCCGAGCTTCCCCTGCTGCCCTTCCAGCAGGGCAGGATGGCTGTGGGGTCGTCTCCAGAAAACAGCCTGCGGAGGCGGCAGTGTTTTTCCTGCAGCCGCAGAACGTCTCGCCGTGCTGAGCTGAGCCTGCTCTTTGGTAAGACCCGTGCTGGTAGTTCAGGGTAACTTTGTGTTTTGCTGAAAGACAAGGATTTTCCGGTCTGGGAAAACAAATCCGTTCCTTGGAGCAGATCGGCAGTGCTTCTGCTCGTCTTCTCATCACGCAGTTTCGTCAAGGAAAATCTTTTAAAAGTGACCTTTTAGTCTCTCCTGGAGATAACACTTTGGTAGGGGTCTTGCCTTCCTCTGTAGATTTAATGGCTTAATGAGCGTTAGACCCTCCTATTACACAGTAACAAATAGGAATACAATACTTTAATCAATATTTGGCACAATTAGTTTTTTTCATGTGAAACTAAATATCGATGCTGTCAAGCGACTGCAGCTTAGGGGCATAAATTACAAATACTCTTCTCCTGTGAGCCTGGCTCAAGTTTTGCGTGCCTATGCAGTAACCATCTAATGTCTTTCTGTTCCTGTAAGCCGCATGATGTGATTGCCAGATTACATGATTCTGTATTGTGCTTAGAGGACTGTATCTTTATTGTTATTACCAATATTATCTTTTATTCTTACTGTAAATGGTACCAAAAAGTTAACTGCTTCCCTACACTGTAAAAGGAATGAAGTCCCATTTACAGAGTGTCTCTAAACAGAAAGTATCTCTGGGAAAAAAGATACAGTGAGTAAATAATTCATAATGTGGTGGGTGAGCAGGCACAAAAGGCCTTTTGATGCACTTTGCCACTCAAAAATGGATTTTTAAAATCAAGCAGGTGGCTATTTTAATGGAGAACAGTCTGCTCTACAGAGGAGTGCTTGCAGGGGAGCCCGGTCTCTGCGCGTTTCTGCTGGTAACGGGCCTTGTGAAGGAATCCACCCCCTGGGTTTTCCTGCTGCTTTTCTCTGCCTGCGTTCCCCCCTCCCGTTTCCCGCTCGCTTACTCCTTGGCTTCCTTTCTAACGGAGCCGCCAGCCCACTTGCCCACCCGGCGCAGGCCCGACGCCTGGAGGCATGGCCGCCGCGTCCCGCCGGCCCCTGGCCCCCGGGGCTCCCGCCGTGACGCCGCCTGCCCGCGGTGAAAGGCTGCCCCGAGAGCAGCCCGGGGAGAACTGGGGCGGGCGGCTGCGCGCTGCCTCGGGACACCGACGG